>Ga0315545_1003146_pt1 | contig 14286 bp, 10 predicted proteins | sample SalMarSW160210MG_FD_203096 | JGI IMG/M metagenome (GOLD analysis project Ga0315545, IMG submission 203096) | Salt marsh sediment microbial communities from the Plum Island Ecosystem LTER, Massachusetts, United States - Salt Marsh Sediment SW1602-10 ... | reverse complement strand
CATCTTCGACAACGTATTCTTTCCCCACTGTCCTAATCCATCCTAATTCTCTAGCTTTAGGCCAGGATTGGGCTTCAACTAATTTCTGCCAATTGATTACTTCGGCTCTAATAAATTTTTCTTCAAAGTCAGAATGAACAATGCCGCCGGCCTGAGGAGCCTTGGAGTTTTTAACTATCGTCCAGGCTCGAGTCTCTTTACCACCAGCCACAGTATAAAAAGTAATCAAGTTAAGGATATTGTAACAGGCAATAATTAATTGCGTAATCTGAGATTTAAATTCCAACTCTCTGGCTTCAATTTCTGATAATTCTGATATTTCATCCTCATCCTTCAAATTTATCTCCAAATGTTTAAGACCCGACATTAAACATTTACTGGCGTTGGTATTTAAAAGGAAAATCATAGGTTTTTGAGTTAAAAATTGATATTCTTTAGTTTCTACCTTCTCTTCGTCGGTTAAATCGATTTCGGCAATTAATTTTCCTTGAGACACAGTCTCTTTAATTTTTTTTACCGTAGCACATAAGTCTTTTTTATGTGCTCGGTTTAATGCTTTTTTGTCTTTTTTGGTGTCCTTTTCTATTTTTAAAAGCAGTCCTTCCAAGGTTTCCAAATCCTTCATTAAGAGCTCAGTGTTCACAATCTCAATTTCCCTTTCGGGATTAATTTCTCCTAAAACATTTTCAACATTCGGGTCTTCAAAGGCTCTGGCTACTTCCAAAACAGCATCACAATTTCTAATCTGAGCTAAAAACTGATTCCCGAGACCTTCTCCTTTGTGGGCACCTTTAACTAAACCAGCGATATCAACAAATTCAATTATAGTGGGAGTTATTTTTTCAGGTCGAATTACCTCAGCAATCTTTTCTAATCTTTGGTCAGGAACCTGAACTACTCCCACATTAGGATGAATGGTGGTAAAAGGGTAGGCGGCAATATCAACTTTAATTTTAGTCAGGGTCTTAAATAAAGTTGATTTCCCAACATTGGGAAGACCAACGATACCTACTGAAAAGCTCATAAAAATATGATATAATAATTTTGTATGAAAATCAACCCTAATATTTTTCGTGCCTACGATATTCGGGGAATTTATCCCCAAGATTTGAACGAGGAAGGAGCTTTTAAAATTGCTAAAGCTTTTGGTGATTTATATCCAAAAGCCAAAAAAATAGTTATTGCTCGTGACCCTCGATTAAGTTCCCCCTCTTTGGCCAAGGAAGCTTCCAGGGCTTTAATTGAAGGCGGTAAAGAAGTAATTGATATTGGCATAGCCCCGGACCCTTTGTTTTATTTTTCAATTTTCCATTATCATTTCGACGGTGGGATTATGGTAAGCGGTTCTCATAACCCAAAAGAATACAACGGTTTAACTCTTCATATCCGAAAGCCGGACAAAGAAATTTCAGAAGATGTCATTAAGGAAGATTTAGAAAAGATAAAAAAGTTAGTTCTCAAAAATAAAAGACCCAAAATATCTCTCCCAAAAGGCAAGATTACCATTTTTAACCCCTCTCGGGATTACATAGATTATGTCACCAGTAAAATTAACTTAAAAAAACCATTAAAAATTATTATTGACCCTGGCAACGGTGCCGCCGGATTTTTACCAGAAGAAATTTTCAAAAAAATGGGCTGCCGGGTAAAAACGATTTATGGCGCATTTGACGGCAATTTCCCTCATCATTTACCGGACCCTTATGAAGAAGAAAATATTCAAGACATTAAAAAAGAGGTTTTAAAAGAAAAAGCTGATTTAGGATTTGCTTTTGATGGCGATGGAGATAGAGTTGCCGTAGTTGATAATCAGGGAAGACGGGTGGAAGGCGATTTCTGCCTTTTAATTTTTGCCTGGCAAGCTCTTCAAAAGAAAAAAGGCCCAATTGCTCACGACATGAGGGTTTCTAAAGCTTTTTTAGATGAGATGAAAAAACAGGGAGTAAAAACTTATTTTTCTGTTTCTCACCATAATGCGGTTATTAATAAAATTTTAGAAACTAATGCTGTTTTCGGAGGCGAAGTTACTCTTCATTTTTACTTTCCCCTCAGTTATTATCTCTACGACGATGCTATTTTCGCCGCTCTTAAATTAGCAGAAATCGCCTCTCAAAAAGAAGATTTCGCTAAATATATTAATGAGCTGCCTCGTTATTGTACCAGTCCGGAAGTATTTATTGATTCAACGGATGAAGAAAAATTTAAAATTATTAAAAACCTGCAGAAACATCTCAAGGAAAATAATTACGATTTTATAGATGTTGACGGAGCCAGAATTAATTTTCCCAATGGTTGGGCTTTAGCTCGAGCGGCAAATACAACTCCAATTATAAAATGCCGCTTTGAGGGCGACACTAAAAAGGATTTAATCGAGGTAGAGAAAAAGGCTTTGGAAATTTTTAAGAAAGTCGGTATCCCGGTAACGGAAAAAACCTATCAGGAATTGGGTCTTAAATGAGGCCCATTTTTTTCTTGGTTTCTTCCAGGGTTAATTTGGCAATAGTTTTTGCTCTCTTGGCTCCGGTATTTAAAATTTCTTTAACATAAACTTCTCTGGAGAGAAGTTCTTTTCTTTTCCGCCGAAAAGGCTCCAGAGAATTTATCAGAAGTTTAGTGAGTGAGCGCTTAAATTCTTCATAGCCCATTCCTTTAAAATTTTTTTCCAATTCCTTGATAGATTTCCCACTAAATAGAGAATAAATCGTTAAAAGATTAGAAATCCCCGGTTTTTTGATTGGGTCATATTTTACTACTTTTCCTGGGTCGGTTACCGCTGCCATTATTTTTTTCTTGATTTCTTCAGGCTCCTCAAACAATTCAAGACAACCCCGCGGGTTATCGGTTTTTGACATTTTTTTCTTTGGATTTTGCAAAGACATAATTTTAGCTCCGGTTTTTGGCAACAAAGCTTTGGGTTCTTTGAAGGTTTGGCCAAATTTTTGATTAAATTTTCTAGCAATAGTTCTGGCTAATTCAACGTGTTGCTGTTGGTCTTTCCCTACCGGCACCAAATCCGTTTGATAAAGTAAAATGTCAGCGGCCATTAGAGTCGGATAGTTCAAAAGCCCGGCGTTAACGTCCTTGGGATATTTTTTAATTTTTTCTTTATATTGGGTCATTCTTTGGAGTTCTCCGATTGGAGTAATTGTCCCTAACAACCAAGCAAGTTCGGCATGGGCTTCAACCTGAGATTGGACAAAAAAGATGCATTTTTCAGGATTTAGACCCGAAGCCAAATAAGCAGTAGCCATTTCAAAAATATTCTTTTTTAATTCTTTGGATAGGTAGGGAGTGGTGATGGCATGGAGGTCCACAATACAAAAAACGCAATCGGCTTTTTCTTGAAGCAAAAGCCATTGCCGAATAGCTCCTAAATAGTTCCCGATATGAAGTTCTCCAGTTGGTCGAATGCCACTAAAAATACGCATATTTTAGACCTCTATCACTACTGGTAATATTATTGGTCTTCTTTGGGTTTTGGTATATAAGAATTGACCAATTTTATTTCTGATTTCGTCCTTGATATAGCTCCAATTTACTGCTCCCCCCGAGCCAGCTGCCCGGTTAACAATTTCAATTACTTTTTTCCGGGTCTGGGCTAACAATTCTTTTGATTCTCTCAAATAGACAAATCCTCTTGATATTATATCGGGAGAACCCTTGACTTGACCAGTTTGCTTATCAACTATGGCCACAATCACAAACATTCCATCTCGGGCCAGCATTTGCCTGTCCCTTAAAACTACTTCTCCCACATCGCCAATTCCCAAACCATCAACCATCACGTAATTTGAAGGGACAGTTTTCTTTTCAACCAGAATTCTTTTTTGATTTAAATTAATAACTTGGCCATTTTCAGCTATGACAATATTTTTTTCCGGAACCCCAGCTTCTCGAGCTAATTCAGCATGGGAAACTAACATTGAATACTGACCATGGATTGGTAAAAAGAATTTCGGTTTCATAATTTTAATCATTTCTTTCAGTTCCTCTTGCTGGGCATGGCCTCCGGCATGAATATCCATCATTTTGTAATGGAAAACTTTGGTTTTTTGGCGTAAAATATCGTCTTTTAACGTTTGGACAGTTCTTTCATTTCCGGGAATAACCGAGGAAGAAAGGATAACGTCATCTCCTTTTTTTAGACGAATGAAAGGGTGTTCTTTATTGGCAATTCTCATTAGAATAGCCGAGCCTTCTCCCTGGGCTCCGGTACATAAAATAGTTATTCGGGAGTCGGGATAATTTGAAATCTCTTTTGCCTTAATTATGGTTCCTTTTTTTGATTTGATATAGCCCAAAACCTTGGCGAGCTCGGTATTGGTTTTCATTGAGTATCCTTCAATTGCTACTTTCCTTTGGTATTTTTCTGATAAGGTAATAATTTGCTGGATTCGATTGATAAGCGAGGAAAAGGTAGCAGCAATGATTCTGCCAGTAGACCTTTGAAAAATTTCTTCTAAATTTTTCTCAATTGTCTTTTCAGAAAGAGAGTGGCCATCTTCTTCAGCTCCAGTTGAGTCGGAAAGTAAAAGCAAAATTTTTCTTTTAGAGAAATCTTTAAGTTTTTCAAAATCAGTTGGCAAATCATTTACTGGATTTGGGTCAAACTTAAAATCAGAAGTATGGATAATGTTACCTACCGGGGTTTCAATAAATAATCCTAAGTTATCAGGGATATTGTGGTTTTGCTTAAAGAATTCAATTCTAAAAGGACCCAATTTGATTTTGGAACCATTTTTAACTTCGGTGATATCTAATTTTGGCTGAGAAGTAAAATCTTCCTGTCTTTTTAAAATAATTCCTCGAGTTAAAGGGGAGGCAAAAATCTCTAAATTGGGGCGCCAGATTTTTCCAATTAGATAGGGTATGGCTCCAATGTGGTCATAATGACCATGAGTAAAAACTATCCCCAAAATATTTTTTTGTTTTCCTCTAAGATAGTTAATGTTTGGGACAATAAAATCAATTCCTGGCATGTCTTCTTCGGGCATACGAAATCCCATATCAATAATCAAAATCTTCCTTTCATACTCAAGGAGCATCATATTTCTTCCTACCTCGCCTAAACCGCCGAGGGGAACAATTTTGAGACTTTGCTGTTTTTCCATGTGCGGACGGTGGGACTCGAACCCACAAGCCTTGCGGCATACGGCCCTGAACCGTACGCGTCTTCCAGTTTCGCCACGTCCGCCAGAAACTTAATAGAGACCGGGGTTTTTTGTCACTTTTTAAATACCCCGGTTTTTTTAATCAGAGTTTTGTTTCGGAAAATCCAATTATGGAGCCCTTTAACTCCTTCTTTTGGAGAAATTTTGGGTGACCAACCAAGCTCTTTTTTGGCTTGGTTAATGTCTGAAATATAAACTTTTTGGTCGCCCTGCCGCCAAGGGCCGAAGGAGTAATTGAATTTTTTACCGGCTAACTTCTCCAGTATAGAAAATAACTCCCAAATGGAAAGAGAGAAATTAGGTCCTCCGCCGATATGATAGGCTTTTCCCCGAGTTTTTTTAATATTTTTAAAAGTTAGGTCAAAGGCTCTTATTAAATCGTCTACGTAGAGAACATCTCTAACTTGTTTTCCGTCGCCATAAATGGTTACTGGTTTTCTGAACAGTAAAGAGTTACAAAACCAGGCTAACCATCCCTGTTCTTCAATCCCAAACTGATGGGGTCCATAAATTCCCGATTGTCGAAAGACAACCGTATTTAAACCAAAAATCCTCGCGTAGTCAACGGTGTATTGGTCGCCGCAACCTTTTGAATTTCCATAGGGACCGTGGAAATCGAGAGGATAATTTTCGGAAATACCTCTGATGTTTTTGTAATCATATCTTTTCTCTTTCTCTACTACCGGAATATCGGTCATCTCCCCGTAAACTTTATTTGTACTGGAATAAACTAAGCTGGCTTTAGGAGCTTCTTTTCTCAAGGCTTCCAAAACATTAAAAGTTCCCAGGGCATTTATTTCAAAGTCTTCTCTGGGATTGGTTACTGAGGTCACCATCGTTGTTTGCGCCGCGAGGTGGCAGATTAAATTTGGTTTATATTTTTTAAAGGTTTTTAAGAGCTTTTTATCATTTCTAATGTCTCCTTTTATAAAGATAAACTTGCCCTTTTGTTTTTTTAGCCATTTTAAATTTTCTTTAGCCCCGACCCGCGATAAATTATCGAAAACAACCGCTTTATATCCCTTTTTTAGATAGTGGGCGACAACATTAGTCCCGATGAACCCCGCTCCGCCGGTAATCAAAATAGTCCTTGGCATATTTTTAGATATTAGCAATATAACTTTTAATCTTTGAACCAAATTGAGGATGTTTTAAGGAAAGATAAATGTTTGTTTTTAAATAAGCCAATTTGTTTCCGCATTCTAACCATTTTCCTTCGAATTCATAGCCGTAAACTTCTTTGCCGTCATTTATCATGTCTTCAAAGGTATCAGCTAAAATTATCTCTCCATTTTTGCCGGCCTTTCTTTTCTCAAGGTAATCAAAAACTTGCGGGGTCAAAATATATTTTCCGACAATCGCTAAATTAGAAGGCGCTTTTTGCATTGAGGGTTTTTCAATAATATTTTTAATTTTGTAAACTCTACCCCTGATTTTTTCTACCGCCGCTATGCCATAGAAAGGAAGACTTTCTCTTGGCAATCTGTAGAGAGCAAGCACTGGCTTTCGATATTTTTGAAATACTTTAATTAACTGCAAAATAGCAGGGGTTCTCGAATCGACGATATCATCAGCAAATAGAACGGCCGAAGGTCCCCCCTTGATTAATCGCTTCGCTTGTAAAACAGCATGGCCATCGCCCAATGGTTTTTTTTGAAAAACATAAGAAAAGGAGACATTCTTGGTAATTTTTTCCAAGTTTTTAAGTTCACCTAAAAGATGATTCTTTTTTCTCATTTTTAAAACTTCTTCAAGTTCCGGTGTTTTTTTTAGATATTTTTTAAAGTACTTCGGAATTTCTTTTTTATCAGGTCGATTGATAAAAATAATTTCTTCGATGCCTGAAGCTTGAGCTTCTTCAACAATATATTGGATAACTGGCTTATCCGCTAAGGGCCAGAGTTCCTTTGGCAAAACCTTGCTTAATGGTAAAAATCTTGTCCCCAGGCCGGCGATGGGAATAATGGCTTTTTTAATTTTAGTCATTTTAAAAAATCTAAATTTTCAGGTTTTGATTCCAGGGGTTTTTTGATGCGTATCCTCGGGACCTTAGCATAATTTTTATTTTTAATCCAGCCTGATTTTGTATAAAAATAGCCAGCACCTTTCATTTTTTCTAATTCTTCGTAAATATTTTTATTTTTTACAGAAACCCAATTGGCAATTTTCAACTCTTTTTTAAGGGGATTAATAATTATAGCGGCGTATTTTGGAGGGAATATTACGCATTCCCCCTTTTTTGCCTCAACAGTAAAAACATTTTCAATAATTTTTCCTTTTGCTTTTTGCATTAAGAAAATTGCCTTTCCTTTGAGCACAATATATAATTCTTGGAACTTTTTTGAGTTTCTATTGCCTTTAGTTCTTACGAATTCTTCGCCCAGCATTTTTGGCGGAATTACAGTGATATCATATCTTAAACCATTTCTTTTCTTCACTCCTCGATATATATAATAAACTTCGAGATTAGGAGGAGTTTTGGCCCATTTCTGGTCATAAAGAACACTTTTCATTTCATTTAAATGTCTTATCTGGGGTTTAATTTGTTTTATCGCCATGCTCTTTTTGTTTTAATATACCAATTTTCTATACCACTAAATCTTTTTGAGGGACTGGTAACTATTTTAGCATCTACCCCTTTAATTTCTTTTGAAACTAAATAAAGATAATCTGGATTGTATAAAAATAGGGCTGGGACGTCATCAATTAAAAGTTCTTGGAATTCTTCTAATTTTTCTTTTCTAACTTCTTCATCTAGTGATTGGCGGACATCTTCTAACAGTTTATCACATTTTTTATTTTCATACATTGCTAAATTTAAACCAGGGTCTTTTTTTTGAAGAGAAGACCAGAAAGGAAAGGGGTCAGGGATAGCCCCTAAAACTTCACCGAATAAAAGAGCTTCATAATTCCTGGGCTTAATAATTTCTCTTTCTAAAGTGGAGATATCAAAGGTTTTAATTTCCACCTCTGCTCCAAGATTTTCCCACTGGGACTGCAAAAGGGAGGCTACCTCAATTAATATGGGTTGGTCAACGGTGGTTAAAGAGAACTTTAAAGGGATTGTCTCTTCGGGAGGTTCAAAACAAATTTCATTTAATTTTGCCCTGGTAAGTATTTTAACATCGCCCGTTCCTTTTTCTAATTCGGCAGGCACCAAAATATCGGCTCGATATTTTTCCTGGAATCTAATTACCGCCGCCTTTGTTTTTGAGCCAAAATAACCTGTTACTTCTCCTTCAGGATAAACTTCCGGGTCTTTAGCCAAACATTTTTGCAATTCTTTTACTTCATTACCTTGAGAACCAGTAGTGAGGTTGCTTTTAAATTGAAAAGCCGGCTCCTTTTTAACAATTTTTACTCTTTTGCCGTTTTCAGCCTCAACAAAACCGGCATTAATTAATTGCAGCTTGGCCTCTTCGGGATTAAATTCATAAACCTTGGAAGGTTTTTCAAATCCGTAAATTTCTGGCAGAATAGGGGAGTTAACCACTTTACCCCTCCCCCCCAAAACTTCTTTTAGAATTTCTTCTTTATCCGTTCCGTAATTTAAGGCAAGCCTTACTTTTTTTTCAGATAGCACTTTTGAATTTCCTGGATTAAAAAATACGGCAAAATATCTGGGCAGAGAAAGTAGATACTGCTGGAACTCAGTATTTTTTAAAAGCTGGTCATCTTTTGAAGGTTTTATTGAAAGCCCTTTAATTTTTCCGGAATTGGCCGCGGCAATTAACTGCTCTTCCGAATCAAAAAAATAAAAATAAATCTGATTAAGGCTCGGCGTTTTCCCAAAGTATTTAGGATTTCTCTCTAAATCCAAGGACTTAAGCGAGCCTTGTTCATCTTGTGATAAATTTTTTAATTTATAGGGGCCAGAGCCGATTGGTTTTAAGTTGTAAGTGGTTAAAGTAAAATTTTGAGGGGAAATATCTTTCCAGATATGTTCGGGGATTATTTTTACTGTACAATTTTCAAGAAAAATAGCCGAAGGATTTTTTAATTTGAAACGCAGAGCCTGGTCAGAAAATTTTTCCACTTCCACTCCTAACCAATTTACCCTTAAAGGGCTCTTGAAATCAGGATTTTGAATTGTTTTGATAGTAAAAACTATATCATTGGCAGTAAGAGGTTCGCCATCAGACCAAAAAATATTTTCTTTTAAATAAAACTCATAAATCTCCCCCTCTTCAAGAATTTTGTATTCCTTTGCCAGATCAGGAATAATTTGACCATCGGGGCTATATTTCATTAGACCGGAAAAAATAATCTCCACTAAATCCCGATCGACATCAGAGGTCTCGGCGTAAATAGGATTGATAAATCTGGGGGAACCTACTACCCCTTCGATATAGGTTCCGCCCTCAGCTGGTATAATTTCGGTATTTTTAAAATAAAAATTAATTGAGAGATAAAAAAATGAACTAAAAAATAAAAATAAAAAAATGAAAAAAATAATTCCCTCTTTTTTAGTTAGGACTTTAAAAAATTGCCTCCATTGATTTTTTGAGGGCCATTTCATTTTTTTGTTAGTCAATGAAACTAAAGCTTTCATCTCCAGCTTCGATTTTAATAAATTAAAATCTTGCTAAAAAATGAGGTTTAACAGGGCTAAAATTATAAATAATGCTCCAAGAACTACCGTGACCCAAAAAATCTTTTTTTGGATACCTCGTCTGGTAGCATAAAATCCGCCTTCGCCTCCAAAAGCCGATCCTAAAGCTGTTCCTCTTTGCTGTAAGAGGATAAAAACAATTAAAAGAACAGCAACTACAATTTGGAAAATTGGTAAAAAGTTTTTCATAGTTTTACAAGGCCCAAGAGAAGGCTTACTCCCAAGATAATAACCGTTGTCCAGAAAAGAGGAATAATCCCAGAAATAACTAATTCGGGAAATACAATATCCACGGCCCAGATAATGCCCATATTGATTACCAAACTGAAAAGGCCAAAAGTTAATATTCTCAAGGGCAAAGTAATCATTTTTAAAATCGGTTTAATAAAAAAATTAATTAACCCTAAAGCAAATCCTATCAGAAGTAAAATTTGCCAGGAGGCAGTAAATTCTATTCCAAAAAGACTGGATTGACCCGGAAGGATTTCTAAGCTTACTCCGGGAACAAATTTAGTGGCTAAAAAAATTCCTAAAATTCCAGCAATAATTTGTAAGATTAAACTATTCATCTACCGAGCTTCCGCAGGAAGCGAAGGTGAAGATGAGAACGAAGTCCTCATCGTCTCCCTACGAATTACGAATTAATGCTAATATACGAATGTTTTTTAATAGTATCAATTTTATGGACGGAGGTCAATTTCCCTGAGCTTTTTGTGATAACTGAGTGCAAAGCGGTGAGCTTCATCGCGAAGTTGTAAAATTAAATTAAAAATTTCCCTGGGTAAACCCCGCCCCCATTTTCATGGAAGGATTTAAACCCATCGGTGTTTTTCTTAAAAATGGGGGCGGGGTAAATCTCATACTTAATCAATATCGCATTCTTGAAAGATTTTCAAATTTAGAGTATAATTAACAACTTCCATGAAGGACTATTTTATTAAAATCAGGGGAGCGAAGGTCCATAATCTGAAAAACATTGATTTGGATATTCCTAAAAATAAATTAGTGGTAATAACCGGGATTTCGGGCTCCGGCAAATCTTCTCTGGCTTTTGATACTTTGTATGCTGAAGGTCAAAGAAGATATGTAGAAAGTTTATCTGCCTATGCCAGGCAGTTTTTGGGAGTGATGGATAAACCCGAGGTTGATAAAATTGAAGGAATTTCACCAGCTATTTCCATTGACCAAAGAAAAGCCGCTCATAACCCTCGCTCAACTGTAGGCACCATTACCGAAATTTACGATTATTTAAGGTTATTATTTGCCAGAATTGGTAAACCTCATTGTCCCAAATGCGGCAAAGAAGTAACTCGGCAAACCATTGACCAAATTACAGAGCAGGTAATGAAACTCCCTAAAAATAAAGAGATAACTATTTTAGGTCCGGTGATTAGGGGAAGAAAAGGGGAGCATCAGGGAATTTTGGAGGAAATTCAAAGGGGAGGATTTGTCAGGGTGAGAATTGACGGGATAATTTATCGGGTCGATGATGCCCTCGAAAAACAGCTTGAGAGAAAGAAAAAACATAATATTGAAGCGGTAGTAGATAGACTAATTTTAAATAAGGATTTTGACAGGTCGAGATTGGTTGACTCATTAGAAACAGGATTGAAACTGGGAAAAGGAATTGTGATGGTATTCGCTGAGGCTTTCGCCTCATCTCACGCCTCGGCTAAAGCCTTGGCGAATAATTTAGTTTTCAGCGAGCATTTTGCTTGTGAAGAATGTGGAATCTCTTTACCGGAATTAGAGCCTCGGCTTTTTTCTTTCAATTCTCCTTATGGTGCCTGCCCCGCCTGCCAAGGTTTGGGAGAGAAATTAGAAGTTGACCCCAAATTAGTTATTCCCAATCCTAATCTATCAATTGCCGAAGGAGCAATTTTCCCCTGGGCTCACGCTTCCCATAAAGTTGGCAGGCAAGGTTATTTTTGGCGGCAATTGTCCGATTTAGCTGAAGAACACAATTTCTCCTTGGACCAGCCAGTAAAAAATTTATCAAAAAAAATTTTAGATATTATTTTATATGGCGATAAGTCTTTTCAGGGAGTAATTCCCGGCCTGGAACGAAGGTATCACGAAACTGATTCAGAATATACGAGAAGCGAAATTGCCGAATATATGGTTGAGAAGGAATGCGAGGTTTGTCAAGGAAAAAGATTGAGACCAGAAGCTCTGGCAGTAATAGCGGGAGGACGGTCAATCGCTCAAGTAGTAGAGCTGCCAATCAGTCAAGCCCAGGAATTTTTTAGAAACCTAAAACTTAAAAATAGTGAATTCAAAATCGCCAATCCTATTATTAAGGAAATTATTAATCGTTTACAATTTCTGGTTGATGTCGGTTTAAATTATCTAACTTTGGACAGGAAAGCAGCCACTTTGGCTGGGGGCGAGGAACAAAGAATAAGATTGGCTACTCAAATTAGTTCGAAATTAACCGGGGTTTTGTATATCTTAGATGAACCCTCAGTTGGCCTTCATTCGAGAGACCAGGGCAGATTGATTGAAACTTTAAAAAAACTAAGAGACCTTGGCAATACTATTGTGGTGGTGGAACACGACCCTCAAACTATCAGAGCGGCTGACTGGGTTTGCGATATTGGCCCGGGAGCCGGGAAATATGGCGGCAGAGTCATTTTCCAAGGTACACCAAAAGAGTTACTGAAAGCCAAAACACTAACTGGCGAATATTTATCAGGCCGGAAAAAAGTCGAAATTTCTACGGGAAGCCATCCCGAGCGAGAGAAGAAGCTTTTGATAATTAAAGGAGCGAGAGAACATAATTTAAAAAACATCGATGTAAAAATTCCATTGGGGAAATTCGTTTGCATTACCGGGGTTTCCGGCTCAGGTAAGAGTTCTTTAATGAATGATATTTTAGCTCGGGCTTTAATGAGAAAATTTTACAAAGCCAAAGAAGAACCCGGCAAGTTTAAAGAACTGATAGGAAGTGAAAATTTAAATAAGGTAGCCCTGGTCGATCAGTCACCAATCGGTCGCACTCCAAGGTCAAATCCAGCAACCTATACCGGAGCTTTTTCCTACATCAGAGACCTTCTTTCCAGAACTAAAGAAGCCAGAATCCGGGGGTACCAGCCCGGCCGCTTTTCTTTTAATGTTAAAGGAGGGAGATGTGAGGTCTGCGAAGGTCAGGGCCAGAAAAAAATCGAAATGTATTTTTTACCTGATGTTTATATTCAATGTTCAGAGTGTAAAGGGAAAAGATTTAATCAGGAAACCTTGGCGGTCGAGTACCGAGGGAAAAATATTGCTGAAGTTTTAGAAATGACAGTTGAAGAAACTTTAAATTTCTTTAAAAACATTCCCGGTCTTTTTCAAAAATTAAAAACCTTAAATGAAGTTGGATTAGGTTATATTCAGCTTGGCCAGCCAGCCCCATCTCTGTCTGGGGGAGAAGCCCAAAGAGTAAAATTGGCTACCGAGCTTTCTAAAAAGGCCACCGGGAAGAGTTTATACATTTTAGATGAACCAACCACTGGGTTACACCCTCACGATATTAAAAAATTAGTTTGGGTTTTGAGGGAATTAGTGGATAAAGGAAATACCGTTTTAATAATTGAACACAATTTAGATGTAATTAAAAATTCAGATTGGATTTTAGACTTAGGGCCGGAAGGAGGAGACGAGGGGGGATATGTCGTTACTGAAGGAACTCCTTCTGAAATTACTAAAAACAAAAAAAGCTATACTGGGAAATATTTAAAAGATATTGTAAAATAACAAAAAGATTAAAACCTTCAAAGACTCGTGAATCATAATTCTAAAAAATCGTTTACCTTGATAGAACTATTGGTAGTCATTGCTGTTATTGGCCTTTTAGGAAGTATTGTATTGGTGTCTTTCAAACCAGTTCCGGAGAAAGCCAGGGATACAAAAAGAGTAGCAGAAATTGATACCCTATTTAAATCTCTTGAGTTATATTGTGTTGATTATGAAAATTATCCAGAGCAAGACACTGCAGGTTGCATAGAAGATACCATAGGGGAACCGGGGGGCTTTGCCGAGCTAATCAAACCTTATCTTCCCGAAGTACCCCAAGACCCTCTTTATCCAAGAGAATATGAGCCAGGGAAGAAATATTGCTATCAATACCAGACAGAAAATGAAGGCCAAGAATACGAGATTCAAGTTAGATTGGAAAGAACCGGAACTGATTATACAATTTCAGGAATTTGTACTGGGGCAGTAGGTAACGGTGAACCTCCTCCACCGCCATGTGATACGCCCTGTCCTGGCGATTGCGAAGCTTGTAACTTAGCAGGTAGTGAAGGAACTTGTACTACGAGAGCAACCAATGACAATATTGAAGTAACCACTACTTGTTATTATTGTGATGGAATTAGTGGGGTCTCAGTAGCTTATAGCGGTGAGGAGGGTGTTAGTTGTACCGGAGATTGTACGTATTGTCTTAATGGCAGTTGCGATAACTGGCCGGCTGGGGAACAACACGAAGGGTGTACTACTGATTGTGATGCCTGTGATGGC
>Ga0315545_1003143_pt1 | contig 14298 bp, 12 predicted proteins | sample SalMarSW160210MG_FD_203096 | JGI IMG/M metagenome (GOLD analysis project Ga0315545, IMG submission 203096) | Salt marsh sediment microbial communities from the Plum Island Ecosystem LTER, Massachusetts, United States - Salt Marsh Sediment SW1602-10 ... | reverse complement strand
CCTCTTCTTTCTTCTGTACACCGACAGTGAGGTTGTCCATCTTCGGCTCATGGGGAGGATTTCCCGTCTCCTGCGAGATGAACAAACCGTTTCCGCGCTTATTTCTGCGCGCGAAAAGCAGCAGGTGATGCGCATCATCCTCCAGGGTGAAAACAGTTTTTCTTTAACAAAGGAGTAACAAGGAGATGACCATGGAACCGTTGAAATGCCTCCGAATCGAATGCATAAAGGTGGGAAGCAGCGCAGAAGACAAAAGAGGGATCCTTGCAGAGATAGCACGACTCGCAAAAAAAAGTGTGTTGCTCTCAGCATACCGGGAAGACGAGATCTTTGAAAGCCTCTTCGCGCGCGAAAAGATCGGTTCGACCGGGTTCGGGAAGGGGATTGCCATTCCCCACTGCAGTCTTGACCAAATCGAGGAATTCGTCGTTGGACTGTTGATAAGCAAAGAGGGAGTCGACTTCGATGCAATCGATACTAAGCCCGTGCACGCATTTTTTTTCATCATAGGGCCTTCTGCGCAGCGCGACGTGCACATTCAGATACTCTCTTCGATATCGAAGCTCATCAAGACTCCCGAGGTCGTCGAACGGCTCAGGAACCTGAAGGACGGAAGGGATGTGTTTGCCTATCTGTCAGACCTGCTCCGGTACGGTGAAGAAACAGAAGCAAAAAAAGGGCAATGTCTCTTCCACGTTTTTGTCCAAAGAGAGGATTATTTCAATGAAATTCTTCAGGTGTTCACCGCTGCGGTGCGAGGCTCACTTCTGGTGCTCGATGCGGATAACGCCGGATCCTATCTTTATTCGCTTCCTCTCTTTTCCGCGCTGTGGAGCGAGAGACGGGCGACGTTCAACAAAATTATCGTGGCAGTGGTGCACAAAGGTCTGAGCAATGATGTGATTCGAAGAATAAATCTCATTGCGGACAACATCACAAAAGAGCCCGGCGTGCTTGTCGCTGTACAGGACCTTATTTACACGAGCGGTTCAATAGAATTCTAGGTTCGTAAACGGAGAAATCACATGGAGTTACTCAGCCTGCTGCACGCATGGATCGAGAAACTTTCGCTTCCCTCTCTTCTTACAGTCGGGATGTTGCTTCTGGCCGGTTTTTATGCGGGACGCGGGATCCGGTTCATGAGACTGCCTTCCATCATCGGATTTATGATCGTCGGTGTGCTCGCGGGTCCATCGTTGCTGAACATTCTTGGCTCTCGTTCCCTTGAAGGACTGTCCTTTATAACGGAGATCGCCCTTGGTTTCGTGGCGCTCTCGATCGGCCTTGAGTTGAAAATAGGCACGCTGAAAGAACAGGGGGCTGGGATCATTTTGATCATCCTCCTCGAATCACTGGCCGCATTCTTCGCGGTGAGCGCAGGCGTTTATCTGGTGACAAAGGATATTGTGCTCGCGCTCTTGTTCGGTGCGATTGCACCAGCAAGCGCGCCCGCAGGTACGGTTGCGGTGATCGATGAGTACAAGGCGCGAGGCAGTCTGACCAGGGCGCTCTATGCGGTCGTGGGATTCGACGACGGGTTCGGTATCGTAATATTCGGCTTTGCCTCTGCATTTGCCAGGAGCATGCTCAACGTGGAAAATGGGGGGCCTGCTGCAACGGTATCCGCCCTTATCGCGAAACCTTTTCTGGAGATCGGGCTGAGTGTGGGGATCGGCAGTGTGATCGCCTTTGTGTTCTGTCTCCCCCTGCAGAGGATCTCGAGCCAGCGAGACGTTTTTGTACTCACCTTTGCGTTCGTACTGATTGCAACGGGAATCTGTGTTCGGCTTCGGCTCTCCGTGATACTGACAAATCTCATTCTCGGGATCGTTGCGGTGAACACACAGCCTGAAAAGGTTATACGAAAAATCCGCACAGAGATCACTCAGGCGCTGCCCCTGCTCTTCGTTCTGTTTTTCATCCTTGCAGGCGCTCATCTCAGGCTTTCTCTCCTGCCGTCACTCGGGTGTGTGGGAATCGTGTACATCCTTGCGAGATCCGGCGGGTTGCTGGGCGGGTCCTGGCTCGGCGCTCTGCTCGGGAGAGCGGAAAAGAAAATTCGTACTTACCTCGGGCTGGGAATTCTTTCTCAGGCCGGTGTCGCGATCGGACTTGCGCTGGTGGTGGGTAACAGGTTCTCGGAATTCGGCGCCCGCGGGAGCGCAATTGGTTCGACGATCATCACCACGGTTGCTGCAAGCTGTATCGTGTTCGAGCTTGTGGGCCCCATCCTTACGAAATTCGCACTGAAAAAGGCGGGAGAAATACAGCTCAATACCGAAAGCCGCTCCCCCCGATGAACTCTCTGAGTATGGATGTGGGAGGCACACATTCCGGAGTGATGAAGATGAAATTGGAGGTAAAATGAAGGAGACGTTTGGCCTGGGTGTACACCGGTTCCGTATCCTCTATCTGCTTGAGAAGGGGCTCCACATACACTTTCAGAACAGACATCTCGTATACGAGCGAAGAGTTGAACATGATATCAGCCTCCTCCTGATAGGGGAAAATATTTTGATCTTCTCCCCTCCTTACCTGAGGCCACTGAACGAGCGTCTGTTTTGCTGAGTAGGCTCTGTAATTGAAATCTCGGACGATCCTGCGGATTAACCTGATCATGGACGTCGGGATTCTGTTTATATAGTCGATGTTCAGTTGTGTGAGAGCGCTTATGTAAATTTTCAGCTTCGCCTCTCTGTCGATCATGCTCGTAAGGTTTTCGTTCATTCCGTGAATCCCCTCGAAGATGACGATCTGATTTTTCCTGAGCTTCAGGGTGGCGGCTCCTTTTATGCTCTCGCCGGTTTTGAAATCGTAGGACGGGACCTCAACGGTATTTCCCCCGAGAAGCTTTTTGATGTGTTTGTTGATCAGATCTACGTCAAGCGCGTATAGACTTTCAAAGTTGATGTTTCCATATTCGTCTCTCGGCATCTGCTGGCGGGGAAGGTAGTAGCTGTCGAGGGAGACAACCTCCGGTTTTATGCCGTTTGCCAGAAGCTGGATTGTGAGCCGCTTGGCGAAGGTTGTCTTTCCCGATGAGGAGGGACCTGCAAGCAGTATTATCCGGCGGTCAGCCACGTGCTTTGTTATGTGGTCGGCGATCTGGGATATCTTTTTTTCGTGAAGGCCTTCAGACACCCATACAAGTTCGTCGATTTTTCTCTCGATAATCAGACGGTTGAGTTTGCCAGCAGAATCAACATCGAGGATCTTACTCCATTCTCTCTGTTCTGAATAAATCTGAAAGAGCTTCTTCTGTTCTAACGGAGGGGAGAGTCGGTCCGGTGAGTTCTGCTGTGGAAAGGTCAGGACGAGACCGGGAGGGTAATGTGTGAGTGCGAAGAGTTTGAGGTATCCGGTTGATGGGACCACAGGCCCCTGAGCAAGGTTGATACAGTCACCGAGCCTGTACAGGTTCGGCTTTATTCTGTCCGAGTATTTCAGGAGATAGTACCGGTCCCAAGCACCGATATTCCTGAAAATATCGAGCGCCTCCTCTTTTTCGCATTCAATCTTCTCGAAGGGAATGTTTTTGTCAACCATATCATTCATTGTTCGTTCGATCCGTTCCACCATATCCGCCGAAATCGATTTTCCACCGATGTACGAATAGAAATACCCCCTGTTCAGCGAATGCTCTATCTTGAGCCTCGCACTGTCACCGAAGGTATCAATAAAGGATGCATGGAGAAGAATCGAAAGGCTCTTTCTGTAGATGCTGACACCCTCTTCTGTTTCCGGTGTAATAAATTTGACCGTACAGTCACGCGAAATTACATACTCCAATCCCATGATCCGGTTGTTGTACAGCGCTCCGACAATCGGGACGAGCCGGTCTTCTTCTGGAGAAACAAGTTTTTTCAGCTCAATCAATGGAACCGGAGTCGACACCTGGATTATTCCGTACCCGTCCACGTGTACATGTATGTTCGGTTGGATTTGATTCAGCATACCAGGCTCCGGCAAATAAATTTGATTGTTCAAGCCGATACCATACAATTTAATATTGGAGTTGTAGAACGAGGAATATTATCTTTTCGGATTGAGATGACGAAAATTACTTTGAACAAGTTTCTATTTGTTTCTCTGAGCAATGCGAAGAGACTCATTACAGTAAATAGCATCTTTCTCGTCCCTCTACTGCTTTTGTGCTTCACTTCAGTGAAGCTCGTCCCGGTTGTTATCCGTTATATAGACTCGATGAACATCACCGTTGTTCACTCTCATCCTGACCACAAGCGGCTGGCTATTGTTATTTTTTCAGACGGAGCAGAAGATGAGCACCCCACTCATGAAGCGTATGTGTTTGATAGAACGCGCTTCAACTCTGTCAGGAAGCACATATTTTTAAAGTCCCACAATCAGAGATCACTCGAAATTCTTCGGCAGGAGGCACTGGGATACGCAGAAATACGTTCACCCGGACAGATCACGACGATCACGAATGCTGCAGGAAAACAGATATTGACGATGAGGATCGATCAGCTGAAGGAAAACACCATTGAGATATTCTTTTACCGCGCTTCCCCCCTGCCGGAGAGGAGGACTCTCATCTGGTATTCTGTGATTTTCGGGATCAGCTATCTTATTTTTGCCGGCTCACTCTGCGGTATAAGCGAGTATACACAGAGAGTGGTGTTTCATGAAACAAAGAGCTTTTCCTATCTGTTTTATTCAATAGGAATGTACTTCTTTCGCTCTCTCTTCATATCCCTATTCTTCACAGTGATTTTCAGTGCCGTTGCCGCGAACATCTACTTCTACATCTTTATTATGAGCGCAGACATTTCCGTTTTCATTGCGGCGATCAATTTCTGGATGCTCGTGTTTTTCATATTCATCCTATTGTGGGTATTTCCTCTCTGCACGATGAACAGGGATGAAAGTGTATGGCAAGTGATGAAGAAATCACTTTTTCTCTCATTCGATAACTTTGAGTTCACGCTCGATATTTTTTTCATGCTCCTTTTGATGGGGTTCCTTTCGGTGATTACATTTTTTATTATTCCTGGATTTTCCGGCCTGTTTTCATTTCTCAATGCAGGAATGAAAGATCTTTCCTCGCGGTACCGAAGAACAGAGGTCGGACTCTGAGCGGCAATGAGGGGATCGGTCTTGCATCTTGAGAGAAGCGGGAGTGAATATCGGGATCGATAATCGGGATTAAACAAGGGCTTGACAGAATACATCAAGGAGCGCATAATTAATTGTCTATTAGTTATCTTTTAAAAGGAAAAAGAGAGCCATTCCCATGAGATCCAACGTGGAAAGCTTCTATTATCCCTTCGTATTTTTTTGATGATCTGCAGGGGTGTGGATGAAAAGCTGCAGATTCCTGCAGCTTTTTTTTTCAGGAGGGTAAGCCTATGGTCGTCGTGATGGAACCCAAAGCAGCCGAGGATAAAATTCAAAATGTAATTCAACATCTCAAGGATTTGGGATTCGAGATCCACAGGTCCGATGGAGTCACCCACACGATCCTCGGTGCAATTGGTGATAAAACGGGAATCGACACACGCCAGCTCGAGGTGCTCGATGGAGTCCATGAAGTCATTAGAATTTCCGAGCCCTACAAGCTCGCATCGCGTTCATTCAAGAAGGAAAATACCAAAATAAGCATGAACGGTCTGGAAATAGGTGGAGATGAAATCATTGTGGCCGCAGGTCCGTGCTCCATTGAGAGCGAGGAACAGATCGACATCATTGCGCGCTCTGTAAAGGCATCGGGGGCAAAAATACTACGGGGGGGAGCATTCAAGCCGAGAACGTCACCCTACAGCTTTCAGGGCCTTGGGGAAGAAGGGCTGCGGTATATGCGGGCGGCGGCAGACAAATACGGGCTTTTTGTCATTACTGAGGTCATCGACGTGAGCCACATAGAAATCGTCTGCCGGTACGCGGACATACTACAGGTCGGCGCGCGGAACATGCAAAACTTCACGCTCATCGGAGAGCTTGGAAAGATACGTCAACCCGTTATGTTGAAACGGGGGATGTCCGCCACAATCGAGGAGTGGCTCATGGCAAGCGAGTATATCCTGAAGGGAGGAAACGAAAGCATCATACTCTGCGAACGGGGAATACGCACTTTTGAAAACTATACGCGAAATACTCTCGACATCAGTGCTGTTCCGGTCATCAAGAAATTGAGTCACCTCCCTATTTTCACCGATCCTTCTCACGGGACCGGAATAAGAGACAAAGTGATCCCCATGGCCAGAGCCAGTATTGCAGCGGGGGCGGACGGTATCATCGTTGAGGTGCACCACGACCCGGAGCACGCGAAATCGGACGGCGCACAGTCGCTCTACCCCGAGCAGTTTGATCAGATGATGAAGGAGTTGAGGATTATCGGAAGGGCGGTGGGAAAATATCTCGATTCGTAGGAATTTAAAAATCAGAATTTAAAAATTTTTTATTGACTTTCTTCCTGTTTCAGTGGACGGATACAGCCGCTTTCGGGTGTTTTTCAAGATTGCCGTACCCCTTGCGAAATCCGGTATTGCGGTTGCGTCCCTTTTTGCGTTTATCTTTTCCTGGAATGAGCTGATGTTCGCCTCGATATTTACACGAAGCAATGTACAGACATTGCCGCTCGTATTACAGGACTACATCGGAAGTGCTGGAATCTCCTGGGGCGAACTCCTGGCAGTCGCTTCTATTGCAGCAGTACCGGGGATTTTGTTGGCAATATTCATGCAGAGATATATCGTAAGAGGCCTTACTTTCGGTGCAGTGAAGGGTTAAGGTTTTGCTGCATCTATTTACGGCCATGAGGGTGTGATGCATGGAAAAGAGACCGAAGATAGCCGTGATCGGGAGCAACATGATCGATCTCATTACGAATGTGCGGAGAATGCCCAGACGTGGGGAGACGATAGATGCGCCGTCCTTTGATATGGGATTTGGCGGCAAGGGTGCAAACCAGGCAGTCGCAGCCTCGAAACTGGGGGCAGATGTGGTCATGGTAACAAAGGTCGGAGGTGATATGTTTGGGAGGGAGGTAAAGCGAAACTTCGAGTCATTCGGTATAGATACGTCATTTGTCGAACATGTTGAAAATGTGTCGAACGGTGTGGCGCCGATCTTTGTTGATGAGTCTGGGGACAACTACATACTCATTGTGAAAGGGGCAAACTCATTTCTGAAGGAGGAGGACATCGACAGGGCGTCCGGCCTGCTTTCGGAGTGCGATCTTATTCTGCTCCAGCTCGAAATACCGTTGGAGTCTGTGTACCATGCTATAGATTTCGGGTTTAGGAATGGTATTCCCGTTGTATTGAACCCGGCGCCCGCGCGAAAGCTTGATTTTCAACATATCTGCAAGGTAGACTTCCTTATACCCAATGAAACAGAGCTCGAGATACTCACAGGATTGCCTGTACAAACCGATGAACAGGTGCAACAGGCGGCAAAATCACTCCTGAAGAAAGGGGTAAAAACTGTGATCATCACACTCGGTGAAAGGGGATCAATGCTTGTTCAGGATGCCGGTATAAGGCATGTACCTGCGGTCAAGGTTGAAACAAAAGACACAACCGGCGCTGGCGATGCCTATATCGGAAGCCTGGCTTATTATCTTGTCAGTACCAAAGACCTTGCAAAGTCGATGGAGTGCGCGAACCTCTATGCAGCGCTTTCCACCCTCAAAACCGGTACACAGAAGGCTTTTATCGGAAAAGATGAGTTTGAAAAACATATGAACCAAACTCGATGAAATGCCTTTTTCCAATCCCTTCTTTGTATATATTTCAGACTACATTTTTTCATAAATTGGGATAATATTAGAGGAGATGTACCATTCCTTGGGGAATTATCATGATACGGAAAAAATGGAAAATAAAACTGTAGTTACTGTAGTAGGTCTCGGCCTTATCGGCGGCTCCCTCTGCTACGCATTCAAGAGAGCGCGCATCAATGTAAAAGGAGTAAGCGGAGGGAGGACGATCGAGAAGGCCATGGGTATGCAGATCATCGATGAGGGGTTTGAATATGTGGGAATGCAGGATGCGCTTCGCAACAGCGATTTCGTGTTTCTCTGCACACCCTTGCACGATATCATTGCGCGACTCCCCGATGTGTTCGAATTCTGCGACAGGAATACCGTGATCAGCGACGTGGGAAGCACAAAGTCGGTAATCTGCAGGAGTGCGGAAAAATACCTCCTCCGCGGCGCCCATTTCATAGGCGGGCATCCAATGGCAGGCAGCGAGAAACGCGGAATAGAAAATGCAAATCCGTACCTGTTTTATGATGCGGTGTACGTTCTGACCCCGTTGAAGCACACACCAAAGAAAGCGATAAAGCGTTTATCTGATCTCCTCTCCCTTCTCGGTGCGAAGATCATGGTTCTCGAACCGGGACTGCACGACATGATCGCGGCGAATGTCAGCCATCTTCCTCAGCTGCTTGCCGTATTACTCACAAACCACCTGGCAGGGAAAAATAGTGACCTGTACAGGAATCTCGCAGCAGGCGGATTCAGGGACATGACGAGAATCGCTTCTTCGAGTTACGATGTGTGGAAGGACATCATCAGCACCAACATCGAACAGATTGGTGATGCCCTAAATGACTTTCAAAAAAGGCTTTCCCATCTCGGTTCGATTCTCGAAGATGGACAAGCGCTCAGAGAGGTGTTCGAAATAGCACGGCACGAGAGACACACCATTCCCCGATACAGCAAGGGCTTTCTAAAGCCGCTTTTCGATGTGCGGGTATCAGTGAAGGACAGGGCTGGAGAGCTTGCCCGTATTACGAATACTATCTATTATCACAATATAAATATTAAGGATATTGAGATCGTCAACATCAGGGAAGGAGAAGGGGGGATACTGAGACTTGGGTTCTCATTGCAAAAGGATGCCCAGAAGGCCGCAGAAGCTCTGGAGGGAGTCGGCTACGAGGTCGTTTTGGTCGACTGAGTCCAGAAAAAAGGGGAAAAACATTTTTATCTATCAGCGATTTGCGCTATGCTATATTTGGGAAGAGAAATGAAAAGAACTGCTCTCATTGTTTCGCTTTGCGTGCTTATGGCTTTCACTTCCTGCGTGACGGCTCCAACGAAGTATTTCGAACCTGAGGAAGTGGAAAGCGAGCACACACAGCGAGCCAGAATCGTGAACTATGCCGAGAGTCTGCTCGGAATGAGGGATATCTCTCAGCTGAACAGGTGGTTCAGAAACGACTGCTCAGGTTATGTGCTGGGTGTGTACCGTTCACTGGGGCACGAGGTACGCCTTGTCCGTGAGCCGAACTCCAGACTTATTTCCAGAGCGCTCTACTACAGTCTCCACACCAGTGGTATGACATACTCCTCAGGTATTCCCAAACCTGCAGATGTAGTGTTTTTTCATGGAACGATCGATGAAGCGAAAGATAAAGTTTCCCATGTTGGGGTCGTGGCAAATACCCTTGCTGATGGAACGGTGCGTATATTGAATTACACTTCTCGAGGTGTCACAGAATTGAAAATGAACCTCAGTTTTCCCTCCACCTACAGTGATGCATCGGGGTTCGTGCTGAACGATTTTTTAAGGAAAGAATCTCCGGAAAGTGAGAATGAAAAACTGCTGAGCGGTGAACTTTTTTATAGTTACGGTAATTTGCTGCAGTATACAAAACGCCATCGATGATTCTGTTCCGCCTGGAGAAGAGACTGGAGCTCACTGAAAATATGGGAAGCATTGCCGATGCATACAGAATTCTCGGAGTGTCTGCAGGTTCAAGTATGGCTGATATTACAAAAGCGTACCGAAAACTTGCAAAGAAGTATCACCCCGATTCGAATCCCGGTGATCCCGCGTCCACGCACGAGATGATGATGCAAATCAACGAGGCCTACATGCTCCTGAAAAAAAGCCGGATTACGAGCCTTGGTTCTCCTGAAAATCAACGTGCCTCAAAAGACCGTCAAAAAACCACGTTGGAGAGGTGGTACGAGCGGATTCTCGCAAAAGAGAATGAACGGGTACGCAGGGAGACCCTTCGGAAACGAAAAGAGGATGAGGCGCTGCGAAGGTTCTGGAACAAGGTCGCGCAAGAACACAGCCACGAAATCGAGGATACGCCTGCGCTCGATGCGGTACGGGATTCGGCGTATAGAATGGTTTCGGGCTACTATGAGGGAAATTTTTACAACACGCGTCCCATCAACCGGCCTTCCATTCAGCAGGAGTTCGATTCCTATGTCGAAGACTGCACGGGAATCATGAAAGAAATCAAGCGTATTCAGCAGCAGTGCCGCTCAAAGCGGATCGCTGGCGGGGTGCGAAGAATCTTTGTGTTTTTAAAAGCCTTTTTAATCGACGCGCACGAATCGCTTCTGGCTGGTTTCGAACGCAGGTCTTCTGCGCTTTCTGTTTTTCAAAATTCAGACAGAAAGCTGCATCATTTCTTTGACGAATATTTTTCAGATCCAGCGGCTTATGCGCAAGATGCGGAAAAGAGTTTGAAGGATGTACTCGGAGAGTACGCGTATTTTCTCAAATCATTTCCCGACAGTCCTCTCATTGAATTCGCGGAGAGGAGAATAGAGCTCCTGGAAAAATTTTATCATGCCTTCGTAGAGTCGAGTTAGAGGATGAATCGTTCGATAACCTCCGCTACTCCGTCCTCATTGTTGGTTTTTTCTGTAACGTAGTCCGCTTCCATGATGACCGCATCGAGACCGTTTTTCATCGCGCATCCGAGACCTGCCCAGGTGATCATATCGAGATCGTTGTTGTTGTCTCCGACGGCAATGACCTCGTGCTGTGAGATGCCGTACTCTTTGCAGAGATATTCGAGTCCCCTGGATTTTGAGCATTGTGTGTGAAGGATTTCAAAGAGCCAGAAGTTCCAGGCAGGAAAGTAGGTGTCCACAGTCCTTATATCGCGCCCAAACCGGTGTTTCAGTTCTGCGTGCAGAAGTGTCACGTCGTGTTTTCCTGTCACCGCGCTTATGCGGATGACGTCCTCCCAGGGTCTGGACGCGAGATTGTCAACTTTGATCAGCTCGGTTTCGAACCCTTTCGAAAAGGAGAGAAAGTCTTCTGAATATCTGCCGAAGGTCTCATAGTATTTTTTGTTGTCCGGCAGGTAGATGATGGGCGGATATGACATGTCCTTGAGCAGTTTGATAAGATCACCGATGATGCGGTTGTTGAGGGTAACCCTCTTCAGCACCGCGGTTTCCTTTGTGATCACCGCTCCGTTGAACGTGATTGTGAGGTGTGCGCTCCCCACAGCATGGATGTAGCGGTGTGCAGAATTGTAGCTTCTTCCAGTGGTGATTACGACTTGAACCCCTTTTTTATCCGCTTTTTTCAGCGCATTGAGGTTTTTAGCACTGATCGTCTCCTGGTCATTCAGAAGAGTTCCATCCAGGTCGAGTGCGAGGAGCCTGTAGTTCATTTAATTTCCTTTTCACAATTTGATTTTCACGTGTATGAGCTAAATTCTATACTATATTTAATATATACAGATAACGTCGATAAAAGAATTTAGATTACTCTAACTTTTTTTAGTGATTGCGGATGAAGAAGAGAACCTCTCTTACACTCGGAGTCTGTATTTTTCTTGCTGCAAACATTCCGTTTCTGGCGGCGTTTGCAAAGGACAAGGATATTCTCAGGCTTACAGCGCAGTATATCGAACAGGGAAAAGTGCTGTATGCCGAGAAGGATTACTACAGGGCTGTTGAAAAGTGGACGGAGGTTCTCAAGGCCGATCCATGGAATGAGGAGGTCAAGCTTTTGATCGAAGATGCCCTCGGAGAGATCGAGCGCCTGACAGAGAAGCTCGACGAGGGGTTCGCCCAGCTGGAAAAGGGGAACATAGACGAAGCCTTTGAGACGTTTGTGTACGTGAAGAACAACAGCTCACCTGAGACGAGAGACCTCTATTCGCTGCTCGCGAGCGGGTTTCATTCGATTGAGCAGATGAGAAATAGGGCGATCTACGAGAAGATCGTTCGCACGGGAGATGAACTCACGCGCACGGGAAATTATGATCAGGCCATCAGACTTTTTGTATTTGCGCCCAAGTTCGATCCAGCGGCAGGACAGCTCCCTCGCAAGATCGAAGAGGTGAAGAAAAGAAAGGAGATTTCTGAGTTAAAACAAAGAGCGATCGACCTTTTCGAGCGCGGGGATTATATGGCGTCCAGAAAAGCGTGGAACGAGGTTCTCGAAATTGCTCCCTATGATAAGGATGCACCGATATACCTCTCCAAGATAAACTTCAAGATCCAGGAAAGCGATCGTCTCAGGGCGCTCGCACAAAGCTATTTCGATAACGGAGTGAATCTTTTCAAAAAAAAGCAGTGGAACGAGGCGATCGACCAGTTTGAAAATGCCGTAGCGATGAACTATCGAGCTGATGAAGCTAGGGGCTACATCGAAAAGATTCGAGAGGAAATTGCGCTTCAGCAGGAGCGTGAAAGTGAAAGAATGACAGAGCAGGTCGTACAGTATTTACGGGAAGGTATCAAATACTACAACCTGAATCAGTATAAGAAATCCCTCGCTGCACTCAACGAGGGGTTAAAGCTCGACCCTGAAAACACTCAGATAAAGGAGTACATCATCAGGGATATCATCGCTTTGAAACGGGAAGAGGAAAAGTCCGTACCTGTCACCTCTCCTTTTTATAAGCTCATCGAGGACCTGAAACGCCTTGGAAAGGAATCCTTTACCGTGGGAAATTATAGTGAATCGGTGAAGTACTACGAAGAGATACTTCTTATATTTCCGTTTAATGAGGAGGCACGAATCAATCTCACCAAAGCTCTCAACAAGACGGATCCGGGGCTTGTGCGTGAAATACTCGCAAATATGTACAACGAGGCGAACGACCTTCTTCGAAGAAAAAAACAGAGAGAAGCGCTCATCAAACTCAAGCTCATCCTCGAAGTCGAACCTGAAAACGTGCAGGCGAAGAACCTTCTGAACAGAATAGAGTCTGAAAGAAAAGAAGAGAAACGAGTCGTTTCCGCAGAGGACAGGAAAAGGGCTCAAAGTCTCTACGAAGAGGGGGTAGAGATGTACAGGATGGAAAAGCTCGAGGACGCGGTGCGAGTATGGAGAGAAGCGGTTGGTTTGAATCCTGAATTCGTCGATGCCCGCGTATTTCTCTCGAGAGCTGAGAGTAAACTGCGGACGCTCAAAAGTGTAGAGTCAGGCAGCAGCGGAAAACAGACGGCAATTGACGACGAGCTTCGAATCAAGCTCAAAAAGCACTATCTTGACGGTATAAACTACTACATGAGCGGCATGTACAGGGAGGCCATTTCCGAATGGGAAGAAGTAATCAAGATAGACCCGGAATTCGAGAGTGTGCAGATGAACATCGAGCGGGCGAGAAAACGGCTCGGGTATGATGCTAACCAGAATTCATGATTATGGTTTATAATTATTTAAAGAAAATAAAAAGTGAGAAAACAGTAATGATGCAGTCATGTTCTCCGGAATGGAGGAAGAAACCGGAAAGCGCAGCGAGAAGGTATATGCTTCTGTGGGTTTTCGTCTGTCTTACCGCTCTTTTCATGTTCTCTTGCGTGCGCGTCCATGCACACTATTACTGGGATTTTCCGCGTTATGTCAGCACGAATACCGGGGAGGTGATAAAGTCCGATGTGAAGCCGATACACGTGGAAGAGTCGATCATGGTTTTTTACCTTGTACAGAGTTCCTCCGGTGCGCAGATTCAGTACATCACCACACAGGACATGAGCAGGTTCAGCAGCCCGAAATCCGCCGTGGGCGAAATCAGGCTCAAAAAGGGCTTTTCCCCGCATTTCGACGTGTTTTACGTACAGGAGGTTGCCTTTATTGTGTGGAACACAATGGACGGCTCTCTTCACCTGATGAAAAGTACGGACAATGCCCGCACATGGAAGGACGAGGAAGTTCTTGTCAGTGGTGAAAACTTTTGTTTCAGGCCGCGAATCTTCCTTGCGAACAAAAATATCTATCTCTTATATCACATCGAAAGTGAAGGGCGGCGAATCGATTTTTTCTTTATTCAGAGCAGAGACATGGGCAAAACGTGGACAGCGCCGAAACAGGTTGCGAAAGGGTTCGCAGGTTCTTTTTTTCCAGTGCTGGGGTCCTCTGGAGAGGAACTGAACATTGTATGGCAGTCGCGTCCATTTACTGAGGAGCAGACGCCCATATTCAACATCTATCTCTCGACAAGCTCTGATAACGGGAAATCGTGGTCTGCGCCGCTCAAACTGATCGAGGATGCGAGAGGAGAAAACAAGAGGCCGGCCCTCCTCATGAATGAAGCAGGGTTCACGCTTTTCTATGAAGG
>Ga0315545_1003141_pt1 | contig 14301 bp, 12 predicted proteins | sample SalMarSW160210MG_FD_203096 | JGI IMG/M metagenome (GOLD analysis project Ga0315545, IMG submission 203096) | Salt marsh sediment microbial communities from the Plum Island Ecosystem LTER, Massachusetts, United States - Salt Marsh Sediment SW1602-10 ... | reverse complement strand
ATAACGCCCCGAAGCGACCGACCAGGATACCAAAACGAATAGAACTACCGATAAAAACTTCTTCATCGTTTCCTCGAACAAATTCACCTTCCCTATATTTTTCTTTCAATAAACGAAAAAAAGGCTATTCCAAATAAGCGCCTTCCTATAATATAATTTAGATTATAATATGACTTTATTCAATGCAATTTTTCGTACCGGCTCGGAAATATGATGATAACAGCCCCATGTAAGTCCATACCGATAGATCGGAAATTACACATCCAACTCTATATTTTATTCGTAACGCTTATAACTTTAGCTGCGGCGGGCTGTCGCATTCAAAACAAAAACAGTCTTTTCGACGGTAAAACATTAGGACACTGGGAAATTACGGATTTTGTCGGACAAGGTGACGTTTACGTAAAAGACGGCGGCATTTTCCTCGAAAAGGGCGACAGTATGACCGGTATTACATGGACCGGCCCGCTGGTTAGAATGAACTATGAAATAAGCCTCGAGGCGATGCGGGTCGCCGGCAATGATTTCTTCTGCGGATTAACCTTTCCCGTCGGTGACAGGCCGTGCACATTAATCCTCGGAGGCTGGGGCGGACAGCTCTGCGGTCTGTCCAGTATTGATAATTTCGACGCTTCCGAGAACGAAACAACCGAGTTTATTTCGTTCGAGAACGGCCGCTGGTATCATGTTTTACTGCGGGTCAGACCCGATAGAATCGAAGCCTGGCTCGACAAGCAGCAGATAGTAAATATTATCACGACAGACAGGGATATCGATATCCGGATTGAGGTAGTGCCTTCTTTGCCGCTCGGCATTGCAACCTGGCGGACAACCGGAGCAATTCGTAATATCAAACTACGCAGGCTCGAAAATTAAAAATTCCCTATATAACAAAAAATCTACAAACTACTCAACTACAGGTTCCGTCTGGACCGGCACATCAACCGACCTGCGCTTAAATAAATCTATGTTCATCCACCTGTTGCTTTTGAACCTCCAGCGATTAGCCAATCCCACCGCAACAATACTTAATGTGGCAGTGATCCACGGCCCCATAACATTAAGACCGGGAAGGTACGTGGCCACAAGAAGACCGCCAAGTCCTAATATCAGCAGGGCACTGGCCGCCGAGATAAACGCAAGCCATACGGTATCTCCGGCACCTCGAAGTGAACCGCTGTATATAACACCTATGGAATGAAATATCTGATATAAAGCGGCACAAGCCAGAATCTTGGCTCCAATCTCAATAACCTCTTCGTCCCTGGACCAAAAGGCCATCATAGTATCTCTAAATATAAAATAGCATATCCCCACTATTACCATATAAACCAGCGCAACTCTCACACACACACTTGTTTGCCTGATTGCCAGGTCTTTTCTGCCCTTACCGATCATTTTACCCACTGACGCCGTCAATGCGGTCCCAATACCGACAACCGGCATCGTTGCAAGGTTTGTATATGACAGTATTACGCTTGTCGCGGCCAGGGCTTTGGTCCCGAATTTCCCGACCAATCCGAATAAAATTACGCCCCAAAAAGCAACATTGACCATCAAACCGAATCCTGCCGGAAGCCCGACCTTCAGTAAATCCCACATTTTGCCGAGATTGACTTTCAATGTCTTTCTGGTTTGAAAAGCCGCGTTCATACTTCCACCCAAAAACACATAGACGTTGACAAAACTGGAGACTGTCATACCGATGAATGTCCCCCAGCCGGCGCCGGCGATTCCCATCTCCGGAAAACCGAACTTGCCGAAAATCAACAGATAATTGCATACCACATTAACCACCTGTCCTAACAATGAGGCATACATGGTGATAATCGGCTTATGTATCCCCATAAAAAACTGGTTACTCGACCAGTTAACGACCGCCACCAGGTGAGCATAAAGCATGATTCGAAGGTATATCACTTCCAAACCGAGCACTTCCTGCGGCTGACCGAGTATTTTAAATATCCGGGGCGCCGTCGGCCACATTATCACCAATACAAACAAAAAATACGTGAATCCCATATATAACGATTGCCAGAAGTAATTTGAACAATCCTTCCTGTCGCCACGGCCGAGGCTCTGGCTGACAAAAGTATTAAGGCTTGTCAGCGAACCTATCGCGAAGGCTCCGGGCAGAAAACTCACAAAACCGGAGGGCAAAATCGCTGCAAGGGCGTTAGTACCGAGGCGTGAGACCATAAACCTGTCCACAAACTGCATGATGGTAAAAGAAATGGTCGTTATTACCATCGGCGCAGCCAGCTTCAGCATATATCGCAGTGAAGCCTCATCTACGGCAACATTTTGTGCGGGCGAGGTTGATATGTTAGTCATTAAACCAGGTCCTGTTTATTCAAGATTCAATTTCTTCAGCAGAGTATCTTTCGAAAGGCCTGTGACCTGTATATGTTTGACCGGCGAGGTTTGGCCGGATATTATGTTAATTGCATTTTTTTTTACGCCAAGTTGCCCTTCCAGAAACTCAAGCAGACATTTATTGGCTTTTCCCTTTTCCGGTGCGGCGGAAACCTTGACCTTCAGCATTCCATCGAGCAAACCGCAAAACCGCGTCGGCGAATTGCTGCCAGGCACAATTTTCGCCAAAAAAACCACGCCCTCTTCAACTTCTCGAACTGTCAAATCCGCCATCTTGTTTATCAGCCGGAACTTCCGCCCCGATTATATTTATCCAATTAAATACTTTCCCTTAAGTTCACTCCAACCGCCAATTGCACATACTTTTCGATCTGCTCGGCAAGCTCACCCAGCAAAGCAAGCTGGAAGTCCTCGTAATGACCGGGGATTAAATCTCCATCCAGCGCTCTTTTGAAAATCCTGACGCGTATGACCGAAGGCTGCCCTGTAGCGCTGCTGAAATCATTGTCTTTGTGCTCGGTCAATTCGACACGCCAATCCTCGCTGATAAATACCAGGCACCTTCCCGTAAAAACCGCCGTCGGAAAATAATCACGTAATAATTTTAGCGTTTCCATTTACAAATCCGTTTTAATTCTATTCTATTTCGAGTGATCCGATTAGTTCCTTGATGTTGGTTATATTACTGCGCATACAATACTGCCTTATGCCTTCGATAATCTTTACCGAGCAATCCGGCTCCATAAAATTAGCAGTGCCGATACCCACCGCCGATGCGCCCGCGATAAGAAACTCGATTGCATCCGAAGCGGTTCTTATTCCTCCCATGCCCAGAATCGGTATTCCGCCGCCCTTTGCGACATCGTTATAGACCTTGTTGACTAAATAAACCGCGATCGGTTTTATCGCCGGTCCGGACAGACCCCCGGTCCTGTTGGCCAGAACGGGACTGCGCGTCTCGATATCGATGACCATTGCAGTAAAGGTATTAATCATGCTCAGTGCATCGGCCCCGGCATCGACCGCCGCTTCGGCGGTAGCGCTAATATCTGTCACCGCCGGCGCCAGCTTTACCATTAGTATCTTTTCGCCGCACACTTTCTTCACCGCCGAAGTTACCTCCGTTACCTGTTTCGGATCCGTTCCGAAACTTATCCCGCCTTGCTCGACGTTAGGACAGGAAATATTCAACTCGAATCCGGCTACGGCGCTTTGCGAAGCCAGCCGCTCGGCGACTGCAACATATTCATTGATTGTCTGGCCCGCCAGGTTAACGAAGACGGCGGTATTCATCTGTGCAAGAATGGGAATCTTTTCTTCGATGAATTTATCCAATCCGACATTCGCCCATCCGATTGCATTGAGCATTCCCGCATCGGTCTCGACAATTCTCGGCGCAGCGTTGCCTTTTCTGGGTTTGAGCGTAATACTCTTCGTAATAAATCCGCCGAGGCTGTTAATATCCATAAAATCAGCTAACTCATCGGCGTATCCGCACGTCCCCGAAACGGTAAAGACCGGATTGGCCAATTTCAATCCCGCAAAATCAATCGAAATATCAACTTCGTCCGCCATTTCTTACCTCATGCTTTTTTTAAGAGCGAAAATAATCACGGCAACCTTTCTGGTAGGCAGGCATCTGCCCCGGCAATCCCGCTACCCCTCGATGGTCACGACCGCCGCCGACAATGGCGGAAGTTTAAATTTAACCTGCTGACCGTTTCTCTCAACATTTCCATCGACCGGTTTAACCGCAGTTAGTTTGTCTAACGTATTTCTCGCCTCCAACGATCCCGGAGCCACGATCTTCATGGATGCATTTTTAACCTGATAATCCTGATGGATGGATAAATTAATCTCTACTTCTCTTGTGCTCGGATTGACCGCCTTGAGATACACTGACTTGCCGTCCTGTGATTTTGTGGCGACCGCATTGAGAGTTTCAAGGTCTCCTTCAATCGCAATCCTGTTCGGGGCAAAATGGTCCCGCCAGAGTTTCATGACTACGTAATTCGGGGCGGGGAACCAGCCGGTATGGTCGAAGTTGATAAAGGCGTTGTTCCACGCCGTCGCGGAGGTGTGTCGTAAAAATAACGCCGGCCCGCCTATCTCGAAAACGTCACCGCATCTCTCGAATGCGTTGAGCACTCCACCGGCGTAAAGTCCGGTCCGCCAGTCGGTGCTCTGGGCGTTCCATTCCGAGCAATATATTTTGAGATTCGGATTTTTCGATTTTACGATAAGCTCGCCCGTTTGTTTGATAAAACGCTCATAATTATACGGCCCTTTGGCAAACTGATCCGGATTTTCATAATGGTGAATACTTAAATAATCAATCAATTCAGCGCATTCTTCAATCATCCTGCGATTCCATTCAAGGTTAAAACCGCCGCTTCCACAGGCGGCAAGTTTGATCGCTGGGTCTTTTTTCCTCATCGGTGGCGCAAATCTCTTGACCGCTTCAATATAACCATCCACACCCATGTGCCAGGTCTCGTTATCGATTTCCCAGTATTTCACATTGTATGGTTCGCGGTGGCCGTTTTGTGCTCGAACTTTGCCCCATTGGCTCGTTGCAGGGCCGTTGCAGTATTCGATCCAGTCGAGCACATCCTGCATAAATTCTTCCGGGTCGGGATCACTGTTCCAGTTGCTCGTCCCAATATTCACAACAATTAAAGGTTCGGCCCCGATTCGTTTACACATCCGGATAAATTCGTCCGTGCCGTAGGCGTTGATCTCAAGATCGTCCCAGATTTGCCGCGGATAAATCTTCCTTTTGTCCTGAGGCCCGATGCCGTCCTTCCAGCGATAGGGCGATGCAAAGCACCCGCCCGGCCAGCGTATAATCGGTGGTTTTAAATCCGCAACGGCTTTCAATAAATCGGGACGATAACCGCCGATTCTTTCAGCACTTTGAGACATCAAACTGACCTGGTCCAGCCAAATCCTGCCCTGACCCTTGATACCGATTTGGAGTTTTCCTTCTTTGGAATCCACATCAGGCTTAAAATTCAGTTGATATTTTTTCCATTGTGGATCAGGCTTTGCAAGATCAATCTCAATAATACTCTTATCTCCATCAAGAAATCTGACCACCAATCCATCCGGCGCTTTGCCCCGCACCCACAGCGAGCCCTCATAGGTTTCTCCCTTGCGGAAATTGAACAACTCCTGCTCCAGGCCCGCCTCGCCGGCTTCGGAGACAATCGTCTGTGACCAATCGCTGTTAAGGGGATTCTCTTCGGTCAGGAATGTGCGGCCCCGGCCGTAAAACTGCCAGTGCTTAGCAACGGACTGTTCGGCTTGCAATTCCGGAAGCCCCTCGAAGAGAGTTTTGCCGTCAAGCGACTTAACCTGAATATTCCGATATTTCGCTTTCGTATTCCATGTCCCTACACCCACAGCACCCCGGAGATGCGGATTGTTTCGGTCGGTAAAATCGAGCAGAGTCTTTCCATCCAATGACACTTGAAGATGGGCTCCTTCGCAACGCACCTGAATTTTATACCACTTGCCCGTTTCGACTCTGTTCTGGACCTCCGGCCCGATGGCTCCCCAACCACGGCCCTTGACTCCCTTTTCCAGCGCGCTTCGTACATTGCCCCAGCCGCCAAGGTTATACCAGTAAAAATCTTCGTCGTTCGCCACTCGAAATAAAATCAGAAATCCTTCCGAACCTTCCGTTTTTTGCGCCTCGAAGGTAAATTCGTAATCGCTCCAACTATTGTCTCCAAAGACCAGCCTGACATTATCGGATATTTTCGACTGGACCAGGCAATCATCCTGGATTGTCCATCGCCCCATATTTACGGATTCTTCAAAACTACGATTCCAGACCAGCTCTCCCCATAAACCGCCATTAACGGAATGGTAAATATGCTCTAAGAAATGGCCGTAAATTTTCTCATCGATCCTGCCTTCGACTTTCGACGGATCGACCGAAAGTGAGACGGTCTGCTGAGCATTCACAAACTGTACATTGATTAAAGCAATCAAAATTAGAACAACAGTGAATTTGATTTTGTTGTGTATTCTTTTCATGGTCTAATCTCCTAACTTACTGATCCAACTTTTCACTATTTTTCAGCTTTTCGATGGCAAACTTCGCCACACGGTTGTGGTCAAAGGCCATATCATCAGGTAGATTCTTTATATTGAACCACTTCGCTTCGGCCGCATCGTCACCGGCTTTAACGCCAGCCTGCCGCTCGTTCGCAATTCCCATAAAGACGATTGTAATCTGCCTGCCCCGCGGGTCCCGGCCGATTGTACCGAACGTATGCATCTGTTCCAAATGAATACCCGTCAAACCCGTCTCTTCGGCCAATTCCCGGACCACGGCGTCCTCCAGCTCTTCATCCATATCCACAAATCCGCCGGGGATTGCCCATCTGCCTTTGTACGGCTCGTTCTTTCGCCTGATAAGCAATAACTCGATTCGGCCGTCCGTATATCTGAAAACCGCCGCATCCACGGTCACCATCGGCCGGGGCCAGTCGTATGTATATTTGCCTTCAATTGCCATTTTAATTCCTTTGCGTGCATTTTAATATGTAATCCGGCTTTTTGCATTCCAATTCTTATTTTTCTAAAGCTGATTGCCTTAAATCGAATCTTTATATAGAATGGCTGGTTTATAACAATTTTAACCCAGCAGAGTAAATATGCCGGATAAGCTTAAAAACATCCTTATAATAAAACCGAGCGCGTTAGGCGACATCGTCCTGGCTTTACCGGCTTTGACGGCGTTGCGAAAGAGCTTTCCCGATGCCAAAATCAGTTGGCTAATCCGCCCGGAGTTCGCACCGCTGCTGGAAAATCATCCCCATCTGGACGAGATTATACCGTTCGACCGCAATCTTCTGGCTAAGGCATTTTTCTCCCGCAGGGCGTTCGGTGCACTTTTCCGGCTTATCCGAAAGCTGCACAGGGGTAAATTCGACGTCGTCTTCGATTTTCAGGGCCTTTTCAGGACGGCGATACTTGCACGGGCTACAGGCTGTAAAAAAGTGTACGGGATGTCGGAATCACGCGAAATGGCGCACCTTTTCTACACACAACAAATCGAGCACAATTTCGACAGTATCCACCTTGTCGATTTCTATATAAAGATGGTAAAAGCAGCCGGTGCCGAGAGTCTTGATGCACGTTTCGAACTACCTCCCAGTCCGGCCGATGCCAATTCGGTCAGCAGGATACTGGCAAATCTCGACATCCAGCCGGGCCAGTATATTGTTTTCGTACCCGGTTCTGCCCACGTCGATAAATGCTGGCCGGTAGAACGTTTCGCCGCTTTGGCGGACAAAATCGCGTCGCAATTCGAGATGCCGATAATTGCCATCGGTACGAATTCAGAAGGAACTCTTATCGAAAAAATACAAAACGCTGCTGAAGCTCAAATCACCAGTCTCGCCGGCCGAACTTCACTCAAAGAGCTGGTAGAATTGCTGCGGGCCGCCCGGCTTGTTGTCAGCAACGACACCGGTCCCGGGCATATCGCCGCCGCGTTGGGAACGCCTTTGGTAATGATGTATAGCTGGTCCAATCCGGCCAGAATCGCCCCTTACGGCAGGCCGGAATGTATGATAGCGCGCGAGCCGTACGGCAGGGGACTCAAAATAAAAAGCAAAAATCCAAAACACAACGTCAAAACCATCACCGTCGATGAAGTCTTCCAAAAAGCCCAACAACAACTAAATTTGCATTGATTATCCCGTATTTTTATGTGAATTTAAGGAAAACCGGGCATGGGATGGATTACTCTTGACCCTACAGCAGGCTTTTTGGTAAAAATATCGATGTCGTTAGAAGAAAATCATGTTTTGTAAACGTTTCAATGGGAAATCCTATGTTGAATATAATTATTCGTAATGAAACGGAATCAGATATTAAAGTAATATCGGATGTCACAAAAGCGGCTTTTGAGAATCTTCCGATCAGTAACCAGACAGAACAATTCATAATTAACGCATTGCGAGCCGCCAATACTCTAACTATTTCCCTGGTCGCGGAGGTCGACGGAAAAGTTGTGGGCCATATAGCTTTCTCGCCGGTAACCGTTTCTGACGGCAGTCAGAATTGGTATGGCCTCGGTCCTATTTCCGTGTTGCCTGAATACCAAAAACAGGGTATCGGAAAATCCCTAATGCTTGAAGGTCTATCCCGGCTGAAAGCCCGAGGAGCCAAAGGCTGCGTTCTTGTGGGCGACCCTGATTACTATGAACGGTTCGGCTTCAAAAGCTTGCCGGAATTGACCCATGAAGGTGTCCCACAAGAAAACGTCCTTTCTTTGCCGTTCGACGGGAACAATGCTCGGGGTGTTGTAGTGTTTCACCAGGGTTTTTCTGCAACCAGATAGCATCTCTAAGCCGTAGACGATTCAGCCCGGCTCTGTGCCACGATCTGGCGCACTCGGCGCGGCGTGACGCCCGGCTTGTAGTCAGCAACGACACCGGTCCCGGGCATATCGCTGCCGCTTTGGGAACGCCTTTGGTAATGATGTATAGCTGGTCGAATCCGGCCAGGATAGCTCCTTACGGCAGGCCGGAATGTATGATAGCGCGCGAGCCGTACGGCAGGGGACTCAAAATAAAAAGCAAAAATCCAAAACACAGCGTCAAAACTATCACCGTCGATGAAGTCTTCAAAAAAGCCCGTGAACAATTAAATTTGTAATGCGCATCGCGTACTTGTTTGTGTTTAAAACACATCACCCACGCCCATCCCGACTAAAATCACTGAATATATCATGTTAAAATTCTGGGGGAAAACAAAAGAAGGCTAATTAACCAGGGCGGAAACGTGCGGTGCTTCTTCCTGATCTTGCCAAGTATTGGAGAAACTCAACACCTGTGTTCGTGATAAGCAGGTTCCCATTTTTTTCCATAATGAGACCAGTGTTTTTTAGAAAACCGAGATAATTTTCATAAGAATAATTGGCGAAATAGTCAGGATACTTTTTCAGGGCATCATCATAAAACAGCTCTTTCAGGTTTTTCGCTGAGTCACCCATTCGTATTGTGTTCAAGTGTTCGAGAATATAAATTTGACTTCCCCAGATCAACTGATAGACTGCTTCAAAGAAAAAAGACAATTGCATAACTGCCAGATGACGCGTTAGAAGTCTAACTTTATCAGCTTCGGTGGAAACTCCTCGCTTATCCAAATCGGCACTTATGGCTACCTCACGCTCCTTAAGAAGAGGATTATCAAAATCCTTCATCAATTCATCAACAGGCATTTCCTTTGCATCTGTTGAGGTTTGTGTTTGATTAGGAGTTGCTTTGAGTCCGCTCGGGCCAATTTCCCTTATTCGTCCAAGCAGTGCCTCTATGCTTGGACGGAACAATCGCATAAAAATACAACCTATAATTACTATGGCAGCCGGCCAAACAAGCACTTTTATCAAAAGAAGCCAAATAGGTGCTTCCATAACGAAGTCCCTTTCAAAATTGGCAATCGAGAACGATATTTATTTTCTTTAGTCTTTTTTCACACTTTCACTTATTTGCACCTTCAACCTACACCTTTTTATTTTTCATACTCTGCTGGCTATCAACAAAGCCTTAAATTGGGAATATCCTCAATAATTCCTACTTTGTTGTCGATGTCTTGGAAGCCTTGCGACGGGTAGTTGTTTTCTTAGTCTCGATGCATCGGTTGATTATGTGCTCAAACATCCGAGGAAACTCCATAATAAACATGTGCATTTCTTTACCACCAAGTTCCTCCATGAATGGCCCATGCATTAACATCTCTGTAACGCGATGCATACGCTTGCTAGCCTTCTCGGCAGTTTCGTTATCCCCTGCCCTGATGGCATGATACGCTTCTAAGGCAATTTCATAGAACCAAGGCATGTCCTCGCGCACCATGCTTGCTGCCAGAAGAATCCCAATGGGGTCGCCGGGCTCGATTCCTATGTGCATCATATCATCAATCATCATCGGGTGGAATCTACGAGGAAAGCGGCGCGATACCGCCTTAGTAGCAGATGCTATACCCTCCACATCCCTAATGCGTGAGTCAAGAGATCGGACACTTGCAACAAGTTCTTCCAAAATCTCGTGCTGTGGCCGACTCGGCTTTTGTGTCGCCGCTTTCTTGGGAACCGAAGCCAGTTGGTTCTCAAGCTTTGGCCAGAGGGCCTCGAACAATTCCTTTATCATTGTTTCTGGGACTGGTTGGGGTTCAGCTTGATTGATCGATTGCATCATCTCATTGATACCTTCCTTGTCGGTTTTTTTTGCTTGAAATTGCGCCAAAGGCCCGCTAATTTCGCTAAACTCCAAGTCGAGAAGAAGAGGAATTACCTTACTGTCCTGAAACGACTTTGCCAGTGAACCTGCCTCGAAAAGTATCCACTGCGAAGCGATGTTTTCGCGTGTTAAGCAGATGATGCCAAAATTCGTAGTTTCCAGTTCCTTTGCCACTGACTGTGTCCAACGTTCTCCGGCAGCAATGTCAACATCTGAGAGCCAAGGCTGCACAAAGTGAAGCACAAGTGGCATCCAATCCCGCAAACTCTGAGCCACTGCTTGGCTCCGTGCGCCACTCCAACAAATGAACACTTTCATAAAGAACTCTCCTTTACTGGAACTCTGCCCGGTATGGGGGTCCCAGACTCAATAATAATTATGTACAGTTGCCATTTTCTAACTAAAATCATCTCTAACAACTATAAATCCAAGATGTTTCATGTCGTTGCTCGCTGAGCGCAAATCTACACTGCTCCAGATTAACTTTAAATACCGAAATATTACAATTATAATAAAAGCCTAAAGTTAATAACCATTTACTGTATATGGCGTATCTCACAGGCTAAATATTGATTATTTTAGGAAATAGTTGATAGATTTTAGCAATTTTTTTGTGTATTCCGCATCAAACCTGCCTTGAGCACGGTCGAAGGGCCTCGCATTGACCACTAATCCCCAACGCAATACGCAATTCACCCCGTGAGATGACCATCATCCGAATACGCGTTATACAGTGGAGAATGTGGGCAACTCTCTAAAATTAAAGCTGATACATAATTCGTGGTCAGCTCACCTTAGAATCATGTTTATTTATGTGAATACTTAAATTGTTTTTCTCATTTTATATCCAACTAATAACAGCACACTTAAACATAAGCTATTACTAAATAACAGCTTAAAACAATTTTTTTGTCGATTTTTTACTCGAACAGTGTGAAGAATTTTTTAGTATATATTATTAGAAATGGAATTTTATTTTGTCTCGATATGGGTATGAAATATGAGCAAGCGAAAAGGTTTTACGTTAATAGAGTTGCTGGTAGTAATCGCCATTATCGCATTATTAATGGGTATTTTACTGCCGGCTCTAAATCAAGCTAAAGAACAAGCCAGACGGCAAGTGTGCGCATCGCAAATACGCCAGCATTTATACGCCTTGAATATATATGCCAACGATAACGATACCAAGCTACCGTTACCCAGCACGCCCGGGAACTGGTTGCAGGATCTTGCCGTTAATACAGTGAATTTTATGCTCGAAAACAATATGTCCAAAAAGATATTCTACTGCCCGTCGAACTTCAACCATCAAAAATACATGGACTTGTTCTGGGATTTTAACAATGATACATGGGACAGCAAAATTCAGAGGTTCACGGACGACAGTGGATTTATTGTTTCCGGCTATTGCTATATACTTGATACGAACCCGTCGAGTGTAAATAACAGACGTTCGGTACAAAATCCAATCCCAAAATTTCCAGAAGATACCCTGCAAAAGAAATGGTTAAGAACAACCCTGGTATCACAACCCTCATCGAGGGAACTTGTGATTGATTCGATAATGGGCATGACTCAAAATAACACTAAATACGGGTATAATTTCGGTGATATCTCAGGTGGTATTTATACACAAAGTCAGGTTTACGACTCAACAAGTCATCTGAAAAACAATGAAGAACCCACCGGTGGAAACATGGGTTTTTTAGACAGCCATGTCGAGTGGAGGCCTTTCGATGCGATTTTAACCGAAGGTGAAGCAGTACCTCGCTATGGGACTGTTCCTGGTTTCTTCTGGTAAGATTAATCCATTGAATGCTACCACATTCAGGCATGTCTTTTTCAGGATAGGCCGGATTTTTCTTTTTTTCTATTCGCAGCACGGATCACGAGTAACGAGTGGGGAGTAAACGTCATTTTTCGCTGAAAAATGGGGAATCTCCTTGTATGCCCGCCGGGCAGGGGTATAATATAAATTGAACAAACGATGGTTCATTGTTCGTAGTTCGTAGTTCGTAGTTCATCGAAAATATGTGGAAACGGAGGGCAGCAGATCAATAGTTCAAAGTTGAAAGTTGAAAGTTCAAAGTGTAAGGTAAAACTATAGAAAAACCTGCTTTTTAAGGTAAAAAAGAAATTTGAAAAAACAAAGCCAATTCATCGGCCTGGGGCCGGAAATCCGAAGCACTAAGCTCGAAATACTAAGCTCATGGATTCAAAAGTTATTTGAAAAAACAAACCCAATTCGGTTAGCCCCCAGACCTGCTCTGGGGGTTGACCATGGCCGTAGCGGCCACGGCTAAACTGTTTAGCAGCATCAGCCGCTAATAACTTCGACACATCGTTTGCACAAATCGGGATGGTCGCTGTCGGCGCCGACGCTCGGCCAGTAGTTCCAGCATCTCTGGCATTTTTGGTACTCGCTCTTTTGGGCGGCGACAATTCTCTGGTCGGTACTTTCCTGCAGTTTGACCTCGCTGACGATGCACAATGCTGCGAACTGATCGAGTCCGAATTCATTGATAAGGGTGGCATCTTCATCGTTACAGCTAATCGTCACGCACGCCTGCTGATTGCTGGCGATTATTTTATCCCGCCTCAATCCTTCCAGCACCCGCAGGACTTCGTCACGCAGTTCCATCAGTTTCCGCCATCGCGGCTCGGAGCTTTGAAAATCGATTGTCTCGTCCACCACCGGCATATCCGCCAGATGTACGCTTTCGGTATCCTGCGACCTGAACTTCATCGCGGCCCAGGCCTCTTCGGCGGTATGAACCAAAACAGGGGCCAGCATACGAACCAGGCTGTCTAATATCCTGTGCATCGCCGTCTGTGCACTTCGCCGGGACATGCTATCGGCGGCATCGCAATACATACGGTCCTTAAGCACGTCCATATAGATGCTGCTCATCTCGACCGTACAAAAATTATAAACCAGCGAGAAGACCCTGTGAAAAACAAAATTCTCATATGCCTGCGTGACATCGAAAATCAGCTTCTGCAACTGCTGCATCGCCCAGCGATCGATCTGAAGCATGTCATCATAGGCGACGGCCTGCTTGTCCGGATTGAAATCGTCGATATTGCCGAGCAGGTACCGCAGCGTATTCCGGATTTTCCTGTAGGCGTCCTGCGTCCGGCCGATTATCTCGTCGTTGCAGCGGACATCCTCCTGATAATTCACGCTCGAAACCCAAAGCCGCAGAATATCCGCACCGTATTTGGCCACTTCATCCTGTGCGTTGACATAATTGCCCAAAGATTTCGACTGCTTCATTCCCTTTTCATCGACGGTAAAACCATGCGTCAAAACATTCTTAAACGGCGGCTTGCCCGTCACCCCGAGGGCCGGAAGCAGCGACAACTGGAACCATCCGCGATGCTGGTCCGAGCCTTCCAGATACAAATCGACCGGCACGGGCCATCCCGATTCGCGGGCGCAAACGCTGTACCAGCTACAGCCCGATTCGAACCAGACATCGAAAATATTCTCTTCCTTTTTCAACTCATCGAAATCGAAGCCGTCGGGCAGCTTGAATTTTTCGCCCAGAATCTGTCGCGGCGAATCGGTAAACCAGCTATCCGAGCCGTGCTCGCCGATATACTTTGCCACCGCCAATACGGACTTCTTCGTAACAAGGGCTTTTCCGTCCGCATTGACAAA
>Ga0315545_1003137_pt1 | contig 14312 bp, 16 predicted proteins | sample SalMarSW160210MG_FD_203096 | JGI IMG/M metagenome (GOLD analysis project Ga0315545, IMG submission 203096) | Salt marsh sediment microbial communities from the Plum Island Ecosystem LTER, Massachusetts, United States - Salt Marsh Sediment SW1602-10 ... | reverse complement strand
TGAATGGACTCGGGTAAAACTTTGAGTGTGGGGGGTGGGTCTTCCGCATCTTGCATCAAATGTCGCCTTGATTGAATCTTGGCAATAAGAAATATAAGATTTAGGTTTCGATGCCCACCACCCACACCGATGGGAAATGCTGACGAAATATCATCAGGGATCTGCTCTTCAAATATCATATATCAAGGCTGACCCTGACGACATACCCTTTTGGGGTTTTCTCGAACTTGAATTTGTAATAAGTGACGGCCTTGACAACGGTTTCCCCGAGCTCGGGCCTTATCTCTTCCCCGTAGATTTTCGCTTTGAGGTGTTTTTCGTCAATCTCGAGAATCTCGAATTTTGAAAAGAACATGTCATCGGTATCAACCAAGCCTATCAGTTCCTGCAGCCAGGAAATCATCAATTCTTCCTTGTTTTTCCCCTGAACCTCTATTTCAAGGGATTTTTTCCCGGAAACCAGTTCCAGCTTGCATATAACACTGAACATGGCTTCCGCTGCGTTCTCGAAAGCCTCTTTGAGATCATGCCCGCTCGCCTCGAACATGACATCCGAGGTCAAGTCGTCTATGAACCTATATCCCGTCATATCCCATCCTCTTCGCTAACAGCATTAAACACCATTAAAAAGTATTAAAAAGGGGTATTAAAAATTTCCACAAATGATTCACCTAGACCGAAAAGAGCTATTTGAACACCAGGCCGTTATCGGTCAGGTCGTACTCTATCCATCCCCCCTTGCATGAGGTGCCCCTCATCCTGGGGATGCGCATATATTTAGCCGAACCGTCCATCTTGGTTTCAATCAGGCCGTCGGTCAGGAAATTCAGTGTGTTGACGGTCTTATCGTCATGGACCCCCTCCTCCAGCACGAGCAACTCGGTTGCCCCCTGTTTTTTTGCCTTCGCTATCAGAATTGGAATGAACTTTATCACCATATCCGTGGACACGTAAAGCAAGAGCGAGGACAAGGAGTCGAACACCCCTCTTTTTTGGTGATCGTTTGCTAGATTGTTTAGCACGTCTGACAGGGTGAGGTTAAGGGTGTCGATGTTAAGGCCTCCCTGCAGGACCTTTTTCCATGCCTGTTCCTTGGCACCGCCAACCCTCCAGGAGTAAATGTCCAGAAACATGACTTTTCTCCCCTTTATGAAAGAGTCTATGTTCCACGAGAAGGAGTTCATTTTATCCATGATGTCCTCAGGCGAAGCATCGGATGTGATGTAGAAGCCCTTTTCCGAGTTCTTGAGCCCACTGTAAAGGAACTGCTGGCACAATGTTGTTTTGCCTGTTCCGGGAGGACCTTTTATCAATATGCTGCAATTGGAAGGAAAGCCCCCACCGATTATCTCGTCAAGCTTCGCTATTCCCGTGCTGATTCTCATAATTATCTTTATTTACTTGGCAGCTTTAAGTTTTTTCCCCACCATTCCAATCCCAGCCACCTCTGGGCGCACCGGGCAGATTCCCTTTGTCAAAGAATGCAACACAATTTTTAAGGGATGAGACTCCTTATTTATTTAGACAATACAAAAAATTAATTATTGCTGATAACATGGAAAGCAGGGAAAGGCTGAAGACGGGTATACCGGGTCTCGATGAGATATTGCACGGCGGAATACCCACAGGGAGCACGGTCTTGGTTACGGGCACGACAGGGAGCGGGAAAACGATACTAGCCTCCCAGTACGCATACATGGGAGCGAAAAAGTACAAGGAGCCCACTGTTTATCTTTCCTTTGAGGAAACACCGGAATCCATCCGAAAAAACGCCCTGAATTTTGGCTGGGATTTCGGTCCGATGGAGAAGGAGGAAAAATTCTCATTCGTAAAATATGATCCTTATCACGTGGACGAGGTTCCTAACATCCTGCAAGGAAAGATAAGGGAAATTCAGGCAAAGAGGGTTGTTATAGACTCGATTTCGTCACTGAGTTTCTATGTGAGGGAAGAGTCTGATTTCAGGAGACTGGTATTCAATATTTCCCAGGTTCTTGAAAAAATGGAATGCACAGCCATGCTAATCTCGGAGATAGTCCCGGGCTCTCTCAGCCTTTCCAGAAACGGTGTTGAGGAGTTCATTGTGGACGGCGTTATAGTCTTGTATTACAAGAGGGTGGATTCTTCTTTCTCGAGAGCGATACAGATATGGAAGATGAGGGGCAGCAATCACTCAGAAAAGCTGCACCCATATAAAATAAGCAGCAGGGGCATTGAAGTTTACTCCAAAGAGGAAGCCTTCATGGGGGTAAAATAGTCAAAAAACAAAACAGGACCACTAACCCCCTTGTATTTTATTTAAAAATCAGGCAGCGAAAAATTGATTGGGTGTTTTTCTGCGGGCAAATTCAATAAATGCCATAGTTGGTATAGACCCAGGAGTAACAACGGCCGTGGCCATTCTGAATCTGTCTGGGGAAGTCGTAAAACTCAAAAGCAGCAGGGGCTTCTCGCTGAACAAAATATTGGAGTTCGTGTCGCTTGAATGCACGCCGCTGATGATAGCATCGGACGTTAGGCCGGTGCCCAAGCTGCTGGAGAAGGTGGCAACAGCATTTTCTGTCAGGGTTCATACACCCAAACTCAGCCTTTCCAGGAGGAGCAAATCCCTGCTTGTGAGCCCATTTGATCTGGGGAATAGGGAAAGTCATAAGAGGGACGCTCTGGCCGCTTCCGTGAACGCATACGAGTCTATGCTGCCAATGCTTAAAAAAATTGAAACTCGGCTATCCAGGCTAGGGCTGTCAAACAAGATTACAATGGATGATGTGGCGGGGAAGATAATCTCAGGCGAATGCAGCAACATAGACACGGCTGTGAAAGCCCTTACCTGTGAGCAGGAAAAGGAACGTGTTAAAATCCATAAGAGAAGGAGGCTGAGCAGTCCGCATAGCCTGCTGCTCGTAAAAGAAAGAGAGATCAGGTCATTGTCTGAGTTACTCAGCCGGGCGCATGAAAAAATCAAAGCACTGGAAAATGAAATCGATTTCCTTGGCAGAAAGGTGCACGCCAGAAGGGATGAACTGAAGACAGAGATTTCGAGCAGGCAAAACAGGGAGATTGCAGCGCTAAAATCGAGGCTCGAGGCTTGCAAACCTGAGACGCAAAAATTCGAACATGAGTTCGGACAGTACAGAAAAATATTTTTGCTGATTGCAAGCGGCTGGCTGCCAGGGCTTTTTCTGGACGAATGCGAAAAATCCGGGATGCGGGCAATAGACAAAAAATACGGACTGCATGGAAAATGGCTATGCATCCTGTCTGATAAAAAAACCTCGGGCGTGCCGCTTGCAAAAAGGGCAGTCGGGGTTTTTTGCAAGGGTCGCTTGCTCGAAATCGTGAAAGGGGAAGGCGTAACAGCGCTGGATTTGGACAATTTTGATTATAAATCTGCAGGTGATTTCGGGGCAGTGAGGATAGCAAAAGAAAGAGCAAGCAGGATAAAAACAAATCAGTTTGTTAGCTGGCTGGAGAGGTACAAGGCTCGCCAATTCAGATGATGTCGCTTTCGGTGATTATGATGAAGTCGCCAACCGATTTCACCGCAGAGAAGGGGACAAGGATTCTGCCTTTGTCGTCTTCCCTCAGGTTCAGCTCCGAGATGTGATTCGTCGGCTCAACCAGCACGAGGTTCAGCAGCTCTCCTGATTCTATTATGTAATCGATATCTCCTACCACTCCGAACTTTTTGCCTGATTCCTCAGAAATCAAAATCTTACCAACCAATTCTTTGCTCCTAACCCTCTCTTCCATTTTACCCCTCCATAAAACAATACAAAGTTTACGAACTTAATGTTTAATATAGAAATAAACTATTTAAAAATTTATGTATTGATGAACATAGTTTGAAACTTTGGTGAGATCTTGTATTTGTAAGCCTTCCCTTTCCTTTCCCTGGTAACCATATTGTCCCTCGAGAGCCTTCTCAGTATGTTGTTCACGGACCTGGCAGCATTACCAACATCGCTATAGTCTTTCGGATCCATCTCATGCACGATCTGGGTCGGCGTCATTTCCGCCCCACAGGACAGGATTTTCAGTATGCTTCTCTGCCTGTACGGCAACTCTTCAACACTGTCTATTGAAATCCTTTTTTCATACAGTGAACTCTTAAGCATAAATTCAGGGTCTATTGTGCTCATGTTCTTATCCAGCGCTTGCTGTACCAGTTCGTTGCATACCCTCAGAATTTCCCTGGGGAAACCGTTTGTTCTATCGTAAATGAATTGTATGCTATTTGACGCGAAAGGTTTCACATCTTCGCCTCCCATCCATTCTATCCTTTTCTTTATCAGTTCCCTGGTTTCCGTCAATGTAAGATTGGTAAGCTCCACCCTCGTCTCGATCCTTCTCCTGAAAGTTTCCAGCTCTTCTGACAGCTTTTTTTCAAAAACCGGCAATCCCGCCAGAACCAGAGAAAGATTTTCCACCTGATCTGCCAGGGTTCTCAACCACTCGAGCGATTCCTGTGTTGACTCGTGACACTCATCCACAAGCAACAGCAGCCTTTTGCCCCTTGACCTTTTGTTAACCCATTCACCAATTTCATAAATGGTAATGTCATGCATTTTAGGGCGTGAAAAAAGACGGCTCAAAAATCCCGGCCTGACAATTTCAGCGAATATTCTTTTCCAGTCGTCAGGGTCATTTGGCGGCTTTGGGACGTAAAAAACCCTGGCGTATCCCTGTATTTTGTTGATCATGTTCTTCATCATGGTTGTCTTTCCACTCCCAGTTGGGCCAAGAATAAGGGTAAACTTGCTGCCGTTAGAGAGGCTGCCAATCAAAGACTGCATCTCACTTTCGTATCCTACGAAAAGGTCAGGCAGTATCTTAAAAACGAATGGGCTGCTATCCCATCCGAACAACTTCATGTATTTTTCACTTCCTTCACCGATTAATTCTTTCTTCATACTTTCACATTTTTATCACTAGGTTTTATAAATTTTTTCGTCCATGTCTAATCAATGAACGAAAAACAGCTGACAAGAATTTCCATCTTGGGTTCCGTAATCAGTTTAATCGCGATTTACATTTTTGTTTCATCCGTCAATCCAGTGAGCGTGAACATAGGTGATATAACCAGGGACTATGCCGGCAAAATAGTAAATGTTACGGGAATGGTCAAAAACCTGAACATGAAAAACGGTAACGCCTTCTTCACGCTGGCAGATGGAACAGGAGAGATCCGGGTAGTGATATGGAAAAGCGTTATGCAGGAATTGGAAATGAAAGGCGTTGATCAAACAGCATTGAAAGAAAACATGACAATTAGCATAGAGGGTGCCATCGATGTTTACCAAGGGCAGCTGGAAATTGTCCCAGCAAGGCCGAGAATATCAATAATTGGCTAGGATTGGCTAAAAATACTTATGCGCGCTTTCAACCAACTTCACACACAACTTCACGCAATTGTTTATGTCGTTCATATCGGCAACTTCCACCGGCGTGTGAACGTATCTGGTTGGAACAGTGATGGCACCTGCAGGTATGCCCTCCCTCACCGTTGGCACTATGCTTGCGTCTGTTGCGCCGCCGGACATCACGTCAAGCTGGATTTTTATTTTACCTTTGCTTGCAGTTTCCAGGACCCATTTTTTCACGAGCGAATTCACGACGCTCATCTGGTCCTTGATTTCCAGGGCAGGACCGGAACCTAACTTCAGGGGGGCTTCTTCGATTGTAAGGCCTGGCGTATCCCCTGCTATGGTGGTGTCAATGGCGAGCATGGCATCTGGGTTCACGCTGAAGCTCGAGCCTCTGACACCTATGAGGCCCATTTCTTCTTTCACGGTACCGACCAGGTACAGGGTCCCCTTGAAATTCTTAGCTCTCCTTGCAATTTCTGCCAGCACCAGGCAGCCTATCCTGTTATCAAAAGCGTGACCCGTTACTTTAGAGCCGACAAGCCTGTCAACACTACCGGAATTTGTTATGAAATCTCCAACCCCAATCCCGGCTTTCTTCACGTCATCTTCACTTGATGCTCCAATGTCTATGAACATTTCCTTCAGCTTCACAGGTTTTTTCTCCTCTTCCTTTTCCTGCAGGTGGACGGGCTTGGAGCCTATGACACCAGGCACACTCCCATGTGAGCCGTGAATCAAAACTTTCTTGGTGGGCAATATCCTTTCGTCCCAGCCTCCGATCTTGTCGAATATTATGAAACCTTTCTTGTTAACGTACTTCACGATCAAGCCTATTTCGTCCATGTGCGCTGCAAGCATGATTTTCGGAGAACCCGAACCAAGCCTTGCTATGACATTCCCTATCCTGTCTGTCTTTATCTCGTCTACATGCGGCTTCAGCTCTCTTTTTAGCAACGCGCTCACGTTTCCCTCAAAACCGCTCACAGCAGGAGCCTCTACCAGTCTTTTTAGCAATTTTTCCATCTAAATACACCTCAAAGCCTCGATATGTTCGATATTAATGTTATTATATATATAAAATATGAACTCATACCCTTATTAATTTTGATTTTGTCAGAATGTCACAACCGGATTTCTTCACAAGAATGTCATTCTCAAGTCTGCAGCCTCCGATCCCTTTTGCATACACGCCAGGCTCTACAGCCAGCGTCATATTCTCAAGCAAATTCCCGGCGGAATCTGTAAACGAAGGGCTGTCATGGGTATCAAGTCCTATGCCGTGCCCCAGCGAGTGCTTGACCTGAAAGCCTTTGTTCGTGAGACTTTTTTCATATTCCTTGCAAACCATTCCTATGCCAGCACCATCTTTAATCCTTTTGACAATCTCATCGAATGCAGAAGTAACAGTTCCGATAATATCATTTTCCTTTCTCGTTCCCCTTCCAATCAAGAAAGGGACGGTCACGTCAGTGACATACCCCTGATAAACCGAGCCAAAGTCAACCAAGCCGAGCCCAGCACCTATTTCCTTCTTGCTTGACGCAGGATAAGGATGTACGATACACGAGCGCTTGCCGCTTGTAACAATGGTATCGAAAGGAGTACGCTCCGACCCTCTCGCTTTCAGTTCCCTTTCTAGCTCTGCAGCGACATCGTTTTCTCTCACACCCCTTTTTATGAACCCTTGCAGAAAGCGGATACCCATGTTGCTTATCTCTGCGCTTTTTTTGATTGCCTGAATTTCCTTGCTCTCCTTGATGCACCTCTCTTCCCTCATGACCCTTTCAATATCTACCAGCTTTGATTTGGGTATTTTCAGTTTGCTCATTGCGCCCAGGGTGAATCTGTTTTTTACCACTCCGATTTTCCTTGCCTTGGAGACGAGAGGACTGATGACGTCTTTGACTTTATTTTTCCCGCTTATTTTTACAATCTCATCCACGCTGGCTTCATCCACAGCCCGATCGTAGTCAAGGTGTGTTGTAAGTAAATGCGTACCTTCCTGATGCAGAATTAAAACCCCGTTCAGCATTCCGCTAAATCCGCTCAAATAGACGATGTTGGAGTCAATCAAAGGCTCCCTGTTAATAAATATTGCAACGTCCACATCGAGCCGTTTGAGTTTTTCCGTTAACGCTTCAATTTTTCCCCTGCTGATGAGTCTCATATTATTTTAGATCCTCTTTGCAAATAAGAGACACCGGCGAGCGTATATCTTCCTTTTGCATACCTATCAGGTATTTGACGCCCTTTTCTATCGCGATGCTGTTAAGCCTCTGGTCCACGTTTCCATCAAAGATTATCGTGTGGGGATTTTCTATGGTCCGCAGGGTGTTGAAAAGCTCAGTAACAGGAACCTTTCCCAGCAACTGGTTTTTGGAATCGAATATGCAAGCAGCTCTCGAGCCCACGAGATCAGACAAGATTTTTTTGAACATTTCTTTTTGCTCCTTGCTCAGTCTGGACGACCGTTTGAATCTATTTTCCTGCAACCTCGGTTTGGCTGGCTGGAAATTCCCTTTCTTGACACCGGCTCTTGGCTTCCATTTGGACCCGCCGGCAGACCTGAATTTGAATTGTTTGGCGGGTACCTTCTCCCTCAGGCACTTGTATATCTCTTTTTTGCTCAGCTCTTCAACCTCTCTCCCCTCTGGAGCCATCGTCGCGAAATCTAGCTCAGCGGTCTCCAGCAGTCCCTTGAGATTAAGCTCTCCGCCTCTGTCACCGTCCATGAAAGCTGTCGTGACCTTCTCACGCGAAAGCTCTATTATGGCGCCTGGTACGCTTGCGCCCTCGACGGCTATTGTATTCCGGATTCCGTGACGCAGCAAGTTTATGATATCCGCCCTGCCTTCAACTATTATCATCTCACCAGAATCAAGCAAATTCGGCCCGCATGGCAGCCCACGATAGGCTGTTATTTCGTGTACCCTGACAGCTTCTTTGATTTCTTCTGATACCTCACCCACATCAGGCACGCCGCTGTTCACCAATCCCTGCAAAATATCCCTGGCCTTCTCCACAATGTATTTCCTTTTCTCACTCCGCGTATCCTCGACGCTTTTTACCGATATTTTGGCCGTGCATGGGCCCACCCTTTCTATGGTTTCCAGCGTGGCCGCTATCAGTGCCGTTTCTGCAGAGTCGAGAGAACTGGGGATTATTATATCGCCCTCGGATTTACCGTTCTTGGAATCTACATTTACCTCAATCCGGCCTATCCGGCCTGTCTTCTGCAATTCCCTGAGATTGAGTTCAGAACCAAGCAAACCCTCAGTCTGGCCGAACACCGCTCCTATGACGTCCGGCTTTTCCACTACTCCGTTGGCTTTTATATAAGCGTTTATTACGTATTTTATTGAAGTTGGAGCTAATTTTGCCATGAATATCACCTTCCTTTAAATCTTCAATTCTGGTCTTCCCAAAGCGCATAAACTTTCCCCTCAACCTTGAATTGACCATTACCTTGTGCTTCCTGAGCAGGTAACACAACCTAGCAGCAAGTCGTTTGCCCTCAGAATCAAAATCAGTGAGTATGACTACCTCTTTTTTCACTCCCTGATCAACCGATGAAGCGCATGATTTTGAAACATGAAGGGCAAGCTCAACGAGTGGCCTGCCGTTAAGTAATACAATATTTTTTACACCAAGGCTTTTTAAAGCCATACCGTCCTTGATTCCCTCTGCAATTACCAGTTTCCCCTCCAATTCGTTTGAATAATTAAATAAGTCTTCCCGATTTATCTCATGCAAGCAAGATCACCTAGTTTACCTATTGAGATTAGAATCCAGCCCAACTGCTATGTTGATTATCGTGCATTTGAACAATTAAACATTTTAATGGCAGGATAACAGCAGGACAATCAAAATTCGACCATATCCACCAAATCCCTTTCGGTAATTATCCCTGCAAGCTGCTGGTCTTCTATGACCGGCAACCCACCAATCTTCTGGCCGATCATGATCTTCACAGCTTCATAGACGTCCTGCTCGGGCCTGATCGTGACTACCCTCTTTTCCATCACCTTTTTTACAGGCTGCCTCTGGCTTTGCAATTTGTCGGCGATTCCGTTGTCATACAGGAATCTCAGAATGTCACGAGGGGTAACCATGCCAACCAGCAGGCCCTTGTTCACAACTGGCAATCTCCTGAATCCCCCCATTCCCAGCATCTTGGCAATATCGATTACCCCGTACGAGAGCTGGGCCACAATAGGCTTCCTGACCATGGCATCACTAACCTTAACGCCAGTTCTGCCCCTTATCTGCCGGACGATGTCCCATTCCGTTACGATCCCTACCAGGTTTTTCCTGTAAAGGACAGGGTATGCCCCAAGCCTGTGTTTCTTAAAGAATAACAAGGCAGCTGGCAGGGCTATGTTTTTATCCAGGTGAAAAACATGGGATGACAGTATCTTCTTCACCTTTGTCTCGAGTCTGTTTTTTGGCCCGATTCTACCGTATTTCCCCCAGCCCCCAAGGACATGTACCATATCCGTTGCCGACAGCATGCCCCTGACATGGCCGTGTTCATCGAGAACAGGCACCCTCCTGTATTTTTTCGCAAACAGCACCAAAACATCCTTGACACGCTGCTCAAGCCTGCACGTTACGGGCTTTTTCGATGCGATATCCAAAACCTTGCTGTCAGGCTTCGTCCATTTGGCAATACTTATACCCTTCTTCGCGCCAAGCTTCAACATGATTAATTCTTAAACAGCGTAAATAAAAAAGGCTTTTTCTAGGATACATTCTTCCTTCTACCAAAAATATTAACTAATGAATCCAACAGATAGTTATGCCGAAAGCAGAAGCCGTTTTAAAACACGTTCTGGCTAGGATCACACCGACCGAAAAGGAAAGGAGAGACACAAGCAGGGCAATCAAAAAGATCATGCTCGCAACCGAACGCCTGATAAAGCCGATGCGGCTTGGGCATACCCTTGCCGGCTCTTTCCTAAGGGACACGTGGCTGGTGGACAAGCTCGAATTCGACATATTCATCTTGTTCCCGGAGAATGTCAGCCGGGAAAGACTGGAAAAGGCAGGTCTCGACATCGGCAAAAAGATAGTGGCTGAGCTCAAAGGGGAATACGAGATCGCCTATGCGGAGCATCCATACATCAGAGCGAAGGTTGGCGAGTATGCTGTGGATTTCGTGCCATGCTACGATATCAGGAATCCCGGCAGGATAAAGTCAGCGGTCGACAGGACGCCCCACCACAACAGGTATATACTGGAGAAACTGACCAAGAGTCTTTCCCCCCAGGTCAGGCTGCTGAAGCAATTCTGCAAGGGCCTTTCGGTGTACGGCTCTGACTTGAGGGTCGAGGGATTCTCGGGATACCTGACAGAACTGTTGATAATCAAGTACAAGACGTTGAAGAATCTCATGCTCGAGGCGAGCAAGTGGGAAGCAGGCGAGGCCGTTATAGACCTGGAAGGCAGGTACGCTGACAAGAAACTTGATGTAAGAGGCAAATTCCCAGGGCAGCCGTTGATAGTCATCGATCCAGTGGATAAAAACAGGAACGTGGCAGCCTCGCTTTCCCCCGCCAATTTCGAGCTGTTCAAACAATCATGCAAGTCATTTTTGCGGTCCCCGTCCGAACATTGCTTCAGGCCGCGAAAAGCTGGCCTCAGCCCAGCATCGTTGCTGAAAAAGGCAAAGAAAAGGGGCACGAAATTAATCTCCGTGACCTTTGCAAGGCCAGATGTTGTTGACGACATTCTTTTCCCGCAGCTCAAAAGGAGCGCGAAAAGGGTGACCGGGATGCTGCAGGAGCGCGAGTTCAGGGTTCTCGGGCACGATGTCTGGTGCGATAATGATGAATGCGTGCTTTTTTTCGAGCTGCTGGTCTGGAGTCTGCCAAAAACAAAGAAAATAACAGGCCCTCCCGTATTTTCCCGGACCCACTCCGAGCAGTTCATCAGGAAATACCAAGGGAAGAGCAGGCTGTGGGTCGAGGGCAAGAACTGGGTGACGGAGGTCAGCACCAAATTCGAATCCGCTGACAAATTCATCGGACACAGACTGAAGACAGGTGCTAAAACACTGGCTGAAAGGGGGATCGCTTCTTACGTTGCTAAAAGCCTGAGCAAAGGGTTCTCTGTCGTGATGGACGGGCAGGTTATCAAAAAGGCGGACAGGAACAGGGAATTCGCTCTTTTTCTGACAGAATACTTTAAAAAGAAGATACTATAAAATACAACAAACAAATACAACAAACGGATTAAGCGTATATAGAAGTGAGGTGCATTGGTATGAAAGCGGTGTTTTTCATCGAGCCAGACAAATACGGCCAGGCCAAAAACAAGGTCTACAGCGACGAGCTGGTTTCCAAGCAGTCCATCATCCTCAGGGACGCTTCGGCGCTGGGTATGAAGAAACAGGGATACTATATGCTGATAGACGGCGAGGACGACGCTGTAAAAAAGGCAAAAGAGAATCTGAAAGAAAGTGCGGAAGAATTATCGGGATCCGAAGCAGAGGAAGCAATCCAAGCGATAGAAAAGCAGGAATCCAGTGCTGCTGAAGGCTTCGGTGCGATATTCGGATAGATACCCAAATTTTAAATAAAGAAACATATTACATCATGTTATGCGCTGGTAGTCTAGTTTGGTAGGACACAGCCCTGCCACGGCTGTAACCCGGGTTCAAAAGCACCTTTTTGAACAGGTAAACACTCACAAACGCGCCCGAAAAAGCAAGCTGACGCGAAAGGTTGGAAATCCCGGCCAGCGCATGTTTGTTTTTTAAGGGAACTTTTATAAAATATATATGTTATATACAAGAAATATGACCAAAAAAATGTTTTGCGGTATTATACCTTGCGTTTTAGAGCCAAACGGGAAGGCAAAAGAATTTTTAGAAATAGCTAGAAAACCACAGACACAAAAGCAATACAGTGAACTGTTGAAAGAAATGAGAGTAAAACCCGACCAGACGGCAAAAAAAATAAGAGAAGTTACATGGGGTAAGAAAAACGTGGACGAAATACTGGCGGAACTTTAGAAACAGTAAAAAGTACAGTCTTTCTCTGCGTAACACCAAATCTTTCTAAAAACATTGTTGGTGTAATTATCAAAGGGACATTTAGGTGTTTAGACTTATTTATTTTTTCAATAATTTCTAAACTTTTTTCTTTTACCATATCTTCTCTGTTCCATGTACAAAACAAATCGATTTTACCAACACTTACCGTCGCAAGTATAACAGCATCAACTGGCTTGATGTTAGCTCTTTTCTCATACAATTTAGATAGGCTTCTAATTTCAGGAGTTTTCCTACCTCCTTCTTGAATATGGCTCTGTATATTTTCAATAATGCACATTTCTTAGACAATTCTCTCCTTACAGCTCTAATTCCGAAGAGATTGACCCTTGTACATAAAAAAGTAAATAGTAAATCCGAAGATTCTTTACATCTCTCTAAATAGCTTCTTCCCCAAGAGCTTTTACTGAGAGTATCACGAAAATACATATGAAAAAGAACATCTATGATGATGTTTGTATCAAGAGATACATTTCTAATTTTTCTTGCTTGACCAAAATATTTTTCTAAAGCCTCACGCATATTCATTTTTTGATTGCAATGAATAAATAATTGATTTACCTACTTCTCACATTTCAGGAACCAGCACACAACTCAGGATAGACTTATTAAACAAAATCGCTTTTTACAAAGAAAACAATAATTAAAAAAGCTGCGGGTTATGCATACATTTAAAAATCAAGGGAGGAAAATAGAGATATAACCTTTTGGATGGTAAAATGGGAGAAAATTTTGAGCGCGAGATAAAGAAGGCCGTTCAGCTTGAGCCTGCTCTGAATGTTTCCAAGCCAAGCCCGCGTTCCCCGCCGGTTTTCATCAAGCTTGATAGATTCAAGGAGTTGCTGGGTGACGTGCAGCAGCTGAGGTCCTACTCATTGGGTCTGAGGGACGCCCTGGATGCCATGTCCGAGATAGAGAAAGAGTTCAAGACAGCGATGAACTTGACCAACAAGGTGCTTGACAAGGTGAACATGATATTGTCTTCGATCGATATGAAGCTGCTCAAAGGGGGTGGCACGACACCCAGTGAAGCGATGTCCATCAAGCCCCCGCCAGAGATAGAGAGCTATGTGCAAGGCATTTACGAGCAGATAGAAAAGCTGAAAGGCGAGCTGCAGTCTATTGCCTAAGACCTGCTTTTTTCCATTTGAATTTTTAAACCTGAGGCTCAATTATTTTATGCAACACCCCTAACAACACCCATAATGCGGAGGTAGCGAAGTTGGTCAAACGCGGCAGATCATCTTGAACTCTGATTGGGCGTGAAAACCATGGGCTCGATGAAGTCGATGCTCAAGACCTGCTCTCTTAGTGAGTCCCCAGGTTCGAATCCTGGCCTCCGCATCTTATTTTGACAGGCTTGGCAGATCAGCAACAGGGAACAGGAAAAAACAAGAATATTTTTAAACTTATGTCATACAAAATAATGAGATAAGTTCATCCATATATAATCCATATAAAAACCAATAATACAAGAAATAGGGATAATAAAGCTCGATAAAGGTTGTTTGGTATGAAAATCAGGGACAAGAACGAACTGCTTGCGGGGCTCATCTCGCAGCTTGAAGAAAAGGGCAGGCTTGAGAACGTTCCTTTCTGGCACGCGCTGGCAAAAAAGCTGAACAGGCCCAGGAGAATGGGATATGAGGTCAATCTGTTCAAGCTGGAGAAGAACGCAGGCCGAAAAGAGACGATAGTGGTTCCAGGTTCCGTTCTGGGTTCTGGTGAGCTGACAAAGCCGGTCACGGTGGCGGCGCTCAGGTTCTCAAAGGGTGCTGAAGAAAAGATCAGAAAGGCAGGGGGACATACGTTGAGCCTTGAGCACTTCATCGAGGAAACCAGGAATGTGAAAGGAGCAGTCATAATGGGATGATATATATGATGTACAT
>Ga0315545_1003136_pt1 | contig 14312 bp, 11 predicted proteins | sample SalMarSW160210MG_FD_203096 | JGI IMG/M metagenome (GOLD analysis project Ga0315545, IMG submission 203096) | Salt marsh sediment microbial communities from the Plum Island Ecosystem LTER, Massachusetts, United States - Salt Marsh Sediment SW1602-10 ... | reverse complement strand
AATCTTGTGCTTTTGTATTTCAAATCGTCGTTCCATGACTTCCCCTTTCCATGGGGACCATTCCCCTGGAAGGGTAATCGTATAAACGACTTACATTACTTTAATAATATTAGACAGTACAGCTATATAAAGCTATTAATTAATCTTCTTACCAGTCGCCTTACTGGTACCTCTTTCAGTGGTAAACTCTCCTTCAAGTGCACCATCTTTAAGTGCGCCTTTGAAATCCATCTCGAATTGTCTGTCGCCAAAGCTCATCTCAACCTTAAATGTAACCTGGTCGCCTTCGAGCTTGAGGTTTTTAATGGGAACCTCACCGTCACGGACCTGATACGTCCCGGTCATGTCTGCATTAATCGTCAGCATTCTTGTACGTTCGCCTCTCTCTGAGACTGTTGTCAGCTCCCACTTGCCGACAAGAGCCGAAGCTGCTGCTGGAGCCACTGCTGCTGCTTTGACCTCGGGCTCGAGCTTTGTGCCGGTTATTTCGCTGGTACCTCTGTCTGATTCCATCTGGCCCTTAAGGGTCTTGCCGTCGAGCTTGCCATTGAATTCCATCTTGAAGGTCTGGTCAGGGGGTCCAAACTCGATATAAAATGTCACCTTGTCGCCATCAAGCTTGAGGTCTTTCATGGGAATCTCACCGCCAAAGAATTCATATCTGCCGGTCATGTCTAACTCAATCCTCATCATGCTTGTAAACGTACCGAAATCGGAAGTTGATGTAAGCTCCCACTTTCCGATCAATGCTGTACCGAAGCGCTTGCCATTGGCCTGAAAATCCCCCATTTCTCCTTTGAGCACTCCTGTCAGCTTGTTGCCTTTTACGTTACCTTCGTAAGTTGTTTCAAACTCGAAATCCTCAATTTTGCTATTGCGAGTGAAGGTGAGCTTGCCGTCCTTGAATTTGACATCGGAGACTACATGCTCGCCCTCTTCGTTCCATTTTCCATCAAGTGTGCCATCCGGCTTCTGCGTGACAATCAGCCTGGCATTTATCTCACGGTCTTGGACATTAAACTTAATGTCCCATTGGCCGAGGACGGGGAGCTTGGGCTTTCTTCGCGCACCGTTGGCGGAAGACTCACCACGGTCGCTTGACATTGTGCCCGTAATTTTGCCATCTTTCAGAGTTCCCTCGTAATCCATTGTGAACTCCTGGTCACCAAAACTGATTGTACGGACAAAGGTGAGTTTTTCGCCATCGAATTTGACATCGGACAAATCACGTGAGCCCCACTTGCCCGCCAGGGCATCATCATCCTTCTTGGTGATAGTCAATGTGGCGAAGGTGTCTCGACCGCCGAAATCCATCGTCATTTCCCATTCACCTGTGATGTCTTCTGCCGCCAAAACAAGCGATGTCTGCACCAACAACAAAATACAGACAAAAATGACAGCTTTCCTTGTGCCGTTAGGCATACTGCGTACTTTCTTAATTAACATCTGATTCATAGCTAACCTCCTAAAGAATAACTTTACAATTAATTGTCTCTTAAATAACGGGTTTTTAATATTACCGCAAAGCAACATAAATAACAACTGTTTTTTCAAAAAAATCACATGTAAAGCATAGGCAAGCTGCTTATCCATTCTACGATTAAACCCCCTTCTATAAGGAATTGCGCAATATGTGTTCAAATATGTCTAAAACTTGCTATATAGTTCAGAATCATCCGGAAAGAAATACAATAACCTTGACGAACTACATGTAGATTTAGATACTTGAATCAAGGAAGATAACAAAAAACGAGCACATAAATGTCTGTTAGATTAGATGGTGACTAAAAACTTTTTTACCGAAGGAGGGCGACTTTGACATTTGCCATAATAGTGTACAGTAGATGGAAACTGGGCTTTAATGACCCTACCATTACGGGATGGATAACCGCTGTTATTTATATATTAATAGCTTTGCTTTGTTTGGCATACGCACGTTGTGAAGAGCCATCGAGAGGTCATCGTGTGTTTTGGTGGAGTCTCGCAGTGGGTTTATTCGTGATGGGCCTTAATAAACAATTAGACCTTCATGTTTTATTAGAGACGGTTTGTAGAGTAATAGTCAAAAGGTACGGATGGTATCCTCAGCATCGAATCATTCAATTTTGCCTTGTGACAGGTTTGGCAACAGCAAGTCTGACTCTTTTAATAATCATAGGATTGACAGCCTGTGGCGTATCACGTTTGCGGTGGCTGGCTTTCTGTGGCATATTGTTATTAGCGGCCTTTATTGTTATGCAGGCAGCATCTATGTACCACGCTTTTGAAATGCTCAAGCTGAAACTGCCCCGGCCGTGGCTGTTCGGTATTATTCAAGGCTGTGGTATTACATGTATCGGTTTATCCGCTTTGTCGGGTATTATTAATAGTCGCAAACGGATTAAGAATCCTCCTTTCCGGTAAACGCGGAATCCAAAGTTCCCAAATGCAAGCAATGTCTCATATCACAATCATTATCCTTGCGAAACTGAGTGTGTAGCTTTTTAGCATGTACTGCTGAAATATATTGACAGGTTTGGCTAATTGGCGTTTAATCTTATAAAAAAGCCAGACAAATTGATAAAGCATTTTTGTATTCCCGCCTGCGCGGGAATGACAAAAAACAGGGAATAACTATGAAGAAATTGTGGGTAAACGTTGTGCCGTATGAAAAGGGACTTGCTATAGCTGCTCTGGAAAGCGGAGCCGAGGCGGTGGTGCTGCCGAATGGCAAAAGCGAAACTGTTCTCCAGTTCGGCAAAATCAAAACCGTCGAAAAAAATGGCGACATAAAGCCGGGCGTCGATGTCGAGTTCATAGATATAGCAGGCAAAGCCGACGAAGATAAAGCCGCAGCGGTTCCGCCCGACAAAATCGTCGTGCTTAAAATGCTCGACTGGACAATCATCCCTATTGAGAACCTGCTCGCCCGCCGAGGCAAAAATGTCATGGTGCAGGTCGAAAACAGCGAACAAGCTAAACTGATGGTCGAGATACTCGAAAAAGGCGTTGACGGCGTCGTGCTCGATACCAAGGACGTCAACGAAATTAAAAAGACCGCTGAAATCATCCACGGCATAAGCGAAAATGTGACTCTCGTAACAGCCACCATCACAAATACCAAACAGCTCGGCATGGGCGACCGGGCCTGCCTTGACACTTGCACACAAATGGCTGTCGGCGAAGGAATGCTCGTTGGAAATACCGCCTCCGGCTTTTTCTTGGTTCATTCTGAATCTATCGACAATCCTTATGTGGCATCTCGGCCCTTCCGTGTCAACGCCGGTGCCGTGCACGCATATACCTTAACGCCTGGCGGTAAAACAAAGTACTTGGCTGATTTAAAAACCGGCGACGAAGTAATGCTCGTAGATTTTAATGGCCGAAGTCAAACAGCATATCTTGGCAGAAATAAAATCGAAAAAAGGCCTATGATACTGATTGAAGCCGAGTCGCAAGGCCAGCCGATAAGCTTGGTTCTTCAAAACGCAGAGACGATTCGCTTGGTCAATCCCGAAGGAAAAGCTGTATCAATAACTAATTTGAAAACAGGTGACAAAGTTCTCGCTCATATTGAAAAGGCTGGTAGACACTTCGGTATGCAGGTTGATGAGACGCTGATAGAGAGGTGACATAGTGATTATGCCGAATGAAATACCTGGTGTATTATTGGCTGTTATCTTCGGAGCGGTAATCGGGCTGGAAAGACAGTTGAGGGGCAAGCCTGCTGGACTGCGGACTAATATCCTGATATGCCTCGGTTCAGCCGTTTTTACTATCATCTCCAAGCAGATGGCCGAACCAGGCGGCTCCTTTACGAGGATTGCGGCTCAAATAGTGACAGGTGTTGGCTTTTTAGGTGCTGGAGCGATTATACAAGACCGGGGTGGAATTCACGGCTTGACCACTGCCGCAACAATCTGGTTAGTCGCCAGTATCGGAATGGCTTGCGGAGCTCACCTTTATAGTCTGGCATTCATATCAACTATTATCGCAATCGTAGTACTCATCGGCCTGGCAAAAATAACCAAGTTTATGGAACCTTCCAGAGCAAAACATAAATCGGAAAGCTCTGCTGAGCAATGAGGCCGAACGAATAATAATAGCCATTCTTCGCGGAAATCCATAAAAATACTGAAGCGAAAGGAGATTCAAAATGAACGGGCGATTATATTTTCTGATAATTTTGTTATTAGCATCAGCATTAGAGAGTTATGGTGCTATAAATACAAGTGTCATAGCAGATGGGGCCAAAGTAGAAAAACTTGCTGACGGCTTTCAATTCACAGAAGGGCCGGCGTCTGACGCTGAGGGGAATATTTTCTTTACGGACATCCCCAATAATCGAATTCGCAAATGGTCGCTGGACGGCAAGCTCTTGACCTTCCTCGAAAACTCAAGAGAAGCCAATGGCCTATTCTTCGATAAAACAGGAAACCTCATAGCCTGTGAAGGTTTCGGACGACAGCTGGTATCTATCAGTCCGCAAGGTAAAATAACGGTGCTGGCTGATAAATACGAAGGCAAAAGATTCAACAGCCTTAACGACCTCTGGATTGCCCCCAATGGTGGTATTTACTTCACCGACCCTCGCTACGGAAGCAGACGCAGTATGGATCAGAATGGTGAACATGTCTATTATTTAGCCCCCGACCGAAAAAGACTCATCAGGGTAATAGACGATATGGTCAGACCCAACGGCTTGATAGGCACTCCAGACGGCAAACTGCTTTACGTCGCCGACCACGGCGGGAATAAAACCTTTGTATATGCGATCAAAAAAGATGGAACCTTATCAAACAAGAAGCTGTTTGCTTCTGAAGGGTCAGATGGGATGACTATAGATAACCAGGGCAATGTTTATCTGACTGCCAGCGCTGTGGTTGTCTATAACAAAATGGGCCGGAAAATAGAGTCGATCGAGGTGCCGGAAAATCCTGCTAACGTCTGTTTCGGTGGGAAAGATAAACAGACGCTCTTTATCACGGCCAGAACTTCATTATACTCTATCAAGATGAAAGTTAAAGGTTTTGAACAAATGCAGACCAAACCAGATAGTAAATTAAAAAGTAAATTTGAAGAAGATATTATTAAAACGAGCGCCGGTGATTTAAAGATTACCTTCATCGGACACGGAACATTGATGTTCGCTTTCAACGGCAAGATAATTCACGTGGATCCGTGGAGCAATTTGGCTGATTATGCTGAAATGCCCAAAGCCGACCTTATTTTGATAACACACGAACATGGTGATCACCTTGACCCCGGAGCCATAAGTGTTATCCGAAAAGAGACAACCAGCATAATATTAACTAAAGCCTGTGCGGAAAGAGTCCACGGCGGGATTATTATGCATGAGGGCAATGTAAAAACGATTGACGGATTAAGAATCGAAGCGGTGCCTGCATATAACATTGTGCATACGCGACCTAATGGACAGCCGTTCCACCCCAGAGGACAGGGTAACGGTTATATCATTGCTTTCGGTGATAAAAAAGTGTATGTGGCAGGTGACACGGAAAACACCTCTGAGATGAAAAGCTTAAAGAATATCGACATCGCTTTTCTGCCTATGAACCTGCCATATACAATGTCACCTGAAATGGTTGCCGATGCTGCAAAGGCTTTTGAGCCAAAGATTCTGTATCCATATCACTATGGCCAAACAGATCCGAATTTGCTCGTTAATTTATTGAAAGACTCAAAAACAATCGAGGTTCGTGTTCGAAAGATGAGATAAGGGTGTGGTGCATCGGCTCGCCAGACTTCGGCAAGCTCGGTCGAGCTGTCGCCTGATGTCAGGGGCTCACATCAAGCAACTCAGCTCACGCAGTAAATATGCCAGAAAAGCTTACCTTTGTCATTCTTTCGAAGCACGATTGCACGTATATGTTCGTCTTGGTTATCTGATAGCCAATTTAATAACGCTTCATTAGGTTTTTTGTCTCCGACTTTCACAACATCCATTTTCATTGTTATTTCTCCTTTTAATTATGCAGGATATCACCAAAGGACAATTCCAGCGCTTCGCGCACAGCAGGATGTTGGCGGACGGTTAGCACAAGCGATTCTTGAAGCTTTTGCTGCTGTTCGAGCTCAGTTTCATATTGACGAATTTGCTCAGCGGATGGTTGAATAACTTCGCCATCTTGCTCGATTAAGCCACCCTGGATGGTATTTTTCAGAGCATCGATAGAATCCTGCATAATACCGTGCAGAGCATTAAGGCGTCTGAAGCCGTTGAGGTCGACTCTACCATAGCCGTGAAGACCATCGAGATGAGTCATGACATATTTGTCGGTTTCGTCATCCAGATTCAGTTTGTAGAAGGTTATGTCCTTCGGAAGCACGTACTGGTCGAACAGTGTGTCCATCGAGTTTGCTAATTGTCTTGCTTCTTTGGGGGCATCCTTTGCGGTGAGCATACGGTAAAGGTTGAATATCGTTTGCCAGGCAACTGGTTCCGCTGCCTTGCTTATCTTGGGGCGGATACGGATTTCCGGATCGATGTGGTCGCGAGTAGCAATGAGCGGCCCGAGTGAGCCATCCTTTAATATCGGCACATCAAAGCCGAGGTAACCTATCGCGAGCAGACGAGGAAACTGCTCTTTCAGCATGACCATATTCTCACTCGCCCAGGCGATTTTCATACCGCCTCCCGGCACAGCACTGGCCATCGGCTTGGACAGCTCATCAAGTATTTCCTGATAGGCTTCGGCCCTGGCCTTAGTGTCGTTAGCATCTTTGGCCTGAAGGTTGACCAGATGAATCGTTGGCGCCTGGCCGACCTCTATACCTGCGCCTCCTGCCTTCTTGCGGCTCAGGCTTATCTCCACCGCGCCGACCATATATACGCGGGTAACTATCCGCAGATAAACATTTCCTTTTGTTGTCGAATACAAATCACGCAGCATCTTGCGAACGTTAGTATTGGGATCATTAGCCCACGCATCCAGCCGTTTCAAGACCTCTTCGGTACCGATGGCGTAAGTCATGCCATCGCTTATCGTGATTGCGCCGGTGGCACTGGATGCGTTCATCAATCCCATCCCAACGGGAACACCTTTGACGGGTAGCGCAAGACGAAGGCCGGCACTTGTATCAACATCGAAAGTGTAGCTTGGAAACGCAGCCATCGGCAACGGTGCTTCTATGAATTGCCGGCCTTTCAAATTCGGGTCCGACGTAGGTCTGTCAAGCGCATCTCCTTTATAGTAGGGCTTGAAGTACGAATCGAAATAGAAATTACTATAATCCAGTTTATCCAATCGAACAACAAGCTGATCAAGCTGCAGAAAGCCACGTTTCGTGTAATACTCTTCCTGCTTCTGGATGGGCACCTGTACTAAAAAAACGTCGCCAGGCTGGAGGTCCTCGGTCAACGGATAGACCGGAATGATCTGGCTGGCACGGATAGTCATGCACCAATTCTTGGCAACATCTTCCAGTTGCTGTTCAGAACAGCCGCATAAAGTTAGATAGACACCAAGCACTACAACCAGGATAAATTGATTTCTTTTCATGGTCTTACTCCTTTAAGACTGTTCATCATACAGGCGCATCAACGCCTTTATCGAGTTGCGCCTGCCGGATGATGTATATCCACCGGCTTTTGTAATACCACGCAAATCCCCAGGGTGTTCTCTCCCGAGTAAGAGGCAATTTACACTGTTATCAGGCGATTTTCAAGAAGAAAAACAGGTAGCATGAATAAATCTGAATTGCGGTCGAGTTTTAAATGCAATTATTATAGGATTCCTTCCAGCCAATGGTCGGCGAAGAGAGCGAGGTCGTAAAAGTCCACCGAGCCGGACTGATTAAGGTCCATACCGTCGCAGAAATAATTGACTGGGCCGCAATTGTTCTGTCTCCATTGCTGTGCAAACCAGGCAAAGTCAATCATGTCAACGCCATCCGGACAGCGAAAATCGGCGACCGGAATCTGCCACAGCAAAACAGGATAATTCATTCCTTCGCAAATGGTCCAAATATTGTAGAAATCCCAGCCGGAATTACTGAATGTATTCATTGTTTGCATCTCAGTTGTTGTTTTACCTATACCATCGGCACTGGTCGGCTGGCCGCTTGTCTCGATATCCCAGAAACAATTCCAGAGTGTTGCCAGGATTCCCATGTATCCTACGAATCCGCCGACGTGTTGAATTCCTGAGACTTTACCCGCCGAGTAGCACTTCATGGCTGCTCCCTGTTGTAGTATTCCTGCAAGTCCGCCTACATGTACGTTCCCGGAGACGGCTCCGATAGCATAGCTGTCGCTGATTGTACTAAACTCGTTGTCGGTTATGCCTACAAGACCACCAACATTCTGGTTGCCTGAAACAGCAGCCGTGGAATAGCAATTCGTCACTAAGCCATCGCCGAGCAATCCCGTTAACCCGCCAACAAATACATCGCCGAAAACCCGGCCGCTTGTGGAGCAACTGGAGATTAAACCGTCACTTGTTCCTACCAGGCCGCCGGCATAAATGCCTCCTGAGATGTCAGCATTTCTGACATAGCAGTTGACGATTCTCCCCTCTTCGAGGTAACCTGCCAGCGAGCCGGTGTTGAAACTTTGGGACACAATTTTGGGATTGATTAATCCCAGGTCTTGAATGCGGCCCTTAACGTACGCAAAAAGTCCGATGCCGTCTCCACTTGCAGAAACGTAGCTAAAGTTTGAGATTGTCTTGCCGTTGCCGTCAAAAACGCCTGCGAATGGTTCATTATTAAGTGAACCCCAGGCCTCCCACTGACCGATGATATTGAAAGTCGTACCTATAAAGTCACTCAAATCAATATCTTGCATTAGCTTAAAGTATCTATCCCAGTCTGTAGGATTAGCTCCGATAGCATTCAACTGTTCAGCCGTTTCAATCAGATAAGGGTCGACTGCCGTCCCGCTGCCACCGCCATATTTTGCCTGAGCCGGTGATGCAAAAAAGAGATAGGTAAATAATGCAAACAACAGTATTGGAAGAGCCTTGCTTGAATTAAACATTTTTTTCTCCTCCCAAAAAGTATTCGACATTAATAATCTGAATTGATTATACAAACTTTTTCAAACTATTCCCAGCAATTTTATTACGGAATGATTATTTAAGCCAGGTCGGGCCGTAGCTTATATCAACTTTCAGCGGGACATCGAGCTTGATGGCCTCTGTCATTTCCTTGCGTATCCAGCTCGCATGTTTTTCAGCTTCAGCGGCTGGAAGCTCAAAAACCAACTCGTCGTGGACTTGAAGCAGCATTTTTACAGGCAGGTTCTCCTTCTCGATTTTCCGTTGAATAGTTATCATAGCAATCTTTATTAAATCTGCTGCGGAGCCTTGAATAACAGTATTGACTGCGAAGCGTTCAGCCTGCGCGCGCTTATTGCTGTTTTTGCTGGCCAGATTCAGGATTTTCCGTCGGCGGTGCAGAATGGTTTCGGCGTAGCCGGTGCGTTTTGCTGTCGCTATACAATCGTCCATAAATTTCCGAATCGACTTATACCGGGCAAAATAATCTTCTATAAACTTTTTGGCCTCGGCTTGGCTTATTCCTATAGAGCGTGACAGGCCAAAGGCACCTTGGCCGTAAATGATGCCAAAATTAACCGCTTTGCAGCGAGAGCGCATCTCGCTTGTCACCTCGTCGAGTGGTACATTAAAAATCTGCGAAGCAACAAAGCGGTGAATGTCCTGGTCAGCAGCAAAAGCAATCATTAGAGCCTTGTCTTTTGAAAAATCCGCCAGCAACCGGAGCTCGATTTGTGAATAATCCAAGCTTAAAATACAGCCATCTTTATTTTCTGGGACAAAAGCGGAGCGAATCTTGCTGCCAAGCTCGGTACGAATCGGGATGTTTTGCAAATTTGGGTCGCTGGAGCTTAATCGCCCTGTCGCGGTGACGGTCTGATTGAACGAAGCGTGCACCCTGCCGGTCCTCGGATTGATTAACAAGCCGAGCTTGTCGACATAAGTACTTTGTAGTTTTCTTAACATACGGTGTTGCATAATCAGCTCGACGATTGGATGCTGGTCTGCTAATTGCTCCAGCACCGCTGCATCTGTGCTTCGACCGGCTTTTCCAACACGTGACGACTTAAGATTGAGTTTATCAAAAATTATCTCTGCGAGCTGTTTCGGAGAATCAATGTTAAAGACCGTGCCGGCCTGCTCATATATCCGGTCGGAGAATTCCTTGATTGCTTCGTTAAGCTCGCCGGACATCTTTCTCAAAAGCTTCGTATCGAGCGAAACGCCGTTATACTCCATAGCAGCAAGGACCGAGACCAAAGGCATTTCCACATCGAAAAATAATTTTCTAAGCAAAGGTTCCGCTTCGATTCGATTTTTTAGATTCATGTAAAGCTGCCATGTTACGTCAGCGTCCTCCGCGGCGTATTCACAGGCAGCAGTCGTATCGACCATGTCAAAAGTAAGCTGATTTTTGCCCTTTCCTATAAGAGCAGAAATAGGTATGCACTCGTAATTGAGAAAGTCCAGCGCCATTTGGTCCATAGAGTGACTACTCCGCCCCGGGTCAAGGCAATACGAAGCAACCATCGTATCAAAGTAAATCCCTTTGAGGGGTATCCCCGCGTTTTGCAGCACCAGCAAATCGTATTTGATGTTCTGGCCGACTTTCTTTATATCTTCATCCGCCAATATGGGTGCAAGCTCATTGCGGACCGCTTTTATATCGAGATGTTTCGAGCCCATAGGTGCCCTTACCGGAAGATAAAATCCGGTTCGCTCTCTCCAGGAAATATTAATGCTTACAAGCTCCGCCCGCATCGGCTGAATCGCAGTAGTTTCGGTATCGATTGCAAATATTTTTTGCTTTTTGAGCTCGGTTACAAATCCATCAAATTTTTCCTGTGTATCTATTAACTGATAATCGTGACTTACCGTCTTGGCGGAAGCAGGTTCTCCGTGTCCCGTATCCCGTGTGAGCGGCGAGTCACGAGTCACTGGCAACGAACTGTCTGTCAGGCCGAATTGTGCAAGAAGGCGATTGAAACCAAGCTCGGTGAAAATACCGGCCAATTTTTCTTTATTAAATTCCTTCACCGCAAAATCTTTGTAATTGACCTCCAGAGGGACATTGCAGTCAATAGTGACTAATATTTTGCCCAGAGTAAGATTATCTTTGAACTTTCGCAGGTTATCGCCTCGTTTGCTTTTTATTTCGTCGATGTGTTTTAAAAGATTATCAATTGACCTGTATCTTCGAATCCAGTGTAAAGCGGTTTTGGGGCCGACATCAGGTATGCCGGGGACATTATCCGATGTGTCACCCTGTAGAGCGAGGCAATCAATAAATTGCTCAGGCCTGATACCCATCTGCTCGACCATTTTGGAGGCATCCATAGCGGTATCGGTCTTGATGTCGAAGATGCTGATGTGCTCGTCGAGTAGTTGCAGAATGTCCTTGTCTTTTGAGCAGATAAAACAGTCATATCCATCGGCAGCGGCTTTCTTAGCTAAAGTTCCGATTACGTCGTCTGCCTCGAAGCCGTTCACTCGTAATATGGGGATGTTCATCGCTTCGAGGATTTGCTCGATTCGCCTTATTTGAATCGGCATTTCAGGGGGCATCGGCGGACGGTTGGCTTTATACTCTGAGTATAATTCGTTTCTGAAAGTCGGCGTAATGCTATCCATCGCCACAACAAGCATATCCGGCTTTATACGTTGAATCAGGCCTGCAATTGCAGTAGTAAAGATATAGGTGGCCTTGGTCGGCTCGCCGGCTGGGCTGGTCAATATTTGACGCATTGGAGCAAAATAAGCAGCGTAAATATGTGCGTGGCCGTCAATTATATAGAGTGTCTTTGCCATTGGCTCCACTTTATTTATTGCTGGCTGTGTTGTCAACCAGAATTCAGAATAAGTCCCCTTAGATTATTCACCATTTATACCTGCTTATTTGGTTGAAATTTTTGGGAAATGTAAAACCCCGCAGTGAACTGCGGGGCTAAATATCAAAGTATTTAGCCGCCAAATTTATTTGGCGGTTCTTCTACAGAGAAGGAAGGCGACGTACAATTATTTTAGGTGAAAAATATAGATATTTTATCTCCGCGAATTTTTAAATTGCCTTTACGTGAACTTTCGCACTTTTGGTAAGCATTTAAGCTGCTGAAGCTAATGCTTCGATTAGAAACTCGAAATTTTTGTTATGTACGAACCTTTTACCGAACATAAATTTAATTCTATCCTGCCAAAGCACACGGCGAAGGCAGCTCAACGCATCCGCAAAGCTCGGAGCAGACTTGCCCGGATACCAGGGCTGAACAAAAAAGTGTCTCTGCTTCGATTTTTGCTGAAGATACCACAGCCAGATCACAGAATAAAGCCACAGGCTCAAAGCTGCCGCTCGTTCGGGGCCTTTGCGTTTCCAAGTTTGAGGTTGCTGACCACCGATAAGCTGCTTGGTGTTTTTGAAAGTATCCTCGATGCTCCATCGTCCCGCAAAACCTCCAATGACTTCGGCTGCGGTGAGAGTTGTGTCGGTGGTAAAGAAAAAATCGTCCTTCTCTTTGCCGGTCGGGTCTCGACTTATAACCAAAAGCACCGGCTTTTGCGAGACTCTGTACCAAACGACTTTTCTGACATATACCAGCCGTTTTCTGCACTTGCCTCGTTCGCAGGTTTCTACCAATTGCCAATTGTGTATTCTTTTGGCCAGATTTTGCGGAGAAGAAAGCTTTTTGCCTTTTTTGCGAGGTCTGCCTCTTCGCTTCTTTCTTTTCTTTGGAAGCAAATCGTAAATATTCGCATCCCGACGCATACGAGAGATTATATGTATATTGGGTATAGCCCGTCCGGCCAGAGAAGCGTAAAAACCGTCCGAATGGTTGATAAACCGCCTTTGAGGCAGCCACAAGGCAACTTCTGTCAACATTTCTTCGGCCAGTTCTATCAGGGACAAACCATTCTTTCGGTGCAATCTCATGTTGATTGGCAGGCCAAGTGGTTCGCCACCCCAGGGCGGATTTACTCTCAGCGTAAGAACCACCAGATTCAGACCCCAGGCGTGGACTGTCTTTGTGCCGGTCGAACGGACAGCATCTCACCACCATCCGGCCCCGTTGACTTTTCGGCCGCTGCGATGAAACAGGGTGTCGTCCAAGTCGTTGGGTATTACACCGGTTGGGTAAAACAGCCTGACCAGCAGAATCGTCAAAAGTCTCCACAACTCGCTCATTGCCCAGGAAGCATCCGGGAAAAACCGGTGATAAGCATCGTGAGTTTTCTGTCCAACTGGGTCTGCAAATGGCAAGATGCCAGTGATGGTATGTCTTGCAGTGCAGAGTACCCATCCGGTTATGAGATTGAGGAAAATTTCTGTCGTGGGAACCGTGAATATTGGGAAAAAGTATTGAATTATCGTATCCCATGCCGAAGTAGTAATTGTATTCATGCCAACCTCCCTGTCTTATCTTTATTTTCAATAAAGACATCGGAAGGTTGGTATGTTTGTCTTGATAAATCATTAAAATCAGCCGCCTAAAAAGTGCGAAAGTTTACAATTAGTGAATTGATTAATTAGTGTATTGGTTTATGGCTCGTCGCTCGTAGTGCGCAAAGATTCCCCCTTTTCTTGTTATAGAAAAAACAAGTTAAGAGGGAATCACTGGAAGGAGGATTTACCCCCTTGGCGGATTCTTGTCTCCTGATACCCTGCTTTCCCTCCGCCTAAGCGGATTGGAGATAGTCTTGCGTAGCTGCTCTCGCCTTTGCGTAGCCACTTCGGCAGAGCGAGGTCTATTCAGCACGGTAATCTACCATAACTATTAACAATGTATCGATCTTGCCCAGGTCTTGAAAATATTAGCAAAAGTTAGTATCCATCCTATTGTATGCGTATATAACGCAAGGGCCGCTATTCTGATACAACGAGCCAGCTTGAGCTTTCATTCCCAACTCATTGATACATTGATCAAGGACTTTTTGGGCAATATTCAGCGTTGAAATCCTGTAATGCACCCAACATTTGCGATGTGTACTATAAAGTAACGGAACAATATCCGGCATATCCTGGCATATCCCAACATTCCAAGCGTTATAATTACCACCCCTCACCCGGATATAATCCTTTAAGGTACCTGTTACTTGATGTTCTTCAAGCGCCTGCATAATTCAAAACCTTCTTTATAAACATCCATTGAGGAGGCGAATCTGGGAGTATAATTGTTGATTCCTTTTTTTATAATTGGCGGATTCAACTCATAAGTGCAACAAGTAGCGAAAAAGGTGGTGAGTTGTTACACTTACTCGCTAACCTAAAAAACGCTAGAAGGAGCGCTTATGAGAAAGTATTGCCAACTCACCGAAGAAGAT
>Ga0315545_1003134_pt1 | contig 14317 bp, 12 predicted proteins | sample SalMarSW160210MG_FD_203096 | JGI IMG/M metagenome (GOLD analysis project Ga0315545, IMG submission 203096) | Salt marsh sediment microbial communities from the Plum Island Ecosystem LTER, Massachusetts, United States - Salt Marsh Sediment SW1602-10 ... | reverse complement strand
CAGCCGGTCATAGCGTAGGATTTGGAAAATCCACCAAGCAAGATAGTTTGCTCCTTCATTCCAGGCAGGCTGGCGAAGCAGGTATGGTCTACACCGTAAACGAGGCGAGCATAAATCTCATCAGATATTACTAATAAGTTGTATTTTCGGGCTAATTCGGCAACTTCACTTAACTCTTCCTTAGTCATGACTGCTCCGGTGGGATTCGCTGGGTAGCCAATTAAAATAACTTTAGTCTGTTTCGTAATCTGAGTTTCTATATCTCTAGCCTTGATAGCAAAGTTATTCTCTTCACAGGTGGGAATTGAGATTGGCACGCCACCAGCTAGGATGATATCTGAAGGATAAGCAACATAGCATGGATCCGGAATAATGACCTCATCGCCTGGATTGAGGATGGCTCTCAAAGCGAGGTCGAGCCCTTCACTAACACCGACGGTGATAAGAATCTCAGATTCAGGATGGTAAACGAGCCCATAGTGAAGCTCTAAGTATTTGGCTAATCCTTGGCGTAATTCGGGTAAGCCGTAGTTTGAGGTGTACATAGTATAGCCTTTTTCCAGTGAATATCTAGCTGCTTCTCTTATATGCCACGGGGTGACAAAATCAGGTTCGCCTACACCAAGAGAAATGACTCCTTCTACGGAGGAAAGTAGATCAAAAAACTTTCTGATGCCCGATGGCGGAATGGCATTTACCTTTCGAGAAACAAGGCTATCGAAAGTTTTAACTGAAGTAGAATGTATCTCTGTCATGCTACGGTGTGATGGGCAATCGCTTAATCTGCTCAATGAGCTCTAGGATTTCCCCACTATCCTTATATCGCTTGAGAAGGAAGTGAGTGACAGTACTTTGCACCTTATCTAAGGGGGCTAGCTTTTCCGTCACAAAGCTGGAAATTTCCTGCATGTTTTTACCTTTCACCAATATAGCAAGGTCATAGGTGCCTGAGACTAGATAAGCAGAATATACCTGGGGAAATTGGTAAATGTGCTCAGCAATAGCATCGAAGCCAACATCTCGCTGGGGTGTTACTCTAACTTCAATTAAAGCCCATACTTCCTTTTCCCCCAACTTAGACCAGTCTACAATAGTTTTATATTTCAAAATAATTTTGTCTTTTTCAGCTTTTTTGATTATTCTTTCTACCTCATCAACAGGCATACCCACCATGGTGGAAATTTGCTCCGGGGTTGCTCGGGCACTCTCTTCCAGGATTTCGAGAATCTGTTTCATATTCCTCCTGAGCTACAACTCACTAGCTGACCACTGGTCTACCATTTCATTGTAGCATAACTCAAACGACTTTCCATCATCAGTAATAACCTTAAATAGTCTTTTGCCTGGCTCTCGCCAGGCATTTTCTATTTCTTTTATTTTAATTTCTTCCCCTTGCCAGGTGAAAGACCGTGGCTCCTGGGCGTAGGTATAACTTGAATAACATTTCACCTCTAATATCATAATGGAGGCTTCCTCTTATGCCAATCGGTTGCTTGCTCGTAGGCAAAGGCAATGCGTAACAATGTTTCCTCACTGAAGGGCTTACCCATAATCTGCATGCCTATGGGTAAGTTATCGGCAAAACCAGAGGGAATGGATATAGCTGGGATTCCAGCTATGTTTACGGGTAAGGTGCAGACATCGCTCAGGTACATTTGTAGTGGGTCGTCTAACTTCTCGCCCAATTTGAAGGCTACTGTTGGTGATGTCGGAGTAACCAGAGCATCATATTTTTTGAAGGCTTGGTCAAATTCCTGCTTTATTAGAGTGCGCACCTTCTGTGCTTTAAGATAGTAAGCGTCGTAATAACCGGCAGACAAAGCATAAGTCCCTAGCATTATGCGTCTTTTGACCTCGGGACCGAAACCAAATTGTCGTGTTTTTTCTGTTGCCTCTATTACATTGCTGGCATTCCGTTCACGGAAGCCATATTTGACTCCATCATAGCGGGCCAGGTTGGCTGAAGCTTCAGATGGCGCAAGTATATAGTAGGCAGCCAAAGCATATTTGGTATGGGGCAATGAGGCCTCCCAGTCTATTTCTGCACCTAGCTCGCCTAACTTTTCAATGGCTATCTCTAAAGCTACTCTTACTTCATTTTGCATGCCCTCTACAAAGTATTCCCTGGGAATGCCTATACGTAGCCCTTTGAGGTCGGGAACCAGTGGGAGGGTATAATTTGGTACAGGGTGTGAGACTGAGGTTGAATCTCTGGCATCATATCCTGCGATTACATTCATTACTAAGGCGCAGTCAGTGACATCCTTAGTGAGCGGTCCAATCTGGTCCAAGGAGCTGGCGAAGGCAACCAATCCAAAGCGACTCACCCGACCATAGGTTGGCTTAAGGCCAACCACATTACAAAACCCCGCTGGTTGACGGATGCTTCCCCCGGTGTCAGAGCCGAGGGCATAGACAACTTCGTCAGCAGCTACGGCAGCAGCTGAGCCGCCACTGCTACCTCCAGGGACGCGAGACAAATCCCATGGGTTGTAGGTGAGAAAGAAGGCAGAATGCTCTGTGGAAGAGCCCATAGCAAACTCATCCATATTGGTTTTTCCTATTATTACTGCCTTTTGTGCCTTCAATTTCTGTATCACAGTGGCATCGTAGGGAGGAATGAAGTTCTCCAGCATCTTTGAACTACAGGTGGTTCGAATCCCTTTGGTACAAATAACATCCTTAATTAAGGTGGGTATGCCTGTCAAAGGCGCAATATCGCCACTGGCTATGCGATTATCCGCCTCCTTTGCTTCCTTTAAAGCTATATCCTCTGTGACGGTGACGCAAGCATGGACTTTATTTTCTATCTCATCAATGCGCTTCAATGCTGATTTCGTCAGTTCGACTGAGGAGACCTTCCTTTGCTTGAGGAGTTCATGTGCCTCATGAATAGTTAACTGGTGTAATTTGTTTACCTGCATTCTTAAAACCTTTCTTTGACGCTGCGACGCTTAATAATCTTGTGCCAGTCACCAGTAGTTTTCATATGCATCTCTTTAAGTCTGGGGAGATAGTTTATGCCCACGAATATTGGCAGCCCTATGGAAAAATAAAATAAAGGCATAGAGTGATAGATTAGTCGGGCAGTAAAGGGGAAAAGAACGAAAGCTATGCCATAACAAAAGGTGAAATTGCGAGTGATAACCAAAGCTATTAAGGCAATGGCAATAAAAAAGGGAGTTGCTTGGGGCATCAGAAAGAGGAGAATACCCAAAGTAGTAGCGCCTCCTTTACCTCCACGAAATTTAAGGAAAACGGGAAAGGCATGGCCTAATACAGCCGCTAGAGCAGTGATACCGGTGATAAGATCAAATGGTGAAAGTGAAGGGATACCTAGTAGGCATCGTACTAGCAGAATTGCCCCTATACCCTTGCCTACGTCAATCAGGAGCACTAGAATTGCTGCTACTAGCCCCACTTCGTAATAGGTATTCAGTGTCCCCATGTTTTTGCTTCCCACAGTACGAATATCTATCCCCTTTCTGAGGCGACCAGCAATATAGGCTGCGGGGATGGAGCCAAGTAGATAACCACAAACTATGGCAATGAGAATATTAACCATTTGGCAAGCACATCTATTCTAGTATTGCTTGTACCTTGAAGCGATTATCCTCTTCATCAGGCGCGTTAGCTAGAACCTCGGTTTGAGGATATGACTTAGCTACCTCGTCTTCACGGAGAACGTTTTTCAAGGGGATGGTTTGAGTTGCTGGTGGCACATTCACTGTATCTACTTCCCCAAGTATCTCAAAGTTCCCCAGGATATCGGATAGCTGGAGACTAAATTTTTCAACTTCAGCTTCGCTTAAGCCCAAACGAGCTAGCCAAGCTATGTGCTTCACTTGCTTGCGACTCAATTTCATCTTACTCATCATTATAACATCGGAATTAGTGCCATAACAGTGTCTGCTTAACAAAGCTCAGCAGCGGTTTCGAGTTATGCCAAGAAACAGTTATTAACCTCCCAAGTCAGGCTCAGGCCACAAATGCAGAACATTGGAATATGATTTGTTAGGCTGTGAAAATTAGACAAATCGCAATAAACTTACTACAATATCAAAAATGTTCACCTTAGCTTATGGTAATGGTGAGGAAACTGTTAAACGAGGTGATGACCATGAGTATCCAAAGATAAAGCAAAGGTTCCAAAGAATGAAAGAATCGAGATTAGGAGGTAAGAAACAATGAGAACTTCAGCAGAATACCGTGCAGATATGAAGAAGATGAAGCCCAATCTTTATATAGGAGGCGAGAAAGTAGGCAGGGATGATCCCAGGATTCAGCCAGGCGTAAACGTTATGAGCGTTACTTTTGACCTGGCGCAGGATCCGGACTGGGAGGGCTTAATAACCGCAACATCTTCCCTAACCCATAAAAAGATTAATAGGTTTAACCATCTCCCTCAAAATCCATATGACCTGATGCAGAAGCAGAAGATGATTCGTTTAGCCACTCAAAGGGTTGGTGGGTGCATACAAAGATGCATGGGGCACGATGCCATAAATGCTCTTTCCATTTGCACTAAAGAGACAGATGATAAGTATGGAACAGAATATCATCGCAGGTTTATGGATTTTTTAAGGAATTATCAAGAAAAGGATTTAACTGCTGCTTGTGCTCAGACAGATATGAAGGGGGATAGAACCAAAAGGCCTTCTGAGCAACTAGACCCCGATGCATATGTTCATATAGTCGATGTAAGGGATGACGGGATTGTAGTCCGGGGGGCAAAAATCTCCATAACAATTCCGGCGTATGCCGATGAGATAATAGTGGTTCCAACGCGTGCTTTGAAAGAAGAAGATAAGGATTATGCCGTGGCATTTGCGATTCCAGCGGATTGGGAGCGTGTGAGGTTGATTACTCGCCCAGTTTGGGTGAGAGACAGGGAAGTGATTAAGGCACCTTTCACTGAATACGGCGTCTCAGACTCGGTTATAATTTTTGATGATACATTTATCCCTAAAGAAAGAGTATTCATGTGTAAAGAATGGGACTTTGCTAGAAGGCTTGCCTTACTTTTTGCTGATTCACATAGGCATAGTTATTCCGGGTGCAAACCTGCGATATCCGATATATTATGTGGCGTGACAGCTCTAGTTGCAGATGCGAACAACATTGCAAGAGTTGACCATGTAAGGCAAAAATTATCAGAATTTGCTGGTGGCGGAGAACTGGCATATGCCGCTGGAGTAGCAAGTGCCATCTATGGAGAGAAGACGTCATCAGGCACCTTCTTTCCCAATGCCGTATATGCCAACGTGGGAAGAAGACTCATGGGGGAAAACATCTATCACGAATTCAACATATTAACTGAGATAGCTGGTGGATTATCAGTGACCTTGCCTTTTGAGGCTGACTTCTATGGCGAAGAAACCAAAAAAGACCTGGAAAAGTATATCGTGAGAAATCCTAAAATTTCTCCTGAAGATTCACATCGCATCTGGAGATTAGTGGAGAATGTGGGTGCTTCACCTATGGGTGATTGGTACAAAATCGCTGGGGTTCATGGTGGTGGTTCTCCAATCATGGAAACAATCACATTGAACATCGAATATGATTATGAAGCAAAGAAAAATATAGCAAAATATCTGGCTGGCATTGACAAAGAATTAGATCAGTCAAAAGACTTAGGAATAAAACCCACTTTCGGAGGTAGCTTGCTGGAAGCAGATACTCCATTGGAGAAATGAGACACTTGGAATCTCAAGAAGCGGTTAAATATCTTGTTGGAGCATTGCTGCAACAAGCTTATTGAGAAGGGAGAGTTTTGTGAGTGAACGAAGGGAGCCGTTTTTGGACAAGTTTCGCCTTCAGGGAAAGGTAGCCTTAGTTACTGGAGCAAGCCGAGGTATTGGTCGGGCCACTGCCTTGAGCCTAGCGGAGGTAGGCGCTGATGTAGTGCTTGCTAGTCGCAAGCTGCCAGATTTAGAAGCTGTGGCTCAGGAAATAACTAGTATGGGAGGGAGGTCCTTGGCTGTACCAACTAATCTCCGTCATCTCCCAGAAATCGATAACCTAGTTAAAAAAGCAGTGGATGAGTTTCACCATATTGACATTTTGGTGAATAATGCCGGAGGGAACCCAGTATTCGGTTCAGTATTCAATATCAATGAGAAAGCCTGGGATGTAACCATGGGATTGAATTTGAGGGGATATTTTTTCTTAGGCCAGGCAGTGGGCAAGGTGATGCGGGACAAGAATGCTGGGAGCATTATCAACATCGCCTCGGAAGCTGGAATTAGGCCAAGCCTCGGGTTAGGCGTTTATTCCATGAGTAAAGCAGGCGTTATTATGCTTACGCAAGTGCTTGCTCAGGAATGGGGACAATATAATATCAGGGTAAATACAATTGCTCCGGGACTTGTGAAAACCCATTTTTCCGAAGCCTTATGGGGCAATCCTACAATTCGCAGAGGGTTTGAGGATAGTACAGCCTTGGGACGTATAACTGAGCCTGGGGAAGTTGCTAATGCCGTTATATTTCTGGCATCGGAGGCTTCAAGCTATATGACAGGGCAAACAATTGTCTTAGACGGTGGTCATTTTGCCTCTGTTAGGACTTTATTATCGACGATTACCTCAAAAGAAGATTCTTCTGCTTAAATGAACATCGCTTTATGGTTCTTCTGTGCACAGGCTCTCTTCAATCCCATTGTGTGAATAGAAAGCATTATCCCAAAGCGCTGTAAACTTTCAGGGCGAAGGGCATTAAGATTTTCGTATCTGCCCTACTTATACTTTGCAGATTGCCCAAGACAAAATGGAGTCAACAGCTAGCGATAATCCTGAGAGATTACTTAATATCAGATTATTATATGTTGGGAGGCGAAGTAAGCTCCACTGACGGATATTTAGCCAAGCGAGCATGAGACATATCCACATGAGATAGAGATACATGCAGCAGGAGCTCCTTCTAATTGGGTTAGCTTGAACAAACTTAATGCTAGGATAAAATGATGAGGCGACCTTCAGCATACATTGACAATAGAAAAGGTAATGCCTGAGAGAGGTAGCCCCCATTATTTATGACTATATACAATACTATCTGTCCGAAGTTTCTATCTGCTAGGTCTCGACAACGTCGGCAGTCTGGCTGGCCTTGATTTGCAGATTACCCCAGAGTAAAATGGAGTGTGAATAATCGTTCCCTATTCCACTACAATTCAGGAATGATGGCGCTTTAGAACAAACTAGGGCAGGCATAGAGCAAGTTAAAGGAAACCAAGAGCTTATCTGGTGTGCTTTAGTTGAGGAGGTTTATAAATGAATTCCAAATTTAACAACGATCTTGAGTTACGAGAGGCTGACAGAGTAGAGATTACAACGATCATGGATAATTATACCGATCGCCTTCTTCCAAGTACTGGAGTGGCTAAAAGAGCACCTTTGGCTGCAGGTGAGCAACTAATTCCCCAAACGCCGTTGGCAGAGCACGGTTTATCTTTACTCATAAAAGTATTTAGGGGCTCAGAGGAACACACCGTACTCTTCGATGCTGGATGGTCAGACATAGGTGTTCCTTTCAACATAAAACTATTCGGAATAGATGTGAATAAAATAGAATCTATTGTGCTCAGTCACGGCCATATGGACCATTTCGGAGCTCTTATAGAGGTCTTAAAGGTTAAGAAGAATATCCCCTTAATACTTCATCCGGATGCGTTTACGGCTCCTCGAGGTCGTAAGGCGCCAGATGGGAGGATGGTCAAATTTCCTACTTTAGATGAACAGTCTCTAATAGAAGCAGGCGCAAATCTGGTAAAGACTAAGTCTCCGTATTTGTTGGCTGAGGGCTTATTAGCTTCTACCGGAGAAATTGAGAGAGTTACTGATTTTGAGAAGGGGATGCCCAGTGCTTGCCGTGAACGGGATGGGGAAATTGAATATGACCCAATTTTAGATGATCAAGGAGTTGTTATTCATGTCAAGGGAAAGGGGTTGGTTGTGGTTTCAGGCTGTAGCCATGCTGGCATTATTAACATAATCTATTATGCTCGAGACATTACCAAAGTTGACAAGGTCTATGCTGTTCTGGGAGGCTTCCATTTAAGCGGACCGGTATTTGAGCCTATAATTGGTAGAACAATAAACGAACTTAAGAAGATTGCTCCAAAAGTCATCGTGCCAATGCATTGTACGGGGTGGAAGGCTATTAACGAGATTGCTAAGGAGATGCCACACCAATTTCTGCTTAACAGTGTAGGAACGAAGTTCCTTCTTTGAGCTAGAAACCGCCACACTCTATGGATGAACGTTACGGGTAGAATTTCTATTCCTGTAACAAGTCTTACCATTATTCGTTAAATATGTTCCAGCGTGCATCCATCAAGGTTATAGGCTTTGCCGATATCACCTGCATAATAAAAACCAAGAATACAATTGAAAATAGGTCTGTGTAGAGTGTGGATGCATCAGCTAGCCCGAAACCTCTAGATTCCTACAAAGGCCTTGCCGAGCTTCAAATAGGCGAAAGTGCCTTATCGCGAAGCCGATGCTAAAGATTGTTTGCCTTGCCATCTTGAGCGATGGTGAGAGGCCTAAATTTGCTGTGGAGCGTGTCCTGAGCACCATGAGATTCTTAACTTTTCTCAAAATGCCAGGTAGTGTTGCTAAATGACCTTAATACTAGGGATTCATCGCTGCTGCTTGCTAATATGTATCAGTCATGCTCCCGTCGGGTTTACCTTTTCTTGGCTTCAGGGCGATTAACCATATCCTTTGCTGACCCACTGATGCGCCTCCAGTCCATTGATTTTGGTCGAGACAGAGATGTAAAATGAGTCGAGACATCCCTGAACTCAAGGTGACAATTCAAGAGACGCTATCATGAATAAAGGAAAAAGAGTTTTCTTCGACACATTAACTCCACTACATTTTCTCAAACGTAGCGCTTATGTGTTTCCCGACAGAGAAGCTGTGGTTTACAAGGATAAGCGGTATACGTATCGCCAGTTTTATGAGCGCGTAATGCGAATGGCAAATGGGCTAAAGAATTTGGGTATCGGAAGGGGAGACAAGGTAGCTTTTATTTCGCCGAATTTGCCCCCGCTGCTTGAAGCACATTTTGGGATTCCCTGGCTTGGGGCAAGTCTCGTAGCTATAAACACTAGGCTATCACCAAGTGAGGTCTGTTATATCATAAATCATTCTGAGTCCAAGGTGCTCTTCTTAGATACCGGATTGGCCCACACTATAGAAGCGATAAAAAATGAGTTGAAAGGCGTGAAGACTTTTATAAACATCGTAGACATTCAAAAGGAAAAGGGCATCAAAGGACTGGAATACGAGGCCTTTCTTTCTGAAAGCTCTCCTTCCGATCTTGAAATAGCAGTAGAAGACGAGAATGAAGTTATAGCTATAGATTATACAAGTGGGACAACAGGGCTACCCAAAGGAGTTATGTATCAACACAGGGGAGCATTTCTCAATGCTCTTGGTGAGGCACTAGAGGGAGATATGGATTCTGACTCAGCGTACCTTTGGACGCTTCCTATGTTCCACTGCAACGGTTGGTGTTTCACCTGGGGAGTTACCTCTGTAGGAGGGAAACACGTCTGTTTAAGGCAGATAGACGCTGCAAGGATTGTCGAGCTAATACAGAGGGAGCGTATAACTCATATGTGTGGTGCCCCTACAGTCTATCTTACACTCTCTCAGTATATGATGGACAACAATATGAAGTTTCCAAGGAAGGTAAACTGCTTTATCGCTGGTGCCCCACCTTCACCCACAATCATAGATGGCATAGAATCACTGGGCGGTAATATCATTCATGTATATGGATTAACAGAGACCTACGGGCCTCATAGTATCTGCGAGTGGCATTCTGAATGGAATTCACTATCCTGGGAAGAAAGAGCACATCTGAAGGCCAGGCAGGGAGTTGCATATACTACCGCCTTCGAGATGAAGGTAGTGGATGATAACATGGAAGAAGTCCTGCATGATGGTCAAACGCTTGGAGAAATAGTGATGCGGGGAAATAACGTGATGATGGGCTATTATAAGGAGAAGGACAAGACTGACGAGGCCTTCAGGGGAGGTTGGTTCCACAGCGGTGATTTGGCAGTGGTATATCCAGATGGATATCTAGAAATAAAGGATAGGAAGAAAGATATAATCATAAGTGGTGGAGAGAATATATCTACTGTGGAGATAGAGAATGTAATATATCAACATCCCGACGTTCTGGAGGTTGCAGTTATTGCTGTGCCTGATGAGATGTGGGGGGAGGTGCCCAAGGCCATTGTGAGTCTTAAACCGGGGAAAAATCTTGCCAAAGACGAAATTATTAACTTTTGTCGGGAGAGGCTAACCAGATTTAAGGTGCCGAAAAAGCTAGAATTTGGCAAACTCCCCAAAACATCTACTGGAAAGATTATGAAACACGTATTGCGGGAGAAGGAATTGGCAGAGTATGAGAGAAGAGTGCATTGATACCTGTGAGAGATTGAAAAAGGGCATTAGCCAAGCCTGGCTGCCAGCTAATATGGAGAGAGCGTAGTCTAACCTTTCCCTTCGTAGAAGGCCAACTGAAACTACAGTGAGCTATTCCTGAGCATCTGTTTTCTTCCTGGTTTCCAGAGCCTTTTCTTTGATATCCTTTTGAAGGTCTTACAAAGATGCGAAAGATGACCTCTTAGACTTGGAAATGGTATCTCACGTGTAACCAAGTATGCATTTAAAGACCATTTTCTCGCATCCTCTCCACTCAAGGTGTAAATTTCACTATGGGAAATATCTGTAGCTGATGCTCCTGTCTAGCTTTTTGCCGTCTCCCTTCACTAGCCAATTCGCAAGCAATATCTCAAGAATATGGTAATGTTCCCATGGTACAAAACCAACGTTTGTTGACACTCCACACTAATGAGAAATATAATGTTGCTTCTGTGATATGAAAATTGCCGTTAGCGGAAAAGGAGGGACAGGCAAGACCATGTTAGTGTCCTTCCTTTCTATTATATTCGCTAAAGCTGGCTATTCTGTTATTGCAATAGATGCCGACCCAAATGTCAACCTAGCAGATACCTTTGGCTTTCCCAACTCCGAGAAGATAATACCTATATCTAAAATGGATGACCTTATTGAGGAAAGAACAGGGGCAAGGCCTGGTCAAATGGCACCCTATTTCAAATTAAATCCTAAAGTTGACGATTTGCCAGATAAGTGCTCTCTAAAATATGGCGGAATTAGGATAATGGTCATGGGGCCGATTAAGGCAGCTGGCAGCGGCTGTTATTGCCCCGAAGGCGCTTTACTTGAAGCCTTAGTTGCACATTTGCTACTTAAGGTAGATGAAATGGTTATTTTAGACATGGAGGCCGGGATAGAGCATTTAACGCGGGGGACTGCGAAGGGAGTGGATAAGCTAATTATAGTAGTAGAACCAACTAGAAAGAGCGTTCTAACAGGCTATAGGGTAAGAGACTTAGCCCTAGAGATAGGTTTGCAGAATATTGGAGTGGTGGGCAATAAGGTTCGGAACGGGAAAGAAAAGGATTTCCTTATTTCCAACATGGCAGACTTTGAATTCCTTGGGTTTATTCCTTATGATGAAGGCATAGCAGAAGCTGAGATTACCGGTTTACCCCTCATTGATTCCAGCGAAAAAGTCATGAGCGAAGTAAAAAACATTGCTGCCCGACTTAGTAATTGATGAGACAGAAATTATTGGTGAGCCAATAATTTAAAAAATAAGAGAGGTGAGTATTATGGCCTACGATGCAACAAAAATGAAGGACTGGCAGATTTCAGAAGCGGCTGAAGAAAAGATGCCAACCCCCGGCGAGTGGCGGGAAAGACTAAACTTGCAAGAGGACGAGATTATTCCTTTCGGGAGACTATGTCGGCTTGATTTCATGAAGATAATTGAGCGTCTCAAGGACAGACCGGATGGCAAATACATTGAGGTGACTGCTATAACTCCCACACCATTAGGGGAAGGGAAAACGACGACTCTGATGGGCATCCTGGAAGGCATGGGCAAGCGAGGTCTGAATGTGGGCGGTGCCATTCGCCAGCCCTCGGGTGGCCCAACTATGAATATTAAGGGAACCGCTGCGGGCGGTGGCAATGCGCTGCTCATTCCTATGACGGAATTCTCCATGGGCCTTACCGGCGATATCAACGACATCACCAATGCCCACAACTTGGCTATGGTGGCGCTTACTGCCAGAATGCAGCATGAGCGAAACTACAATGACGAGGAGTTGGTCAAACGCAGCAGGATGCGTCGTCTGGACATTGACCCGACCAGAGTGGAGATGGGTTGGGTCATGGATTTCTGCGTCCAAAGCCTCAGGAACATTGTTATAGGCCTCGGCGGTCGCATGGATGGCTTTGCAATGCAGTCTAAATTTGGTATCACTGTAAGTTCCGAAATCATGGCAATGCTGTCTATTGTCAGCGACTTGGCGGACTTGCGTAAAAGGATGGGCGAGATTACCGTAGCTTTTGATAAGAAAGGCAATCCCGTTACCACAGGCGACCTAGAAGTAGGGGGCGCCATGACCGCCTGGATGCGCAACACTATTAATCCCACTTTGATGTGCACAGTGGAGTATCAGCCGTGCATGGTGCATGCTGGTCCCTTTGCTAACATTGCTGTGGGCCAGTCCTCCATCATTGCTGACCGCATCGGGCTGAAGATGTATGATTATCATGTCACTGAGAGCGGCTTTGCCGCAGACATCGGGTTCGAGAAGTTCTGGAACGTCAAGTGTCGCTACAGCGGTCTCAAGCCGCACGTGTCGGTGCTTACCACCACTATCAGGGCACTAAAGATGCATGGCGGTGGGCCTAAGGTGGTGGCTGGTCTGCCCCTGCCTGAGTCCTACACTAAGGAGGATCTGGGGCTCCTGGAGAAAGGTATTCCTAATATGTTGCACCACATTAACACCATCAGGACGTCAGGCATCAATCCTGTGGTGTGCATCAATAGCTTCCATACAGATACCAATGAAGAGATTGCTATGGTGCGAAAGGCAGCTGAGGCGGCTGGAGCAGGCTGTGCCGTATCCAGTCACTGGGCCGATGGCGGCGATGGTGCTCTGGAGTTGGCTGATGCGGTTAGGGAAGCCTGCGAAGCTAAAACCGATTTCAATTTTCTCTATCCCGTGAAAATGAAACTGCGAGAACGGGTGGATAAGATTGCTAAGGTAGTCTACGGAGCTGATGGGGTGTCGTGGACCCCCGATGCTGAAGCCAAGGCTAAGTCGCTTGAGGCTGATCCCAAATATGATGAGTACGCTACCATGATGGTGAAGACACACCTGAGCCTGACACACGATCCGGCCATTAAGGGCACCCCAAAGGGGTGGATACTGCCCATTCGCGATGTGTTGATTTATTCCGGGGCGAAGTTCCTCTGTCCCTGTGCTGGCACCATCAGCCTCATGCCAGGAACCAGCTCTGATCCAGCCTTTAGAAGAGTGGATGTCGATACAAAGACGGGCAAAGTGCAGGGACTTTTCTAAAAGGCAATAGACCTAGCTTAGAAAGGGTAGACTTCGGCGTTACAATAACCTCTCCCTTCAGGGGAGAGGTTAAAGGTGAGGACACTGGAAGAAACAAAGACTGTCTCTCTAACCATTGACGGAAAGGAAGTAAGAGCTGCTAAGAATGAGAAAATATTATGGGCAGCTTTAGATAATGACGTCTATATCCCGAACCTTTGTGCTATTCGAGAAAGGAATGAGCCTTTTGCTTCCTGCCGCCTCTGCTTTGTGGAAGTGCAAGGAAGGGAAATGCCTGTTACTGCCTGTACTGAGCCTGTGGCCGAGGGCATGGTAGTTAATACTAAAGGGGAAAAGGTCTTAAGGCTAGCCCGCACTGCTTTCGAGTTGCTCTTAGCTAGTTTGCCTGTGGACTGTGCTCACTGTTCTAAAAGTGGTTCTTGCGAGCTTCAGAAGATTGCCAAGCACTTACGTGCAAAGCTCACCACAAAGAGATTCAGGAAGACTCTGCATGACTTACCCATAGATTCCAGCAGCCCTATATTTATCTACGATCCTAATAAGTGTGTGCTCTGTGGCAGATGTGTTTGGGTATGCCAGGAAAAGCTGGGCATACCAGCTATCGGTTTTGCCTACCGTGGCTTCCGACGGATGGTCACCACCTTTGCAGATGAGCCCATTGGCCAATCTAAGTGTCAAGGCTGTGGTGAATGTGTTGATGTTTGCCCTGTTGGAGCATTGGTGTTTAAACGGGAAAATGTTGCTGTCCAGTGAAAATGACACCTTAATTGTTCAGCGAATTTGTCATCCCCTATCGATATGCACTTTAAAAGGTCTGCGCCAGGGGTGGTTCGGGC
>Ga0315545_1003133_pt1 | contig 14319 bp, 12 predicted proteins | sample SalMarSW160210MG_FD_203096 | JGI IMG/M metagenome (GOLD analysis project Ga0315545, IMG submission 203096) | Salt marsh sediment microbial communities from the Plum Island Ecosystem LTER, Massachusetts, United States - Salt Marsh Sediment SW1602-10 ... | reverse complement strand
TGTGCTTGGAGATTTTCAGATGATGTTCCTTGATAAGGCCTTTTTTCTTTAGCCTCCGATAAACGCTGGAAAAGGAAGCGGTAGCCAGTCCTTGTCGATCCAGATTAAATTGAATCTCTCGATGCCTTTGTTTAGGATGAAACCTGGCATACTCATAAATGGCCTCTTCCTTCTCTGCAAGGAGTTTATTCGGGATTACTTTAGCTATTGGCTTTTCATCAACAAGGCCGTCAACGCCAAAGAACGTACAGTCTTTCCTCCAGCGATAGAATCTTGTTAGTTTCAGCCCCAGTACCTGGGAGGCTCTTTTAGCTGGAAGAAGGCAATTTTCTATAATATCAATAAGCTCTTTCTTAAGATGAACATCTAATCTGTAGCCAGAGATGGGCCCTAATAGTCCCAATTGGTCTTTTTTTTTAGAAGATCAATCTCCTCTGCTTGAGAGAGAATAATGTTTCTTAACCTCTCTGTTTCCTTCTTTAATCTTTCTTTTTCAGCATCTTTCTTCCTGCGGGAATTTTTAAGGGCCTCCAAAGCTCCAGAAAGGGCCTTTTCCTTAATCCGATAGTATTCATTAGGCCATATCTCTTCTCTGCGACAGATCTCTGAAATTTTAACACCATCCTTAAGGCTTTCGGTGAAAATGCGAAGCTTTTCTTTTGGAGACAACCTTGTCTTTGCGCTCATTTGAAACCTCCTTCTTTTATTATACTTATTTTTGAGGAGATCTCAAGTCAAAGTCATAACAAATTAATTTCTTTTTTAGTCCCATAAGGTCTGAAACATTTCAAGATTTAATCACGGTGATCACTAGAGTAGTTCGTATTGTCTGGTTTATTTAATCTCATTTGCTGTGCTTACTTACTCCGGAGTATTTATTCTGAGTTTTATTCACCAGGGAAGGTCATCTTTAGCATTTTCTCAGCAAAATTATAGATTTTCCTTATATCTTCAAGTTTTTTCAGGTATAATTCCGCGGTCTTTTTCTCTTCTTTATTAAGGTTTGTCCGGGCCTCTTTTATTAAACTCTCAGTCTCAGCGAGTGTATCCATAGTAAGTTTCATTCTCCTTTTGACTGCTGCAACCAAACTGCTGGTTATCACCTTCTCAAAGTCAAGTTCTGCCTTATAGAAGTCTCTTCTATTTCCTTTAATCCAAACTTTCCTTACCACTCCCAATCTTTCTAGTTCCCGGATATTTACACTGGCATTTCCTTTGCTTATCTTAAGGCTTTCTATCATTTCATCCAAACAAAGGGGTTTGTTGCTGAGAAAGAGTACAGCATACAGCTGGCCCACAACTCTGTTTAATCCTACACTGGCAGCTAAACGGCCAATTCCTTCAATGAATCTGTCACGAGCTTTAGTCAGGCGATCGTCCATGAAATATAATCCTGCTAGCTATTTTTCGGAATATTTTGAACATATTATACAGTGTACTAACTTTTTGTCAAGCGAGGTCACTGAGGAAGTCCAGAAAAAATTAAACCTTCGGAAAAAAAGACTGAAAGTCTTTGTAGAAAACTGCCGAGTTAGCTGCCGACATGATAAATCCTAGAGCTTGCCCGGTCTTGATAAGAATTCTTCTGTATGATATACTGGGTCAAAGGGCTTTATTCCAGAGCCTCTGTGGGGGACCAATGGCTTCGGTAGCAAGAGGTTCGTTTTATCTTATGGGTTGCAATATAGCATATCTGGCTAGTGGGTACGTTATCCATGTTGGATTAGGGAGGCTACTGGGACCAATGACCTACGGCCTATTTGGGGTTGTAATCTATTTGGTCACCTTGATCAACACCGTACTAGAATATGGAATCCCCGGAGCTGCCTCAAAGTATATAGCTGAGGGCGATGGCAGAGCCGTCGCTATAAAAAACGCTGCCTTGAAAATTCAGTTAATATTCGTGGTTTTTTCCTTCTTGATCTACTTTTTCCTGGCAGGAGCTTTTGCAAAGATATTGGATGACATGAGTTTGGTTCCCTATCTAAGACTATCAGCCTTACTTATTCCAGCGACGGCTCTTTTTTCTCTTTACAATGGCTGCCTAAATGGACTTAGGGAATATGGAAAACAGGCTGCCGCTTCTATTCTGTTGAGTGGGGTGAAGGTGGGGAGCGTTTTTCTTTTAGTTTTTCTAGGATTTTCTATTGGGGGAGCGATATTTGGTTATTTTCTGGCCAGCCTGGCGGGGTTTTTGTTGGCCTGGCGTTTCTTTTCCAGAGTGAAAGGTAATAAAGATGATTATGACTTTGAGGCAGGAAAGATTGTAAAATTTGCTCTACCTGTGATCATGTTCACTGTTGTTTTTACCTTTTTGATGAGTGTAGACTTATTTTTTGTAAAGTCTCTGTTGGAGGAGGACGCAAAGACTGGTTACTATACCGCGGCCTCCATGATAGCCAGGATTCCCTATTCAGTCTTAATTGGCTTAAGTGGCGCTCTTTTTCCAGCCATCTCCCGGTCAACCTCCCTGAGCGATCATATCTTGACTGAAAGTTATATAAGAAATTCCCTGCGCTATCTGCTGATGCTAATTATTCCAGGGGTTTTGCTCATTATTTCTACTTCTGGTGAGCTGGTGGATCTTTTTTATTCTTCTCTCTATTCACCTGCTGCTTCCCCTTTAGCTATCCTGGTGATAGGTTTGGGATTTCTAACGGTTTTTCAGATATTAACCACCATAATTACGGCTAGCGGCAGACCGAAGATTTCTATGATCATCGTCTTGCTTTTGGTGCCGATAGCCGTCTCTTTGAACCTATTCTTAGTTCCAATTTACGAGTTAAATGGAGCAGCTATATCTATTGTTGTAACTTCTCTTCTTGGTCTAATTTTAGCGTCTTTGTATGTATGGAAAGATTTTAAAGCCTTGGTAGAGAGGAGGTCTTTTTTAAGGATTCTTCTTGCTTCTCTGGTTGTTTTCTATATTTCTTTAAGAATTGATTTTTCTGGATTTTTCTTGATTTTAGAATATCTTGGTTTATTTTTGCTCTATTTGGGCATTCTGGTCCTGTTAAAAGAGGTTGACAGGAGGGATCTGGAGACTCTGAAGAGCATAGTCGGCCACTCAGTCGGTTAGTCGGCTAGTCAGCTAGTCTGCTAGTCGGTTAGTCGGCTGGTCAGCTAGTCGGTTAGTCGACAGTCGGCTGGTCCAAAAGACGGGGAGGATAAGGCTTGAGGATAGGAATAGATATGCGAATGCTCAGGTGGTCAGGGATTGGACGATACACTCGCAGCCTGGTGGATGAGCTAATGAAGATAGATGAGGATAATGAATATATTCTCTTTCTGGATGAGGATGATTTTGATAGTTATACCATTACCAATGAGAACTTTACTAAGAAATCGCTCAGAGCAAAGGTTTTCTCGATTGAAGAACAGTACCAGCTTGTATTCAGCGCTTGGAGAGAAAGGCTTGATTTATTTCACTCTCCCCACTTCGCAGTACCTTTACTCTGGAGGCGTAATCTAGTAACTACTATTCACGACCTGATTCCTTTAATTTATCCGGAGGATTTGCCTTCAAGAATGTCCCGGATTTACTGTTATATTATGATGAAGGCTGCGGCAAGAAAGTCCAGGAGGGTCATTGCCAACTCTTACTATACCCGGAGAGATATAGTAAGATATCTAAAAATTCCTGAAGCCAAGGTGAAGGTGATATATGAAGGAGTGAATGAAAATTATCATCCGGTGGAAAACGAAAGGAGATTGAGGAAAGTAAAGGAAAGATATAAAACTTCTGAGAAATTCATCTTTTATATAGGTCAGTGGAAGCCCCATAAAAATGTCCTGGGATTAATGAAGGCCTTCCACAAACTGAAAATTAAGACCGGGATACCCCATAAGCTAGTTATTGGGGGAAGGAAAGATCCCCGCTATCCAGAGATTCCTGCTTTAGCTCGGGATCTGGAACTGGAGGAAGATATAATATTCCCAGGGTATATTCCCGAGGAAGATCTGCCGGCCCTGTACAGTGCAGCGGAGCTTTTTGTCTTTCCCTCTCTTTATGAAGGTTTCGGCTTGCCAGTATTAGAGGCCATGGCCTGTGGAAGCCCGGTAGTGAGTTCAAATACTTCTTCTCTTCCAGAAATAGCAGGTGACGCTGCCATTTTCGTAAACCCTTGCAGTGTCGAAGAAATAGCCCAGGCAATGCAGGAAGTTTTAAAGAATGGAAGGTTAAGAGAGAAATTGGTACAGAAGGGATTAGAAAGGGCAAGGCTATTTACCTGGGAAAAAACTGGCAGAGAAACTCTCCGAGTTTATGAAGAGGCACATAGCTGTGCTTGATTAAGCTATGCGAAGGGGAAAAGCTCTCTCTTTATTAACAAAGGAATCGAACATATTTATCATGCAGGTTTATCAGCATCTCCTATGATTTTGGAGGTGGCTGCCTTTTTGGCTTTCCTGAAAAAACCATTCTCGTGTAAAGATTTTCCTTCCCTGATAATACCGAGAGTTAAAAAATAAGGCGATAGGATGTTGAGGGGGGTGGGAATTTGACCTCTCTTTGCAATTCTGTTAATATAGTCGGCAGGAAACGGAACTTATGGACAAGTCCAAAGTTTTGGTTATCATTCCGGCTTATAATGAGGAGAAGAATATTGGCGGAGTAATTAAAAAAGTTCAAGAGAACATTTCTGGTGTTGATGTGGTAGTTATTGACGATGGTTCTAGCGATGGAACAGTCAAAGTTGCCCAAGAGGCAGGAGTTAGAGTTCTTTCCCATTGTGTCAATCTTGGCCCCGGTGCTGCTACTCAAACGGGTTATAAGTACGCTCTGAGGCATTCCTATGAATCAGTTGTTCAATTGGATGCGGATGAACAACATGATCCTGGATCTATCAGGGATTTACTGAATGTTTTGGAAGATGAATCTTGCGATCTGGTGATTGGTTCCCGTTTTCTAGGAGATGAAGGATATGAGCCGTATTGGATCAGAAAGATAGGGATGAGCTTTTTCTCAGCCCTAACTTCTCTAATAGTTAAACAGAAAATTACTGACTCTACCTCTGGGTTTAGAGTCCTCAATCGCAAGGTTGTAGATTTCCTGGCCAACATTGATTATCCTTCTGATTATCAGGATGCAGATGTAATAACTCTGGCACACTTTGCTGGTTTTCGTATTAGAGAGGCACCGGTGATTATGCACAAGGATACAAGTGGAAAGTCTTTACTCGGCGGCACTAGATTTATCTATTATGGCTTCAAGGTGCTTCTCTCGGTCATAGTTACCTTGTTACGAGAAAAACCATCCAGGGAAAGGGGGAAGTGAAAAATGCTTCTTCGGCAAAAGGTCGTTGCTATTTTGCTAAGTGTGGGACTTATCATCCTTATCTTTGAATTAGTTCGTCGAAGAAAACTGAGGGAGGAGTATTCCTGGCTGTGGATGTTGACTGGAGTGGTGATCTTTATCCTGGCTGTCTGGTATGATCTTTTGGTGTTTATAACTCGCTTAATAGGGGCTGCTTTACCGGCCTCGACTCTTTTTTTCTTCGGTGTTTTTTTCTTGATCCTCATTAATCTATATTTTTCGGTAAAAATCTCCACCCTTACTGATCAGATTAAGAAGCTGACGCAGAGACAGGCAATCCTTGAGAGCTTGGTGGAGAAGCCTATCCCGGCTAGAAAAAAAGGGCAATAATCGGAGTGGAAGATAGTTTTTAAGAAGCTTCTATAAATTCTAGACGATTTTTTGGAATGCTAACCTTATGGTCAGGATGTACCTGAAAAGAGCTAAGTGGTTGTTATTGGCGGGGTGGATGGTCTTTGTCTATGTTAGTTATCTTCGCCTCTGGCGGGATAATGTCTTCTGGGGACAGACTATTCTCTGGAAAAGTCTGGGGGAAGTATTCTTTAGAATTTTTGTCCTGGTGCTCTTTCTTTTAATCAGTGCTGCTCTAGGAAAAAGAATTTTTAGGTGGTTTGGGTTTGAAGCCGGTTCCTTCCTGGAATCTCTTTTATTTGGTCTGGCCATAGGTCTGGGGATTTTTACTTATCTATTCATTGGCCTTGGTCTAATAGGACTCTTTAACAAGTGGGCCATAAACCTCTCATTGTTGGGAGTGTATCTGATTTCTTATCCCGAGATCAAGGATATTATTCATCAAATAAGGGCTAGATTGAAAAATCTAGTCAGTTCAGGAATACCTTCTTGGGAAATTCTGTTAGTCCTGGTTGTGCTGATCCAGGTGGTGTTTAACCTTGCTGGAGCCTCAGTACTCCCTTTCGATTGGGATGGCCTAGCCACCTATCTTGCCATGGCCAAGGAGTGGACCTATCTTCATCGCTTGACCAGTATTAATTATCTTGGTTATGCCCGTTACGATATGCCATTCAATGTGGTGGTTCTCTATGCGATGGCTCTGCTGGTTAAAGATGCTATTCTGGCCAAGCTTATTCACTTTGCTTTTGGTCTCCTCACGGCAGTGGGAATTTATGCCCTGGGGAAAAGGTACTTTTCCTCCCGAATCGGCCTGTTCTCTGCGGCCATTTTTTACCTGGTACCAATTGTGAGCTGGGTATCCACCTCCGCTTATATTGACCTAGGATTTACCTTTTATGCCTTTTTGGCAATTTACGCTCTCATCAACTGGATTACTTCCCACAAAAAAAGCTGGCTCATTATATCGGCAATAGTTAGTGGGCTCTGTTTGGGTTCAAAGTATACCGGCTTTTTGTGGGTAGCTCTCTTACTTTTGGCGATTCTCATTAACGGCTTGCTCTTGGAGAGGAAAAAGTTGAGTTTGGTAGCTAAAAATGTCCTGCTATTTACCGTCCTGACCGGACTGATTGGTTGTTTCTGGTATGTGAAGGGCTTCATTATCTCTGGTGAGTCGGTTTTTTCTCTTTTCTATCATCTTCTTAGAGGATGGGGGTGGAGGGGGGCCTTTGCTGCCTCCGGGACTCGCGAGGCCTTCAAGGCCACATTTTCTTCTCTGGCACCTTATCTTTCTCTACCCTGGGAGATTACCATGCACAGCCGAAGGTTTCATGATCGGGGTGTGGTGGGACTGCTTTTTTTGTCTTTCTTGCCGTTTTTTCTTTTGCCCAGGTTCAGAAAAAGCAGCCTGATAAGACTTTTCTTATATTGCTCGGGAGCATATCTTTTTTTCTGGGCCTGGTCATTTCCCTATAAACGGGGGCTTATTCTGATTTTTCCCTTGCTTAGCATTATGGTGGCCTATGTAGTGAATGAAATCTCCAATTTCCACAGGCTCCTTAGAGGTGGTCTTTTTACCTTACTTATCTTTAGCTTTATTTTCCAGACTTTTTATTTGGCTCCTGACGGGTTGAATCAGGTTTTTCAAAGACTGTCGGTTTTTGTGGGCTTGAAATCGCAAAGAGAGTATATTTTAAACAACGAGGAGACCTCCCGGGTTTTTGATTACATCAATGCGATTTTGCCCATCGATGCCAAGTTATTTATTATGAATGAACCTCGAACTTTTTATTGCGAGAGGCGCTATGTCACGGTTATCTTGAAAAAGGGGAGTCCCCTTAATCCTTCTTCGCTAAGAGATGGCAAGGAGTTACTGGCAGAATTTAGAAACGCCGGGATTACCCATCTGGTAATTAATCAACGCCACTGGGATCTAGGCCATGGTAAAAGGAGCTACGGTAAGTTACTAGAGGATCTCAAGAAGAGGCATCTCCAGGTTCTTTACGATGAATATCATTTCCGAATTCTTAAAATACTCTATGGGTAAATTCTACGGAGAATGAGGTAGGTAAGTGGATATATTAAGTAAAATAATCGAAATTATAAAGAGACTAGTCGTAAAGGTGATTCCCGATAGCTACAGGAAGGATCCATCAATAAGGACAAGCCTACTCAAATGGCTCTTAATCGGACTTCTGATTAGAGTTTCTCTTATGCCGATCGCTGTCTACCACCCCGATCTTTTAGGGATCTATTGGCGCTCCTCCCTTATTGCTTATCATGGAATGCCCTGGGCTGGTGGGGGACAGATGTTTGCGCACTACTTTCATGCTTTCTTTTTATGGATTTTTAAACCACTCCTGCCCTATTTCAATAATATACTTCTTAATCCCACCATGGGTCCGGGCGTTACCGAGGATATGTTTATTGCCTTTGTTAATCATCCTAATGTCTTTAGAACTCTTTTTCTTTTTAAGATACCCTACTTAATCTTTGATCTTGGATGTGCTTTCTTGCTGCTGCGTATTTTTCAAGACCATAAAAAGGGAGTGTTGGCCTTTATCTTCTGGATAGTGAATCCCATCGTCATATTTGCTACCTACATTGCCGCCAGATACGAGGGTATTCCAGCATTTTTTATTTTGTTGAGTCTATATTATGCCAAAAATAATTCATCCACAAGGTCACTTCTTTCCCTGGGAATAAGTGTTATTGTCCGATGGTATCCCTTGATTCTTCTGCCTTTCTTTGTGGTTATTCTGGGAAAGAAGCTGGCAAAACGCCTAAAACTAGGATTTTGGGGTCTTCTTCCTTTAGGGTCAATGGTGATTTTAGCCAGGTTATTCGGCGGACCCCACGAGCTAAAAGTCTTAACCCAAATTCCCTGGCATGAAAACTTTTTCGGGATGAGGTTTTACCTTCATCATCTTTACGATAACGTATTTGTCTTTGTGGTGGCCTACACCTTTTTACTATTGTATGCCTACTTTAATACCGATTATTCTTTTACAAGTTTGTGGAAAGCTGTCCTCATACTCTTATTGCTATTCTTTGCCACTTGTTTCTTCCATGTCCATTACCTGATGTGGCTGATTCCCCTTTTAACCCTGCAAATTGTGGAAGATAGAAGATTTATCGGGCTATTCGTTGCCCTAGTTTTATGTTTTGTTGTTTACACTTTTCAATGGGGGCAAAACTTAGCTGGCTTTCTTTTCACCCCTCTTGATTTTTCTTATTTTGTGAGTTTACGGACTCCCTTTGAAATCATAAATCAATATTACCCGGCCGATAAATTCATCGGGGTTTTCCGCAGCATATTTTCCGGCATTTCCTTGCTGATGGTCTATTTGATCTTTAAGGAGTTTTTTCTGAGAGGAGAAAGGAAAAATGAAGTACGATAAGAAGATTATTCTGTCAGTTCTGATGATGGTAATCTGTCTCACTATTATACCGGGAGGAACAGGCAAGGCAAGAGAGAATCAATCAAAAAACCTCCTTCTCAATGCCGATTTTGAAGTTCTGGAGGAGCCAGATAAACCCAAGTTCTGGAGTAGGGGACCCGGCTGGTCTGTCGATACCCAAGAGGCCTATCAAGGAAAAAGTTGCCTGCGGGCCAGTGAAGCCTGGAGATGGCTCTCGCAAGAGGTCCCAGCTAAGCCGGAAAAGTATTATTCGTTCACCGCCTACGTCAAATCAGATATTGGGGTAGCGAGGAAAACCGACTACCAAAATACCTTCCTGTGGCTGGATTGTCTGGATAAGGAAGGTAAGGTTATCAAAGAAGACCCTAGTCCGGTTTACGTTGCTTCTTCCTGGGGGCTGTACGGACGAGTGGTCTTGACTCCGACAAAAACAGAAAAGATTCAGGTTAAGCTGGGTAAAAGATTGGGAGAGGGAAGTGTTTGGTTTGATGGAATTGAGCTAAGACTTCTCTCTAACAATTTGCTTCTCAATCCGGATTTTGAAATCCTGGACTCACAAGGTAGACCTGTGTTTTGGGGTGCAGGGCGTGGCTGGTCTGTCGATACCATGATGCCTTATCGCGGCAAGAATTGTATGCAGGGAACCGAACCCTGGCATCAGCTCTGGCAATTGCTCCCCGCCAAGGCCAAGAGTTTCTTCATCCTGAATGCCCACCTAAGATCGAATATTACGGCTGAAGGGGCTGATAATCTAAATGCAGTTATGTTTCTCATGTGTTTGGATAGTAAGGGTGAGCTTATCAAGCAAGAGGAGCAAGCTATGGTTGCCCCTTTCTCTTGGCAGGAAAGGGAAATTTCGGTTTACACTCCAGACGACACCACCGCGGTCAAAATAGTTCTAGCCAAAAGATTGGGGGAGGGAAGCCTCTGGGTCGATGACCTTCAGGTAAGACAATTACCTTCATATCTAAGGATAAGAATACTAAGGGCTATTCTAGACGACAAACCATTTTTCATTTTTTATTTTGCCATATACCTGATCCTGGTAATATCGCTTTTAAGGGTAGTCTTGAAGAGATAGGGAAAGAGAAAAGTTAATCAGTGGGCACGATAAGAAGAGTGGCAAGAAATTTTTTGTCCGTTTCCTTTGCCGAGGTGATTCTTCGGGGTATTACCTTTCTCGTTATTGTATATCTAGCCAGGATTCTGGCTCCGGCAAACTTTGGCAAGATAGGCTTTGCTCAAGCAGTGGTTGCCTATTTTTTGCTGCCGGTTAATCTGGGGTTGACCGTCCTGGGAGTACGGGAAATTGCTCGGGATAGGGATAGTATCGATAACTACGCCAGCAACATAGTTAGCTTGAGATTGATCCTGGCACTATTTTCTTTTTGTTCACTTTTGGTCCTCGTCACTTTTATTCACCAGTCCGACGAGGTAAAATATTTGATCGTCGTTTATGGCCTGACCTTATTTCCCTCTGCTTTGTTGACAGAGTGGCTCTTCCAAGGTATAGAAAAGATGCAGTTTATTGGAATGGCCAGAGTATTAGACAAACTTCTCTACGGAGCGCTGATATTTCTTTGGGTTCGAAGTTCTAAAGAGCTGTTACTCATTCCTTATTTGTGGTTGGCTGGTAGTCTGCTGGCCACTGGATTCCTTATTTTCGTCTTTGTCAGGCGATTCGGTAAGCTAAGATTGCGATTTAATTTCTCTTTCTGGAAGAGTTTGATGCGGCGGGCCCTACCCATGGGTGCTGCCGCCATAATGATCCAGATCTATTATAACTTTGATGTGGTGATGCTGGGGTTTATCAAAGGGGATAAGGTGGTGGGATGGTACAGTGCCTCGTATAAGCTAATATTGCTCGTCTGGGGATTTATCCCCATTTTTGTGAATGCAGTATTTCCTCTGATGTCCAGGTATTATAAGGAATCGCAAGAAAAGTTAAGAACTCTAATCTCCTCGACAACCAGGCTCTTGAGTACAGTGGGTTTACCGCTGGGAATTGGGGGAACTATACTGGCCAAGCCAATTATGGGGTTTTTTTACGGGGAAAAGTTTAACCCGGGGATAATCGGTTTTCAGATATTGATCTGGAGTGTGGTGATAATTTGCATAAGGTGTATCTACGAGCACTCATTTCTTGCCTGCAATTTGGAGAAAAGATTTATGTGGGGGGTAAGCCTGGGAGCTCTTACCAATGTTGGTTTAAACATAATTTTAATCCCCTATTTTAGCCTTAAGGGAGCAGCGGTAGCCACAGTTATCAGTGAGTTTGTCTTTTCAGCCTATTTGCTCTCTTATTTCCAGGTGATGAGCAGAAGGCAAATTATGAAGTATCCTCTAAAGCCTTTGGTTGCCGCAACTCTTATGGGCTTCGTCGTATATTATGCTAGAAATCTGAATCTGGGCTTATCAATATGCTTGGGTATTTTTACCTATTCAGTCCTTATTATATTACTAAAGGGCGTAACTCTCGGAGAAATAGCCCGGTTGAAAGAACAGATCTTGGCCAAGAGGTGAAGGGAAGCAACAACTGGAGCCTGGTGGCAAAATGCCTGGACAAAAAGTAGCCATAGTAAGGGGAGCCGACCTGAATAAATATGAGATGCAGACCTATGAAAAGCTTAATCAGTTGTCAAATCTTGAGATAAAAACCTTTTCTTCTCTATTTCCCGAGCACCAGATTAATAGTATTAATTTGCCCAATAGGAGGCTCTTATGTAGTGAGGATTTTATGCCGTATTTGATACCTCAAAAGATGCGAAAATATGTAAGATTTGCCCTGGGGCGGGTAGTTGGGGTCAGGCAACTGGTCTTTGGTTTGGTGAAGGAGCTGGAGGAGTTCGATCTCATCCACACTGCGGATCCCTGGTATTACTACTCCTATCAGGCAGCAAAAGCGAAGGATAAATACCACTCTAGGTTAGTGGTCACCCAATGGGGGAATATCCCCTTTTTTTTCGAGCACAACAGGCTGACTCGGCGCATCAAATATACGGTATTGGACCGAGCTGATCACTTTATTGCCATGTCTGAGAGAGCAAGGGAGACCCTGCTTCTGGAAGGAGTTGCTCCCCATAGAATAACGGTGGCTCCGGTTGGAGTCGACATTGACCGCTTTAAACCCCGGGGAAAAAGTGAGAAACTACTGGAATATTGTGACTTAGACAATACGGATCTACTCATATCATTTTGCGGAAGATTATCCTATTCCAAAGGGGTGGAATTTCTCCTCTACGCTTTCAAAAAGCTAACCTTGGACTCAAAGATAAAATCTCTTCCTGGTAAGATCAAGTTGGCATTTTTTGGAGAAGGAGATAAAAAAGGTATATTACTAGAGTTGATACGCCGATTCGGTCTGGAAAAAGATACCCTTTTTTATGGATTCTATCCTTACGAGGAGATGGAGCAGGTCTACAATACGACCGACATACTTGTTCTTCCCAGCATTTCTACTAAATGGTGGCAGGAACAACTGGGCATGGTATTGCTGGAGGGTATGGCTTCTGGTTGCGCGGTTGTTTCTACCCGCAGTGGCTCTATTCCCGAGGTCGTTGGCGATGCAGGTCTATTATGTAATGCGGGTGATTTTTATGACCTGTATCTAAAGATGAGGGAGCTCTGCCTCAATGAGGATTTGAGGGAAAAATTAGGGGGAAGAGGAAGAGAGAGAGTAGGCGAGCGGTATAATTTCATCACTAATGCTCAAAAGATAAACGGTATTTATCAGTCGGTTTTATTTCAGTAAAAGAGAGATGTCGGGGCAAAAATGATCTCCGTAGTGTGTGTCTATAATAATCAAGAAGGCCTCAAGCAACATCTATTGAGGAATCTCGCCAACCAATCGTCTAAATTTGAGCTAATCAGGGTAGACAATACCGAAGGACAATTCGAGTCAGCCAGTAAGGGGTTAAATTATGGTGCCAGAAAAGCGAAAGGTAAATACCTGATGTTTGTTCATCACGACGTGGTGTTATACAGCAGGTTCTGGCTGGAGGATGTGGAGAAGATCTTAGACGTGGTCCCGTTTCTAGGGGTGGCCGGATGTTCCGGAGTGAGTGAGGATGGCAAAATGCTGGGGTTGATAAAAGATAGAGGTTGTCTGTGGGGTAGGCCGGTTACCGAGCCAGAAGAAGTACAGAGCTTGGATGAGTCTCTCTTGATAGTCCCCAGGCCAATTTTTGATAGGTTTAAATTCGATGAGACTCTCCCCGGCTGGCATGCTTATGGAGTGGATTACTCCTTGACGGTAAAAGAACACGGACTGAAGGCCTATGTAATTCCGGCCTTTATTCATCATAAGTCCCTGAATGTCTTGCCCGCCCTGGATCCGGGGGGTCTTTTAAGGGCTCACCGAAAGGTGTGGATTAAGCATCGAGCTAACTCTTCTCGGGTCTTTACCTCTTGTGGAAAGCTCTGGTGGGGTAGATGCATTCTTCCCTTATCTGTTCAGAGAATTTCGAGGCTGCTCTATAGAAAGATATATCCCACTGTCTCTGATTATCCTGGATATCTGGAGAAAAAACTGGAAGGTTGTGAAAAAATCCTATTTCTCCATTGGGGAAAGGATTTTCTCACCAAATTTCGATCAATGCCCCATTTAATTAAGAGTGGAACCTTTACCTCAAACGAGGGAGTCAAAAGAAGGGAAATTTTGCATCAGTATGTGTCAGCCCAAGATATTGAAAAGATGAGATTTGGCAAAGAATCTTTTGATGCAGTAGTTCTCACTTCAGAGATATTAGAAAACCTATCGGACGATTCGATAGTCATGGAAAAGACTAAAAGATGGGCGAAGAAGAAAGTTGTAGTAGTTCCTCTGCATGAGTTCGATTCAACTGGAGAAAAATAACCGAAAAGGAATACTTCCTTCCCCATATTTATGCCCCTGATGGGATACAGGATTAGAGAATTAACCCAACAAACCCAACAAACCCAACAAACCCAACAAACCCAACAAACCCAACAAACCCAACAAACCCAACAAACCCAACAAACTAAAATGAATTGGCTTAATAGTATTTTCAAATCCGCGGTTGACGGATTGGTTTGTTATGTTATGTTTATAAAAGAATGAAATAAATATGTATTTAGAAAGGGAGGATATAATATGCAACCAAAAGTTGAGAAGCTCGATATATTAGCGCGTGAGTTCAATCTGTCCAAGGAAGCTATAATAGAGGAAAGTCTGACAATTTTTTTGGAAAGAAAATTGAGGGAGATAAAGACGGA
>Ga0315545_1003131_pt1 | contig 14324 bp, 19 predicted proteins | sample SalMarSW160210MG_FD_203096 | JGI IMG/M metagenome (GOLD analysis project Ga0315545, IMG submission 203096) | Salt marsh sediment microbial communities from the Plum Island Ecosystem LTER, Massachusetts, United States - Salt Marsh Sediment SW1602-10 ... | reverse complement strand
ACTTCCCAAATGGTTGGTAAGAATTTAGTTGTTGTAGGAGGTTCTGCTATTAATGCTATTGCTGCTGAATTACTTGGTGGTGCTTACAGAGAAAGCGCATTTACTGCTGCAACAGGTGTTGACGCAGGAGAATTCCTGATACAATCCTTTAACAGAGCTGGAAAGACTGCTTTGTTAGTTGCTGGCTACCATGCTGCTGATACTGAAAAAGCTCAAACATACTTGCTTAACCAAGATGTTGATACAACAGTTGGTAAGAAATACTTAGGAACTTCAACTACTGAAGCTACTCTTGTAGTCGTTTAAAATTAGGGGTTTTTCCCCTTTTTTTCTTTTTTTTCTTTTCTTTTTCTCCTGCAGAAAGATTTATATACTTCTTACTATTATTTGTGTGTATGGATATTAGTAAGGAAGATTTACTTAGAATAAATCGGGGTTTTGGAGGGAATTTAAGAAGTGATTCTAGTTTAGATTTCGCAATTGAAATGCAAAATAATAAAAAATTAGGTAAGTATAAAAAAATTGCATATTTATTGAGAGCGATACTTGTTGACCACCCGTTCTCTGATGGAAACAAAAGAACCGCCACTTTCTTAGTATTCGCATTCACAGAAAAAAACAACAAACAAGTAGATAGAAATTTACTCCTTCATCAAATAGTATCAATTGCCATCCAAAATATCACTGAAATAAGAAAAATTGAACAAAGATTAAAAACATGTATAATTTAAAATGAATCAAAAAGAAATAAAAAATATTTTAAGAAAATACAAAGAAGTTTTTGATGCACTGGAAAAATACGACAATACTCACAAACTTCCATTTGAAAGAAAAAGGATAGATATAACTTTATCAACTGAAACCTTAACAAAACTAAAAAAATTAAGCAAAAAAACCAGTAAACCAATATCCAGAATAATTGAAGAAAAGTTTGTAGTCGTTTAAAATTAGGGGTTTTCCCCTTTTTTTCTTTTTCTTTTATTTTTTTATCTTATAGAAATAAATTTAAACTAACATTTTCTTTCCTTGTTATGAGAAAGATAAGAACTAAAGAACAGATTGAAAAAGGCAACAAAAGAAAACAACTTATTCTTGGAATTGTCCTGATTTTTTTGCTTGTAGTTTCAACTGCTGGTTTTTCTTGGCTAAGCAAAGAAGATGAAACAACAAAAGGAGTCGTAACTGAAAAAGGTTTTAAATTTTATGAACAAAATGGATTCTGGCTAACTCAAATAGGAGATAAAGTATTCTCATTTTCTTATCTTCCTTCTGAAGTTGAAAACATAACAATAGAAGGAATCTACGATTTAAATAACTATACTAACCAACCACTCTATTTCAACAAATTAGAAGAAGGCGCCATTGAAATTCTTAACAACATCAAATCTTATATATTAAGATACCAAAAAGCGTGCACTAACGAAGAATGCAAAGAAGACATCCCGACAAAAGATTGCAGTAATAATTTTATAATATTTGAAGAAGGAGGCTCTTTAGTATATAAAAAAGAAAATTGCGTCTATATAGTCGGAGAACAGAAAAAAGGAGCAGACGCTTTCTTGTATAAAGTTTTAAATATTAATTAATTTTATCAGACATATGAAAAAGAAAACAACTCAGTCAAAAAAAATAGAAGGTGATAAAAATAAAAAAATAGAAGAAAAAGAAAACAAACAATTACTTTGGATATTTGGAATAATTATTTTCTTTTTTGTGGTATTCTTTGGAACTTATTTTTATTTACAGAGTTTAAAAAGTTTTGAATATGCTAATATTGATTGGGTAATTGAAAACCACGGTGGAACAAAATTTTACCACGGGAAATTTTTAGCATTCAATAATCCCAAATTAATTTATAATTTATATCTCAGAAACGACCCAAGAAAAAATAATGTTTATACAGAAGGAGATTTCTCTTTTTTTAAGAGAGAAACGTTTATCTCTTTTTCCCCTGAAGTTGATAGATGTAGAGAGGACATTCCTATTGTAGTTGTCACGCTTGCAAGCTTCTTAAACTCAGCAGTAGGAGTTGAAAACTTAGAGCCTTCAACAACAGACCCGCAAGTCTACTACAACACTGGAAGAAACTTCGCCGACTGCAATAGCATTGGAGGAGGGGTTGTAATAGAAATGGGAGAATCCTCTGTCACCCAATCAGAAAAAAACTCTTACTGCTACACAATAAAAATAAACAATTGCGAAGATATAAAACCAATTGAAAAATTCGTAATTGAAACAATCCGTTCATATTACAAAGAGAAATAATGGAACCACAAATTTTACTTGGACTTATTTTAACAATACTCCCAATAACAGAATTAAGAGTCGGACTCCCAGTAATAATTGGATGTCTTATAAGAAATGGAATTTCAATATGGCCCTACTTTTTTCTTGTTCTTCTTATCAATATCAGTATTATTCCTCTAATCTTCTTGTTTCTTGATTTCCTGCACCAATTCGCAATAAAGAAATCATTTTTCTACAGAAAATCATTTGGTTGGACATTAAAAAGAACACAAAAGAAGATAAATAAGATTAAAGAAAGCTTTGGAAACTGGAAATATATTATTTTAATGGTCTTCGTTGCAATCCCTATTCCGGGAACAGGGGCATGGACAGGAACACTGCTCGCATGGGCGACAAATTTAGAAAGAATAAAAAGTTTCTTAGCAATATCAATAGGAATAATTATAGCGGGATTCTTAGTTCTTCTTGCGTCGCTCGGATTTTTTTCCCTTTTTTGAAAAACTTAATAAATATTTAATATCTGAATAAACCGGCACAGATTCTATCTTATACAATTTCACAACGAGAAACCATACCCCTACGACGAAGAACACAGAAACGAGATGCCATAATATCCAGTGCACCGCATCAAAATAAACACTTTCTGGGGAATAAATAAAAATTAAAAAGACAATCCTAAAAAAATTCAATAAAAAAAGCAACGCCGAAGCTGTAACTAAAGCATAAAATCTTTTCTTTGGTTTTATATCTGCTGTTGAGAATATAAGGATAAACATCAAAAAAAATGCTGAGCCCGCAACACAAGCGCCAATAAGTTCAACAGTAAAATTTTCCAGATAAATAGAAATTCCTGAAACAGAAACTTCTGTAAAAAGAGAAACCGCCTCGCTAACCAAAAAAACCGTAAGAGGTGTCAAAATACTATAAAAAATATAAAGATTCCCAGCACCAAGAATCAAAACAAAAAAATACCTTATAAAAAGCCCAATTAATTTTTTAGACTGATTATCCATAGAATTAAATGATTAGTTGCTTTAAAAACTTTTCAATTATTCTTTTGCTCTACGAGAGAACATCTTCACAATTAAAACAAGAAGGATTAGAATAACCAAAACACCAATTCCTATTAGAAAATAAAGCGAAAAACTATCAAGACCACCAAACCTAAATAAACCAGGTTTTCCTTCTATATTTACTGAAAATGGTTGTTCGTAAGTTTCATTGTCTGCAATAATACTAATTTTAAAAGATTGCGTCCCTTCTTTTTCTGGAACAAAAGTTATTAAAAAATCCTGTGATTGTCCTGCCCCTATTGAACTTGAAGTAGGCTCAATATTTATAAGGTTTCCCCATAACTCATAATCTTCTGCAGAGATGATAAAATTTTTTGCCTCTTCTGCATTATTTTTTACGCTAATTCTCACAACAAGATTCTCACCCAATTTAGCGTCAGAATCCAATCTCGCGTTGATTGTTGGCTCAGGAATCTTGCAATCCAAAATATCTAATCTTAAAGAAAATCTTCTGCCAATATCATCAGAACTTTCATCATAAGAATTCTTATCCAGTTCATCCTCGTCATCATCATAATCAAAATAAGTTTTTACAGACAAATCATAAATATCTTTCGGAAGATAATCTGACAAATCAAAAACAAAAGTTATTTCTTTTTTCTTTCCAGAACGCAGGTTGCTTATAACTTGTTTTTCATAAATTCCAAGCTCTGTATTTTCTAAGATTACTAAAACTCTCCTCTCGTCATCTGAACCAAGATTATAAACATCAAAGCTTACCACAACATTTTTTTCTCCGCACAAAACATCCATCCTTATCAAATCGCTTCTAACAATAACTGCCGGGTCGTCTTCCCTGATAACTTCTATCTCCTGATAGTTCTTTTCGTTAAAGTCATTAGATGAACTAACACATTGAGATTCTTCTCCTTCGTCTTCAGAATATGCTTTTACATAAATTTTATAATATCCTTCTTCAAGGTCAGCAGGCAATTCAGGAATTCTAAAAACTGCAGTCTCATATTCTCTATCTTTTATTCTTCCTAAATCAATTTCTTCGTCATTTAATTCAAAATAACTCGTTACATCTTCCCCATTCCAATCCAATATCATCATCTCTACAATGACATCTTTAATATAATTATCTCTGTTTGTATTTTCTACTTCAACTTCAATCTCAATTTCGTCTAACAAATTCCACTCTTCATCGTCTCCTATTCCCATATTATCTATAGTAAAATAAGAGATTTCTAAATCTCCTTTTTCTCCTGATATACAGAAAGTTTCGTTAGAATCATAAATGCATGAGCCATCATCTATTGTAGCAGAAGGATTATAATTTGTTGCGTCAGGGTCTGTGCAACCAGAAATTGAAGCATCTGTTACAGTATAATAAACACTATCTGTAATGTTCCCTATATTTATAGTATTATTTAAATCATAAACTTTTGCTGTTACTATTCTGGATTGCGTAGCTTGAGTTTGAGGAATCACAAAATTAACAGAAAAGGTTTCATTTCCACTTATAGAACGATTCATTGCAACAACATCTGTCCCAGAAATTCTCAAAACTACATTTTGATAAGTCTGATTAGAATTACCAAATTGAACATTGAAAGAAACAGTTTCTCCAGAATTTCCTGAGATTCTATTTGAAGTTAATTCTCCTGCACCAACTACAGATATAGTAAATCCATTTTCAGAAGTAGCAATCACAACCCCTAAACTTAAAAGTAAAATCCCAAAAATTCCGAGGGTTAAATAATAATTTCTTTTCATCATGTTGTAATTATCTAATTACGGCAGTTTATAAAACTTTCTATTTTGTATTTCTAAAATATCTGATAGATATATTTAAATATTTCATAATCTAATAGTTTTTATGGTAAGGTCAAAAGAAAATTTATTAGGAGCATATGCTTTTCTTACAGGGGTCGTTCTTGCAATAGTCTTGGGGATATTTAATAAATCTCTTGAATCAGCAGGGAGTCTATTTTACTCTGCTCTTATTATCATAGGTTTAATTGTGGGTTTTATGAATTCTGGTGACAAGAACTCCAGTACATTCCTCCTTGCAAGTTTATCTCTTGTAATTGTTGGAGCTTTCGGAACAGAACCATTAAAATATGTTTCAATGAATAATCAAATTGTTACATACTTAAGAAATATATTATATTCTTTAATTGTTTTGTTTGTCCCCGCTACGATAATTGTATCTCTAAAAACTGTTTTCGCAATGGCAAAGATTTAGACAAAACAAAATTTAATTCAAAAATTCTAAAACATCAGAGAGGTTAATTATTCTTTTATCATCTTGTGCAAGACCAAAACAAGCAGTATTCACTAAAATTTTCACCTGCGGGAAACTCTCAAACTCCGAGGGATTTACATTGTCACACTCAAAGACAAAAACTTTTTTATTTAAATGTTCTATTTTTTCCTTTATACTATTTACTAAATTACTCTTTTGCCCAATCTTTAATGAAACAATAATACCCACTACATCTGCAGAAAGGAAAATCTTTTTTTTAGCGAGAATTTTTTTGTTGAACTCCTGAATTTCTTTTTGAGAAATTTTTTCCATAGTCTTTGTATTAAAAACATAAATTTCTCTTTGAAGTTGAATTGCGTTGTTTATTGCATGAAATTTTCCGTCGGCAATTAAAAGCAGAGCATCAGCAGTTTTGTCAAATGCTGAAGAATCACACCCAAGAATATGGCCTTTGTAACACGCTCCTTTTTTTATTAAAACTTCTTTGCCATTGCTTTCAAGATACCTTTTCACTTTAGGAATTAATTCAATATATTGAATAATCGCACCGACAGAAATTTTTTTCCCTGGTAAATCTCTCAAAACAGATAAATCTATATTGGAATCTTTAACCTTCTTCCGCATCTCAATAAATAAAGTTTTCATAGAATAAAAAAGTGAAGAAGGTTTTTAAAAATTTAGAATCTCTCAATGCCTTCTCTCTTTGCGGCTTCCTGTGGCTCAATTGAACCTTTCTGAATTTCAAAAACTTTAGAAGGAGTTGCAATAACTACATTTTCCCCAAAGCCCGCAATTCTGCCTTCAAGTGCTTCAACAGTTTTTTTTATTTTTGATATTGCTCTTTTCAATTCTACAACATCTTTTGATTTAAGTGGTTTAATATCTATAACTGCAATCGTATATCCTTCGCGTAGAGCATTAAGAATAGGAGTTATATCTTCATAGACTTTCAAAACAAAGGTCTTTACTAAAACTTTGGATTCTGGTTTCTCTTTCTCTAAATCAATTTCTATAAACTCCGAAGAATCCTCTCCTTTTCTCCCTCTTATCATCTTTTTTAATTTATCAAATACCATATTATAATTTCTCCCAAGAAGTATTTAAATATTTATGTGCTTAAGAATAATAAAATATTTATTAAAATTATCCTTTAATCTTCTTCATTATCTCATCTCTAAGAGAATCAATTTTATCAGAAAATTCTTTTTCTTGAGTTTTCAAAGATTTCAATCTTGTATCAATTAATTCTTTTTTCTTTTTCATATCTTCAAGAACTTTCTCTTTGCTGGACCTGATTGCAACCTGATTTCCAATAATCCTTAAAACCTCTTTATCTGTTTTTTCTACTTCTCTGATTATCAAATTAGTTTCATTTAATTCTATAGAAAATGAATTCTTTTGCATAATCATCTGTTGAAAATGATTCTCAAGCATCTGAAGTTCCTGAATTTTATTTTGCGTCTCTTCATCAAGATTTGCAAAAGGGTTATTATTTTCCTCTGCCATTAGTTAGAGCTTACTTTTTTCATTTTAGTTCTTGGCTTAAAAAAAACGCGAGCGCCACATTCAGGGCAGACAAATCTTTTATTAAGATCTTCTGACTTAAGCTTACTTCCGCAATAAAAACATTTATATAATGCCATGTTATTTTTAATTTCTAAGGGTTTTTAATTCTTTAGGTAAAAAACTCCTCCTGCAAAATTCTTCCCACACTTTGAACAAAGCCAGATTCCCCTTGCCTGTCGCTTCGCCTTCCCTTTACAAAAAGGACACTCCTGTCTTTTTCTCTGTCTTTTTTCTACTTCAGAAAATTTTCCTTTTATTTTCCCATAACCAGCACCAAATCTCCCTGCTGCCCCGATTTTTTTTCTTTTTACTGCCATTAAAAAATCTACAAAATGAGGTTTTTAAATTATTCTATTAAAACACTAAATAAAATTTAATATAATAACCTTTTTAAAATATTCTTAAGCAATAAGTTTATGGAAAATATAATCCTTACGCACACCAATGGTTTAAGATACATTGATTCTGTTAGAGATAAAAATCTTATTCATCAATCTGATGAAGAAGCAAAAAATTACGGACTCAACAAAGCGATTGTTCCTGGGATGTGGATAGCCTCACATATCCAAAGCAGAACAGGTCTCTCAAGTATAAAACAAATTAAGTTTCTAGACCATGTCTTTTATGAAGACCATATACTAATAAAAGAAACTCCCCATAAAGTTAGCAGGGCAAGAGATTTTGAATTTAAAAAAGATAACAAGGTTGTCTGTTCAGTTTCAGGGGTTAAAATAGAGGGTTATTCATCTGCTCCAGAATCTCTGAAAGAGAAACTTCACACTTATGAATCTGATGTGTGCCAAGAAAGAATAAGTTTATTTTTAAGTTCAATAGGTTATGCTCCTAACGTGGAAGATACTCCTGAAATGTATTTAGCGTCTCTTTCTGCACCGGCACTTCTTGACTATGGCTCAAGAAACAAAGAGAGTGGAATACACGCTTCGTTAAGTTTTAATATGCATTTAGGATACAAACCAGGAATTATTAAAATTACTGTAGGAGATATAAGAATAAAAGGTCCTTTAAAATATTTTAAACTTCGATGGTGGCAAAATGAAAAAATTATCGCGAGTGGACGTGCAGGCGTTCTCTCTTTTAGCAGTAATTTAGAAAGAAATGCAGAGGGCAAAATATAAAGATTTAGAGAAGTCCTTCATAACGAAGTGTAGCAGAGTAAGTTTCTGATTTTCCTGAACACAAGACTTGTATAGTTTTTGATTGCTCTTATCTATAAAATAACAGGCAAATCCGGATAAGAACTAGAAAATAAAGTCTCACAACTTTTGTTTATTGTAATAACTCATTAATGGAAAATAAATAGGAAATTTATAAAAAGTGATTATTATTATAGATTAGTATTAATACAAAATACAATCATACACATACATTAGAATTTGGGCGAAGCCAAGCAACAATTTTTAATCTCATTTTTATTTAACTCTAAACCTCGCCTGCCAACGATACCTGCTCGGACCAATATCTCCTGCTTTTCTTATTAAAATTTTTCCTCTCTTTCCTTTTGTGTCTCTTTTAATTTCACCCAAAACATCGTTCATTGAACCAAACCCATAATAATAAATTACAGTCCCTTTTTTTGAAAGCATAAGCGCAGTTTTTAAAAAAGTTTTTTTAAGAGCAGGTCTTGGCATTAAAATAACATCAAATTTCTTTTTTAATTTTTTGGGGAGATTTTCAGCGTTACCTTCAATAAGAGTTATATAATCTTCAAATTTATTTAAAAAAATATTTTTCTTTCCATAAACATTAGCTTTTTTATTCAATTCATTGGATATTATCTCTGCTTTCTTTTTCTTTTCAGATAATTTTTTTGCTATCACAATAGGGTAAGGAGAAACTCCTGCAAACATAACAAGTATCTTTGTCCTGCTTTTTTTTGATATTTTTGCAATTTCTTCACTAATTATTTTTCGTTCATTAGAAAGTCGTGGAGAGAAATAAACATCATCGATGTTAAACCTAAAAACACATCCATTTTCTTTATAAAAAGTTTCTTTAGTTTTAACACCTGTAAGATATCTCGTTTTCAGAGTCCTTAACTCGCCGGAGAACCCTTTAATTTTTTCAAGAACAGTTTCAATATTTTTATTTCTTTTTAGAAAAATAAAAGCCTTTATTTTTTTTATTATCCAAAAAGTCTCCTTTGGGAATTTCAAAATTGCTATATTACCAATAATATCTTGTGGGATCTTTTTCATAATATTATACCTTATCTATCAAAAAATTAAAAAGATATAAAAAGGTTTGTAGTCTATAGTTAATATGAATTTAAAAGAATCTGAAACAGAAAAATAATATTTCTACAAAAAATAGATTAACAAAGCTTATAAGCTTTCTTTTCCTTGTTAATTAATGTCTTATGACTTTTTAGAACACACTGCTGATGTGAAATTTAGAGCTAAAGGAAAAACAATAGAAGAATTATTTGTCTCATCTGCAAAAGCATTAAATGAAGTTATAAGGGGTGATATAAAAATCCTGGACCAGGAAGAAAAAGTTCTAAACATTAAAGGAGATGATATTGAAAATCTTCTATATAATTTTCTTGAAGAATTTTTGTTCTTACTTGATGCAGAAAAATTTTTAGTCTCTGAGTTTAAAGAAATAAAAATAGATGAAGACAACTTTACACTCAAAGCAATTGTTTTTGGAGACAAAGAAGAAAATTACAAATTTACAAATGATGTAAAGGCGGTAACTTACAACGGGATGTTTGTCAAAAAGGAGAACGGAGAATATTTCTGCGAAGTAGTGCTGGACGTTTAACCTGCAAAATTTCTTTTTTAAATTCACTGATTCCCATCATATTTTCTACATAATTAACTTCCCTAATTGTTTCCTGAAGTGGCTTAAACTCTTTTACAAGAAAACGTGAGGAGAACTTTCTGACAGGGCGCACTTCTTTAAGATATTTCGCCCCAAAAACAAAAACTAAAAATCTCGCTACCATAGAAAAAAGGAATATAAATATAATAGTGTCAATAAACGAAACCCCTATTTTAGCAATAACTGAACCAATTATAGAACCTACGAAAACACCAATTCCTACAAGAAGGTTCATATAAATTGCTCCGTAGCCCCTTTTATTCTTACTTACTGAATCATAAACATAATTATTAGTAGCAAGATTATAACCAGCCCATGCAAAACCACTTACTATAGAAGGAATAATTAATAAATACCATCTCATAAAAACAATATTAGGAATAAGAGCAGAAATAGCCCACAAGCCAGGAATTATAAAAATTAATCCCACACTAATCTTTGTTAATTCAATATTCCCAAATCTGTCAGAAACTTTCCCAAGCAAAGGCAGGAAAATCAATTGGAAAAAAATCGATGACACTGTAATAGCCATAAACCATATATAAGAAAGTCCTAAATTCCTCAATAAATAAACTGAGAAAAAAGGAACAGAAACTCCAATACTGATGCTAAGAAAAAATCTAAAAATTGTAAATCTTCCGAAAGGTGTCGAAGGAGCTTTTCTGAAAAACTGCCAAAAAGAGAAATAATCTTTGTTCCTTAATTTAATCCTTGAAATATAAGTTTTTTTAAGAAGTTTCCATGACCATATTTTAAATAACAAAGCAATAAAAAAGATAATCCCAAATCCAAGCAAAGTGTAAAAAAGAACACTTTCTTTCCCTAATCCAACTTCTCTGACTTTATCAAGAATAATTGCCGCAATAATCATTGATGCAACTCCAAACAACCCCACGATGAGATTTCTTCTCGAGAAATATTTTCCTCTTATTTTTTCAGGCACAAGAAAACCCATCCACAAAAACCACGCAGGATAAACCAAAGCATTGAAACTATAAATCAAAGTTGAAACTGCAATTAACAACCACATAGAATTTAGAACTCCTTTATAAAATCCTACCCCTATTAATATAACCAAGAACCAGAGGACTGTCTGAGCCAAAACACCCCATAGAACAATTTTTTTACTGGAAATTTTTTTTATTAGATGAGACGCCCTCAACTGAATAATGCTCGGAAAAAGATTTATCATTCCATAAAGAAGTCCTATTTGACTGGAGGTCGCATTCATAGCAAGCGCAAAAGGAATCAGATAAGAAAGCCCAAAACCAGAAGACATAGAAGAAACAGCTCCTTCCTTAACACTGATGTCCAATCCCTCTTCTATTTTTTTAGCAACCTGGGGATGCTCCTCACTCACTAATTCAAAATCTTCACCCATAAAAAACTAAATATAAGATGTTATAAAAAGTTTTGCGAAGATGTAATCAAAGGAATATCATTCAAAGAGATTTTAATCATCCTATTAAAAGGCATAATTCAATAATAGAACGAACTAAAACTTTTAGAGGATTTCATGGCTCAATAGAAAGTGCCGACGCTATAATTAAGGGTTATGAATTATTTTAACTTTGTAAGGGAATATAAGGCGATTAACTGCTGTTCTTATGAGTTGGCTACTAACTTAAAATTAAATAGTTAAAATAAATAGTTGAAGTTAATTGAATTAAGTTGTTAATCATCTTTTTTTGGAACTAATTTTATTGCGTCATTTAATACTCTTTCTTCTAATTCAGGAAACAAATCTTTAATCCCTTTTTCAATATCTTTAAAATTCCACCTATAATCCCATTCGTTCAATCTTTCTGTGTTAAGCATTTTTTTTCTTTCAACATCATTCAAATCAATTACAAAAAAGTGAGGAGAAATTGTTGGATTAACTACAATTAATTTAGTCCCCTTCCAATATTCTAAATATTCTTCTAAAAAATCAAGTTTATATTCTGATTTCCCATCTCGTTTATCAATAAAACTTCTATATTTAACTTCAATAAAGAATGCTTTTCCTTCTTTTAAATTGTATGCAATAAAATCTGGCATAGATTTTATTCTTCTTGTGGTTTCACTTATATCTTTTCTAACAACACTTTTTAATTCTTCAATATGGTTTTCTACACCAAATTTAATACATTTCCAATCAGGCATAGAGTTAATTAACATTTCAACAATGCTTTCTGCAATATTTCCAATCGCTTTTGATTTATTCCAATTCTCATCCATGAAGATGCGAACAATTATTCATTTTTATATTTTTCTATGTTAAATTATCTAAATAAGACCACTTAATGTACCAGAGAACCCCCAAAGATAACTTTATAAACTTCTTTTGTGGTAAATTTTAACGGTGGCTCAAAACTTAAATGTTTGGGCAGAGAATTTTGTGATTGGTTGGTCACGATAAACCAAAATGCTATTTGGTAAATTAATAATCAAAGGTATATAATGACAGACAACAGCGGAATACACAAAGGAAGTTTGCAATTTTACCCTAGAGTTAGGGCAAAGAAAATTGTTCCTAGTGTGAACTGGAAAGTTGTTTCAGGAAAGGACACAGGTTTTTTAGGTTTCATAGGATACAAAGTTGGAATGGTTTCTGCTTGTGTTAAGGACTCAACAGAAGATTCTATGACAAAAAACAAAAGAATCATAGTCCCTGCAACTATAATTGAGTGCCCTCCAATGAAAATTTATTCTGTCAGACTTTACAAAAACATAAAGGTTTCAAAAGAATTTGTTGTGGCGAAAGACAAAGAGCTAAAAAGAAAAGTTAAACTCCCTAAGGAGATAAAACAAATATCAGAAGAAGATTTTAATGATATAAGAGTAATTTTGTATTCTGAAATAAAAAACACTGGCATTGGAAAGAAAAAACCCGATATAATAGAAGTGGCTCTCTCAGGAGACAAAGACAAAAAAATTAATTTTATCAAAGAGAAAATTGGAAAGGAAATCACAATAAAAGAAGTATTTAAGGACAATTTAGTTGATGTTCGGGCAGTAACTAAAGGTTATGGAACTCAAGGACCTGTAAGGAGATTTGGAATTTCATTAAAAAGCCACAAGTCAGAAAAAGGGAGAAGAAGACCTGGCTCTCTCGCTCCATGGCATCCTGCAAGAGTCACTTTCAGAACCGCTCAAGCAGGACAGACAGGATTCCAAAACAGGATTACCTACAATAGTTTAATATTAGAAATTGAAAAAATAACGGGAAAAAACATAAACAAAAAAGGGGGGTTTGAGCATTACGGGATTGTTAAAAACGATTATATGATTTTAAAGGGCTCTGTCCCAGGACCTGCAAAAAGAGGACTTGTTTTAACCCCTGCAATCCGTCCTACAAAGAAACAATCTAAAAAGAAACTACAATTAGTAGAAATAAGATGAAAAAACTAGTTAAATTTTTAGATTATCTAGATGATTTCGAAACTATGCCTAATGGAACGTGTTTTATAGCAAAAAATCTCTCAGATAAAAAAGAGTTTGAAGTGGTCTTTAGAATTAGGTATGATAACGGAAAAATTATTTTTTTATGGTTTGATGAAGAAAAAAATAGAATTTTTGATTATGCTGTTCCTGAGAGTAGTGGACAGATTGATGGAGGAATGTTTTGTTTTATAGGCCCTAACCACAAAGATAAATTGCCTTATTGTAGCAAAGATACTATTGTAATTGAAGTAAAAAGAAGAACAGGAATTAACAGTGGTGACCCTTCTTATTATGATAAATGTTTAGAGTTAATAGCAGGATGAAAGCAAAAATAATAGACCAATATGGAAAAGAAAAAGGAAATTTAGAGTTGCCAAAAAATTTCTCTGCGAGAATTCGTGAAGACATTTTATCAAAAGTTTTTGAAGCGCAAAAAGGGGTTTACGCCCAACCTTATGGGGCTATGAAAGATGCAGGAGCACAATATTCTGCGTCAGGAATTTTAAAACACCGAAGACATGTATGGAAAACAACTTACGGAAGAGGAATTTCAAGAATCCCCCGCAAAATTTTATCAAGACATGGTTCCAGCTTTAATTGGATTGGTGCAACTGTATCAAACACACGCGGAGGGAGAAAACCTCACGCCCCAAGAAGCGAGAAAAACCCTTTCAAAAAAATAAATAAAAAAGAATTATCAATCGCTTTTAATTCTGCACTCACAGGAACATTAGACTCAAAATGTATTGAGAAAAAATATGGAAAGAAAATTATTTCTGGAATTATATTTGAGGAAAAAGTTTTAGAACTAAAAACTAAAGGATTTTTTGGTTTATTAAAAAAAGTTTTTGAAGAGAATTTTAATAAAGCAATAAAGAAAAAAACAATCAGAAAAGGAAAAGGAAAAATGAGGGGGAGAAAATATAAATCAAATGCAGGACTTTTATTTATTATAT
>Ga0315545_1003130_pt1 | contig 14324 bp, 13 predicted proteins | sample SalMarSW160210MG_FD_203096 | JGI IMG/M metagenome (GOLD analysis project Ga0315545, IMG submission 203096) | Salt marsh sediment microbial communities from the Plum Island Ecosystem LTER, Massachusetts, United States - Salt Marsh Sediment SW1602-10 ... | reverse complement strand
TGAAATCTGAGCCTGGAATCGAGTGAGGAACTATGATAAGGCCATGGTGTGGCTTCATATCCCCAAAGAAACGCACAGAAAGCAGGATAAAATCATCCCTGTTTCTTGTAACCAGGACGCGCTTCTTCCGGACATCTCCCCTCATCCTGCTCGGGTCAGCTATTTTGGTCGGGTCGCACGTGAATTCGGCCCGCAATATCCCCGTGGTGAGTCCATCTGCGGTCTCAAAGCCTAATCAAGGTGTAACAGGGAGCCTTTTATTAGGTGATCCCCTTTCCCCTTGACAGGATCTACCAAAACGGATAATATTCCATTTTAGTTCGACTAAACAGGAGTGATATCCATGGTGCGACTTATTGACCGATTGGTCAAGATTGAGCTTCCTAGGGGACAGTCCGCATTTTTGTGGGGTCCGAGGAAAACAGGAAAAACGACCTATCTCCGGGCCAGTTACCCGGAGAGCATGATTTATGACTTGCTTCAGACGGATCTTTTTCTTGATTTAGCCAAGCGCCCCTATTTGCTCCGGGAGCAACTCCTCGCGGCGAACCCAAAACGGTTGAAAGACCCTGTGATCATCGATGAAGTGCAGAAGATTCCCCAGCTTCTGGATGAGGTGCACTGGCTCATAGAGAACAAGCGGTTCCGGTTCATCCTTTGCGGTTCCAGCGCCAGAAAACTTAAGCGAGGGAAGGCCAATCTGCTCGGCGGCCGCGCGTGGCGTTATGAGATGCATCCGCTGATCTCGGTAGAAGTGGATGACTTGAATCTGCTCAGGGCACTTAACCGAGGGATGCTTCCTTTACACTATTTGCAGGAGGAATACCGCAAGTCGCTTCAGGCCTATGTTCAAGACTATCTCAAAGAGGAAGTGTTCGATGAAGGGCTCACCCGGAATATTCCAGCCTTCTCGAGGTTTTTTGATGCCATGGGTTATTCCCATGGAGAACTGACAAACTATTCAAATATCGCACGGGACTGTGGCGTTGATGCCAAGACGGTGAAGGAATACTACCAGATTCTTGTGGATACACTCCTTGGCACGATGATCGAGCCTTACAAGAGGCGGCAGGAACGCCAGGTAATCACGAAAGCGGGTAAGTTTTACCTCTTCGATGTTGGAGTGGCCGGAGCGATCACGCGGCGGCACATTGCCTATGAGAGAGGTGAGGAATTCGGAAAAGCGTTCGAGCATTTCATGCTCATGGAAATTCTCGCACACCGCTCTTACAAAGAGCTGGGGTACGAGGTGAATTTCTGGCGATTGAAGTCGGGGCTGGAGGTGGATTTTGTTTTAGGTCGCGGACAAGTCGCTATCGAGGTGAAAGGGAGCAGTCGAATCGATAGTGCAGACCTGCGACCGCTGAAAGTATTCATACAGGAATACCGACCGAAGAAAGCGCTTGTCGTGTGCAATGAACTTCATCCGCGGGTGCATGAAGAGATTGCTATTCTTCCCTGGCGGCATTTTCTGAAAATGCTGTGGAATGGGGAAGTGATCTCTTAGGATCATTGATCAAAGGGGTGAGTGGTAAAGCCTTTTAAAAGCGCCTGTCCCACTGTTAGCGTTGACCTTGGTATTTTTGCTGAGCAAGGAGGTTTTTCTCACAGGCGACACGATCCTCCGGATATCTCCTTTCATCCTTGCCGGAACAGTTAGCGACATGTTGTCATTCTTACAAGGGATTCGACCCTTTCTATGGTGTTGGGCTCCAATCCCGCAGGATGCTCCTTTGCATACTCGTATATCGGTTCGGCTATCACATTGAAATCAAAGCCTGGAATTGAATGGTGTGGCTACAAGCCCTATTACGACACACCCGCAAATGATATAAGCCAGGGACAAATCGGTTCCGGAATTTTCATTGACAGGCCTCCGTTATCGAGGATACAACTACGATACCCCTGCAGGAGGTGAATAAAGTGAAGGATTATCCAATATCAATAAATGAAGTTGTTCGTGCACGTACAATTGTAAAACGCTACCTCAATCCAACTCAGTTAAGCAGATATGAAGGCCTGTCAAGGAAATTAGGGGCAGAGATCTACGTAAAGCATGAGAACCATAATCCTACCGGCGCCTTCAAGATCCGTGGCGGAGTTAATCTCGTTCACCATCTCAGAGAGAAAGGCATTACCGGGGTAATCACTTTTTCAACCGGTAATCATGGCCTTTCCATTGCTACGGCAGCCAGATGGTTTGGATTGAAAGCAGTTGTTGTTGTTCCAGAACATAGTAACCCAGCCAAAACCAAAGCGATCAAAGAGACAGGCGCTGAATTAATTGAGACAGGCAGCACATTTGAAGAGGCAGAGACAACAGTAGAAAAGTTATGCAAGGAACGGGGGCTTTACTATGCACATCCTGCCAATGAGCCACATTTAATCAACGGGGTTGGTACGGGTTTTTTAGAAATTATTGAAGATCTACCCGATATTGATATTATGATTGTGCCTCTTGGCGCAGGAAGTGAAGCGGCGGCAGCAATTACTACATTGCGCACTATTCGTCCTATGGTTAAGATTATTGCTGTGCAGGCTGAAAGTTCCCCTGCTGCCTACCAGTCTTGGAAGGAAAAAAGAATTTGTTCTGCACCAAATAAGACCTGTGCTGGTGGGGTTGCGACCGGTAAGGCATATGAGATTCCCTTTGAGATTTATAAATCAGGACTGGATGATTTTATACTGCTTACCGAAGAAGAGATTTATAAATCAATAGCTATGGCATTGTATTATACGCATAATCTTGCGGAGGGGGCAGGCGCTTCTCCTATTATGGCCGCCTTAAAGATCAAGGATTCCTTAAAGAACAAAAGGGTTGTTCTGCAAATGAGCTGTTGTAATGCTTCACCAGATGAGATTTCGAAAGCAGTAACATATGGCTCCTTTAGAGACGGGGATTCGCAAAAGTAATAAAGATTGATTTTTATCAGATTGATACATTTTCAGGCCTCCTTTTGGCGACAGTCTTCGGCAAAAATGAGGGGCTGATCGAGGTGGTCGCTGATAAACGGTACGGAGAGATCCTCGGGGTTCACATGATCGGCACCGCCGCCTCGGAGATGGTGGGACAAGCAGTGCTTGCTATCCAGATGGAGGCCACCCTCGAGGAGCTCGACATGACCCCCTTTCCCCACCCAACCCTGAGCGAATCCTTAGCAGAGGCGGCGCGGGATGCCCTGGGGAACCCCATCTACCTTCCATAAAACACCTAACAGTATAATCCGGGATTAAAAACATGAAACAGAAATATAAAAAGGGAGATTTAAAGGAAAAGAGAGCAATCACACCTTTTCTTTCTTGCCTTGCCATGAAGTTTTCTAAAATTTTTTCTTGACAATCATATGAAATTAGATCAATATTCTGTATAAACAGAAGACTGAAGACAAAATACCAATATGGAAATACTAAGTGTTACAAAAAGTGTTTACCAATACCTAAAAGATAGAATTATCACTGGTGAACTGCCAGCTGGCCAAAAGCTCAATGAAAATCAATTATCATCCCTTCTTGATATCAGTCGCCCCCCTTTACGAGAAGCATTCCGGATTCTTGAAAATGAACATCTAGTTGAAAATATTCCCAGAAGGGGAACGTATGTCGCCCCTATCTCGAAAGAGGATCTGCAAGATGTTTATCATGCCAGAAAGATGATAGAATGCTATGCCATAGACCTTCTTAAGATTAAAAATATCAGAGACCTACCCCAAGTAGCTGCTACTTTGAACTGCACTTCTGATCTGTCATTGCCAGACAGTGCTAAGCCTGAGGAAAGATTGAATTATCTTATGGCCTTCGCCGATTTTCATATTAAATTAGTCAGGGCAGCCGGCAACTCAAGGCTTATTCACTGCTATGACATAATATTTTCAAACCTGGCGAGATATCAGTTCATGTATGTCTATATCCCGGGCCTCACAAGAAACTCACAAAAAGAGCATCATCTCATATTAGAATACATTAAATCCGGTGCCTATGACCACGCAAAAGAGCATATGAAAACTCATATCGATTATTTCATTGAGCTGCTAGAACCCAAAATTACCGAGGAAGGTTCGGAGGAATCAGACATCGCAATGATAAGATAGACAAAAAACAGGAGGAGTCTTCCGATGATTGAAATACGCTTTCATGGCCGTGGCGGTCAAGGGGCGGTGGTTGCCTCGAAAATCCTCGCCACTTCGATTTTTTTAGAGGATAGGTATTCCCAGTCCTTCCCGGCCTTCGGGGTTGAAAGAAGGGGGGCACCGGTGACGGCCTTTCTGAGGGTTGATGATAGGCCCATACGGATACGCACCGAGATCTACGAGCCAGACCACCTCGTTATCCTTGATCCCCTGCTGGTGGATCAGGTTCCCCTTGAAAGCGGCCTTAAGGAGGACGGGATTGTCATTATCAATAGCAGCAAGAAGCCGGAGGAGTTTTCGGATAAGTTCAAGGGCTTTCGCGTGGCCACGGTTCCTGCGGGCAGGATCGCCGTTAAGCACCATCTCGGTACGCCCCAATCCCCCATCGTGAACACCGCCATATTGGGTGCCGTTGCCAAGGTGCTCGGGGTAGTGAGCTTGGAGAACCTGATCGAGGGCATCAAGACCGATGTTCCGGCCCACACCGAGGATAATGCTGCAGCAGCAAAGGAAGCCTATGAAACGGCGAGCGACGCGGTCAAGCTATAACCAATGGTGATCGGCTAATCAGAGGGAGAGAAGATGAAATATATCGATAGACGCGTGAGCGTTCCATTGTGTGCAATATCCATAAACCCTGGGTTGGTGAATAAGACCGGAACCTGGAAGTTCGCCGAGCCTCATTTTGTTGATCAAACTTCCCCCTGCAACCAGCAGTGCCCGGCCGGTGAGGACATAACGGGATACATGTACCTGGTTGGTCAGGAGAGGTTCGAGGAGGCATGGAGGCTCATTATGGAGGAAAACCCCTTTCCCGCGATCATGGGCCGTGTCTGTTTTCATACCTGTGAGGAGCAGTGTAACCGGAAGGATCACGATGAAGCCATCGCAATCCATGTGGTAGAGCGGTTTATCGGCGACTACGGCATCTCAAAGGGGCTTACCATAGAGCCTCCAAAAGATGAAAGGGGTAAAAAGATCGCTATCGTGGGCGCCGGCCCGGCAGGGCTCAGCGCAGCCTACCAATTGAGAAGGATGGGGTATGCAGTGACCGTGTTCGATTCAAACGACAAGCCGGGCGGCATGATGCGCTATGGTATCCCCTCATATCGACTCCCCAAGGAGATCCTCGACTCCGAGATAAACCGCCTCCATCACCTGGGAATAGGGCTTACCATGGGGGTAAGGGTGGGAAAGGATATCTCGTGGGATTCCCTTGCCTCGGAGCACGATGCCGTTTTCGTCGCAATCGGAGCCTGGGAAGAGGCCAGAGCCGGGATCGGAGGCTTGAACAAGGGGGGGGTATTCAATGCACTTGCGTTCCTCAGGGAGGTAAACCTCGGGAAAGGGCCGCAGATCGGGAAAAATGTTGTGGTTATCGGTGGCGGAAACAGCGCCATAGACTGCGCAAGGTCATCGCGAAGGCTCGGTGCCGAGGTGACCATTGCTTACCGAAGGACAGAGACGGAGATGCCGGCACACCCGGAAGAGGTCGCATTGGCCAAGGAAGAGGGCGTTCAATTCCTGTTTCTCGCTGCTCCCAAAAAGATAGCCGGTCGACGGCATATCACCGGCCTCACCCTTGAGAAGATGGTCCTCGGGGAGGAGGATTTCTCAGGCAGGAGAAGGCCGGTGCCTACGGGGGAGTTCTTCGAGATGCAATGTGACGGCATGATCATGGCCGTAGGAGAGGGCACCAGGGTGGACGATCTTCCCCCCTTCATCACCCACAAAGGAGGGGTCGTTGAGGCCGATGAGATGGGCCATACCATGCATCAAAAGTTCTTTGCAGGCGGCGATATTATGGACATACCCCACACCGTTACCCATGCCATTGGCTCCGGGAAACGGGCCGCCATAGCCATCGATAGATTCCTTGAGGGGAAGAAATGGGATCAAGGAAGCCTCGACCGGTTCAGGTGGGGGGAGAGGGGAAACGTGAGCCTCGGCCGCATCAATGGCACCATGCTATTTCCGAGGAGAACCCTCAGTTCAGCGGTGGTCGCCTTCAAGGATATGAATACCTTCTATTTCGACCACCGTTCACGCACGAAGTCTCACATGATCCCCTTGGAAGAGAGGGTAAAGGGGTTTCAGGAGGTAATCGTATCTCCTTCGAAAGAGGAGGCAGTTACCGAGGCGCAGCGTTGCTTTATCTGTGGCTCCTGCACGGAATGCGGAAACTGCCATATCTTCTGCCCGGAATGCGCCATCAAGTCCGATCCCGGCGGCTATGGGTACATCGCTGATATGGAGTACTGCAAAGGATGCGGTATATGCGTCAACGAATGTCCACGGGGGGCAATGAGAATGGAATTTATGGAGTAGCAGGATGAGAAAAGTTATCACAGGAAATGTCGCAGTAGCCTATGGTGCAATGCTCTCGGATGTGCAGGTGGTCGCAGCCTATCCGATTACGCCGCAGACGACCATCATCGAGGAGCTCGCCACCATGCAGTCTGAAGGACTGGCGGATTTCGACTATATCAGGGTGGAGTCTGAGCATTCGGCCATGGCCGCCTGCATTGGGGCGGCCATGGGTGGGGTCAGGGCATTTACCGCCACCTGCGGGCAGGGGTTATTCCTGATGCATGAGATGCTTCACTACGCAACCGGTGCCAGAACACCGGTAGTGCTCGCCAACGTCAATCGGGCAGCAGCAGCACCATGGAGCATCTGGAGCGATCAGACCGATTCCGTCTCGCAGAGGGAAACCGGCTGGATCCAGCTCTACTGTGAGGGCAACCAGGAGGTACTGGATACCACCATCATGGCCTTCAAGATCGCGGAGAGATTGAGGCTGCCGGTAATGGTAGTCCTGGATGCATTCTTCCTTTCCCACACAGCGGAGCCCGTTGACATACCCGAGAGGGAACGCGTGAGGGGTTTCCTCCCGCCCTTCGATCCAGGAGACATCTGGCTCGATCCGGATAATCCCAAGAACTTCGGCGGCATTACCATGACCGATGCCTACATGGAATTCAGGTGGCAGATCCAGAGGGACATGGAGAAGGCAAAAGGCATCATTACCGAGGTGCATGAGGAGTTCGCCGAGGCATTCGGAAGGGGCTACCGCCAGGTGGATGAATACCGGGCCCAGGACGCAGAGGTGGTTTTGGTCGTCTCCGGGACCGCGGCATCCACCAGCAGGGATGCCATAGATTACCTCAGGGAAAAAGGAAAGGGGGTTGGGATGGTGAAACTCAAGACACTCCGCCCCTTCCCGAGGGAAGAGGTTATCGATACCTTGAGGGGGAAGAAAAAGGTGGCGGTAATCGATAGAAACTTCTCCCCTGGAGCTACCGGCATTTGGGCGCAGGAGATCAGGAGCGCCCTCTATGAACTCCCGGATGCCGAACGGCCTCTCCTCTACGGCTACATTGCCGGTCTCGGTGGGCGTGATATCAGCGTGAAGACCATTGAGGAGATCTACGAGAAGACGAGCCGGAGTGATGGACCAGACGATGTCGATATGTGGATAGGAGTGAACTATGTATAGCGTGAATCAGAGATTTGACAATCAGTATATTCCGGAGGATGAACTGCTCACCTCTGGAAATTTAGCCTGCGCCGGTTGCGGGGCTTCCCTTTCTATGAGACTGGCATTAAAAGGGCTCGGAAAACCGACCGTGTTCGCCGTACCCGCCTGCTGTTGGACAATCATACCAGGTACCTGGTCTTTCTCCATTATGGAAGTCCCCCTTTTCCACTGCGCCTTTGAGACAACAGCAGCGACCATCTCGGGCATCAAGTCCGCGTTCCGGAGAAGAGGCAGGGATGATATCTGCGTGGTGGGATGGGCAGGTGACGGAGGTACGCTGGATATCGGCATCCAGGCCCTTTCAGGTGCTGCGGAGAGAAACGAGGATGTTATCTATGTATGCTACGACAACGAGGCCTACATGAACACGGGCATCCAGCGCTCAAGCGCCACACCGCTTGGCTCCTGGACTACTACCACACCTGTGAAAAGCCCCAAATCTGAGCCGAAGAAGGATATCGACGAGATCATGATCGCCCACAAGATCCCTTATCTGGCCACGGCAACTGCTGCCTATCCCCACGATATGATCGCCAAGTTTAAAAAGGCCAGGTCTATAAGAGGAACGAGGTTTATCCATCTGCTTGCAGCCTGCCCTACGGGCTGGAGGATGCCTGAGAACTTATCCATTGAGGCGATGAGACTCGCGGTGTTAACCAACATCTTTCCCCTGTATGAAGTGGAAAACAGCGAGGTATATAGACAGACAGTGATCCCTGATCAAGTTATCCCCGTTGAGAAGTACATGCGTATTCAGGGCAGGTTCAGGCACCTGACTGAGGGGGATATCAAGGTGTATCAGAAGGCGGTGGATAAGAGATATGAGACATTGAAGGAGAAGTTTGCCAAGGGGAAAGAGGAACCCCGATAAGCATTCTTCCTTCAGGCACCGTAATATAAACAGAAATCGTAAATAAAAGGAGTTATCAAAATGGGCAAGGACACGAGGGAACAAGAGATTACTTCTTCTTTAGAGGAAATAGTGGGGAAGGATCATGTATCGGTAAGTATCTTCGAGAAGATCAAACAGTCAGTCGATGCATTTCCTTACCATGTCAATATGGAGCATTTACCTCATACGGTAGCTCTCCCGGAGAACAAGGAACAAATTTCCCAGATTCTTATTTATGCCAATAAGGAAAAAGTACCTGTCTTTGTTCGTGGTTCCGGTACCCAACTGGCGGGTTCTTCAAGGCCACATACACATGGGATTGTGATCAATACACGACGGATGAGGAAATATGAGCTTTTGGAGGATTATGGGTTCGTCGAGTGTGAACCCGGGCTTCGCAATAGAGAGGTAATTGATCTCCTCGCCGAGAAAGGTTGGTTTCTTCCTCAACTGGTGGGAAGTGCTCTCATTGCCACTTTGGGGGGGTTAACCTCCAACAATAGCAGCGGACACGTTATTGATGCGGCCATTGGTAAAATAGCGGATTATATCTATGGCCTTGAGGTCGTGTTACCCACTGGGGAGATAATCGAGACGGGTACCAAGGGGATGCGCAAGCCTTCTGGCACCGATTTAACCAAGTATTTCGTCGGAGGCGATGGACTCCTTGGCGTCATAACAAAGATCCGCTACAGGCTCGTCCCGCTGCCCAAGCAAGCCTATGGGATCGCCATCTTCAAGGATCTAAAGCCGATTGCCAGGGGGGTCAAAAGAATGTATGTGGAGAAGGCCCCTGCCCCGCTCTTCATGGAGTTTATGGATCATAACGTGAGCACCATTGCCTATAAGGTCAAGGGCATGGACCCACCACCGGGCCCGATTATCTTTTTTGTAGGCTTAGGGGAGGATACACAGATAGCCCAGAAGAAAATGAATATTGTGTTAGATACATTCAAGAAAGAAGACCCCATTGAGGCCTATCAGATAACAGATTTGGTTGAGTGGAAGAAACTATGGTCCGCGAGAGAGGTTATCGCCCCGTACCTAATGAAGGCCGATGAGGGACTATTGATAGCAGCTGAGTTGGTCTCTAATCTCGCTCATCTGGAAGAGGCTATGGAAGAGGGTTCCCGATTTCAAGAAGGAATTCCCGACCTAAAAGATATGACTAATTATTTTTTCGGCCATATCGGTGCATTAACCATGCATCCATGCTTTGTGCTTCCACCAGCCTGGGATGAGGAAAAACTATGGCGTATAGTTAATATGCAATTTCAAAAGGAGAAAGAATTTAACCTAAAATATGGTACCTGTGGCGGTGAATGGGGCCAATTTTCCAAACGAAAAGATTTTTATGTACAGCGGTACGGAGAGGTCGCCTATGAATTGGTCAAAAAAATAAAGTCAGTCTTCGATCCAAATAATATATTAAACCCAGGCATACTGGAAGGGTATCGTTAATTTTTTACCACATTTTAGAAGGAGGGAAAGCCATGGCTACCAAAGAGGCGACAAAGACCTTTGCAGAATTTGTACATAAGACCCAGTTTTCTGATCTCCCCAAGGAGGTGGTTGAACAGAGCAAGGATTATATATTGGATTCAATTGGCTGTACAATAGGCAGCTACGGCGTACCAGAAGGTGTGCTTATCGCCAAAATGGGAAAGGAATTCGGAAGCGGGGTAGACGGTACCATATTGCCCACCGGCCAGAAGACATCAGCTGCTGCTGCGGCATATGTCAACTCTAAGCTTTGCAACTTCATCGATGCGGATGAAACCCTTTACAACTACTATCATATCGGCGGCGTGCCGCTTTTTTCTGCACTGCACGCGGCGCAGAAGGTAGGCGCCAGTGGCAAAGATATAATCACAGCAGTAGCATTAGGATATGAATTTTCCTACCGCTTCTGCTCAAGCTATGCTTTGTTAACCATCACAGAGGCGGGGGGCACTGAGATTGCCAAGGCATCAGGTTTTGGTTTTAACTCTATAGCCGGAGCGGTTGCAGCAGCCAAGATCCTCAATCTTGACACGGAGGGAATCCGAAATGCCATGGGCATTGCCGGTTATTATACCGCCGTTCCCCTCATTTCCAAATGGCTCTATACGAAACCGCTAGGAATCCAAAAATATCAGGATATGGGTTGGTTTGCCTTCGTCGGCCTAATGGCAGCCCTTTTTGCCCGGGACGGGTATGCAGGTGATCAGTGCATTGTCGATGACCTTGGCGATTACAGCTTCTGGAAAGCCTTTGGCATGCTGGAGTTCGATTTTGATGCCATGGTAAAAGGGTTGAGCCAGAAGTGGGGCATCATGGAGATGGGAATTAAACCTTATCCCTGCTGTCGGTGGTTCCACACACCGATTTACATGCTCAAGACCATTATGAAGAAGGAAAATCTCAAAGCGGATGACATTCAGGCCATTACCGTAAAGGTACACCCAGCTGTGGCTCAGAGTGAACTTTTTATCAGCGTGGGGAAATGGGATGAGTGGCCACTTAAAGATGCCGTGCATGCCCAGTACAGCAGTAGCTATTGCCTGGCCTGTGCGGCTTTTGATGTTCCCGTAGGTCCTCAGTGGCAGTTACCCGAGACCTTGACCAATCCACAGTTAGTTGAATTTACAAAAAAGGTGACCACTGTAAAGGATGAAAAGTGCGAGAAAAAGATGGTAGAGTACCTCAGATCAGGACAGCCAAAGGGCAAATTAATGGCTCAGGTTCACTATACTCTTGAGGTCACATCGAAGAAAGGAACATTCACAGATACAGCTGAGTACATTTATGGCGACACCTACGATCCACAACATCGCCTGAGCCGGGAAGAGTTGAAGCAGAAATTTATTAGAAATAGCTCGCCTACTTTAGATGGGAAAAAAATCAAAGAGGTGATTAAAGCGATTTATGCCATTGATATGTTTGATTCAATAAATGACTTCATGGCCATTTTCGAGTAAAATATTGAGTATTATAGCCATTTAGATCTAAATGGCAAAAAGTTACAGGTAGAGGAGATAAAAATGGTTGAGTTAGACGAAGAAACCAAAGCATTGATGGATGAAATAAAGGAAAAAACAGAAAAATGTTGGAACTGCAATTTTTGTTTTTCCGCATGTCCGATGTTTCAGGCGGGGAAAGGCTGGTGGTCTTATGGTCCATCAGGTTTGACCTGGTCGCTTTACTACGGGCTTCAACTGGGGCTGTTGGATAAGGCCGGTCCGGAGGCTAATGAACTAGTGAGTAACTACTATGCCTGCACCACGTGTAAAACATGCACAAATACCTGTCAAGACTTCAGCGCGAGTATTCCAGTTTTGGAGATAATCGAGAAGGGTCGGATGTATCTCGTTGAGAGGGGTATCGGGCCAATGACCCAACAGAAGAAGGTTTTGGAGAGCCTTTTGAATTACGGCAATCCTTATGGCTTAGCTCAGAAAAAGCGGCTTGATTGGCTTGAGGATCCGAGCGTAAAGAGATTGCCACAACAAAAGGCCGAAGTCCTTTACTTTGTTGGTGATGCTGCATCTTATGAAACAGAACTTCAGAACTTACCCCGTTCTATTGTCAAGCTCTTTCAGTTCTTTGGGATAGACTTCGGTATCCTCGGAGGAGAGAAGTCCTGTGGTGATCTGGCGCTGAGAATAGGTGAGCGAGGGCTTTTTGAGGAGCTGTCAAATCAAAATATGGAGGTCTTCAAGCATACTGGCGTAAAAACAATTGTTACTACATCCCCTCACTGCATGAACCTTTTTAAGAATGAGTGCGATTCCTATGTGCAGGATAATTTTGAAATAAAACACTATACGGAATACTTCTCAGACCTGCTCTCTGAGAAACAAATATCGTTTCCAAAGGAGTTTCCCCATGATGTAACATTCCATGATCCCTGTTATCTTGCCAAACATAATGATATAACGGAACCTCCTCGGAAACTTCTTGGTGCCATTCCAAAACTGAGGCTTAAAGAGATGAAATTGAACCGCCGGGATAGCTTATGCTGTGGTGGTGGAGGGGGCCGTCTCTTTACCGATGTGGACGAGGAAAAGCGACCCGAATACACACGGGTTGAACATGCGCTCGAGGTTGGCGCAGATGTTATTGCTACGGCCTGTCCCTGGTGCAATACCATGCTCAGGACTGCGGTTACCGACCTAAAGGTGGACGACAGGATTCGAGTCATGGAAGTTTCGGAAATTCTTGTAGAGGCACTGGGTCTCTAAAGGAGAGGGATTGAAGTTTCTTGGCGATGCATTGAGGCGTTGCTTTAAAAAAAGGCGGAAAGGGTAACTATTATGAAGCATATTCATTACTTAGACGAAGAGGCCATAGAGATGACCCAAGAAGGTGCGCATGGGATAAAAATGCGCTGGGTAATTGGAGAGAAGGACGGGGCCCCTAATTTTTATATGAGAGTAGTCAGCTTTGAACCGGGTGGAGCAAGCCCTGATCATAGCCACCCGTGGGAACATGAGAATTATATCATCAGTGGCACAGGTACCCTTGAGGTGGATGGCAAGACAGTGAATCTGAAGCCCGGTGATGTAACCTTTATACCTCCTAATGCCCATCATTGCTTTCGGACAACCGAAGGCATGGAGATGCTTTGACTCATCCCGCGGCAGTGAGCCCACCTGTATGGTGTAGGCTTAATTCATCAGTGGCCGCTTCTGATGGTATGCCATCTTTGAAAAAAGCGATCGAGAAAAAACTCGTTCAAAACTACGGCGCAGTGCAAAAAAGCGGTCAATAGCTCTGAAAGGAGATGTTTTATACTGTCATCAGACTGAAAGGAGGAGGAAAAATGGCGGAGGCAAAGAAGGAAGGCTGGGGCGCAGCCAAGGGAAAGGATGTCGACAGAACCATGCTAGATCATATCTACAAGCAGTTTAAGGACGTAAAATGGGAGCCCCACCCGATCAACAAGAATGTGCAACTTGGATTTGTTCTTACCAAGAAGAATGATGGCGTGGAGATCACAAGCCTTCTCGCCAAAGTCCCCAAAGGTGAAATTGTCCCTGAACACACTCACGAGGTCCACGATATCCTCTTCCCGCTCTCGGGAAAGGGAAAGGTCTGGATCCAAGGCATTGGCGATCTCGAACTGAAAAGGGGTGTGGTCGTCAGCGTACCCCCTGGCGCCGTCCACAAGGTGTATGAGGTGACCGAGGAAATGGAGGTCTATGACGTATTCAGCGGCCCCATTTTATAGCCAGTAGATCGACAAAGGCCAAAGTTCTCACTTGACTTATTTATGGAGCCCATCCTATTGGACTTTGATTTACAGGCGATTAGAGCCGGATCAAGGGAATTGTTGACCTAGGGTACATGCGGTGAAAGCGGAATCGGATAGAAGAGACTAATCACTCAATAATCCGCGATCAATTAGCGCGTCAAGCTCGGGCTTGATGAGAACCAAATCCAGACGAAAGGAGGTGCTAAAAAGGGGCAAGTGAATAGTAAAACAGGGGTAACCAATAAGATAAAAAAAGGGGGATAAAGTCATGAGTAACAAAGTAAGAGCATTGAAAACTACAGTGCTGTTGTTAGTAGGTATAGCTTTAATTTTCAGTGTGATGGCGACGCCAGCCTTTGCAAAGGAACAAAAGGTATGGAAGCTAAGGGGACAAGCTGCATGGGGAATGGGAATAAAGCAGCTCTGGGGAGCAAACGTAAAAATGGCGCAAATGATTGACTGGTATACGGATGGACGAGTAAAGTTAGAGGTACACACCGGCGGTGAGCTTGTAGGCACGCTTGAAGA
>Ga0315545_1003129_pt1 | contig 14328 bp, 15 predicted proteins | sample SalMarSW160210MG_FD_203096 | JGI IMG/M metagenome (GOLD analysis project Ga0315545, IMG submission 203096) | Salt marsh sediment microbial communities from the Plum Island Ecosystem LTER, Massachusetts, United States - Salt Marsh Sediment SW1602-10 ... | reverse complement strand
GGGATAGCCCCAATGCGGAGGGCATTATGGCCTTAGCCGCGATGGATCAAAGCGGACAATGGCAGGCTTATTGGAATCTACAAAATGCCTTCGCAGCATAAGTGCCAGAAAATGATTTCACACCCAGCGGGTCGGCAATCAATAAAAAGAATTGGTATAAGCTGAAACGCTTATTATACTAATTTGTCTTCAATTTGTTTTAAAATTTCAATCGACTCTTCGGCGATTGTTTTCCCGCCGGGAGAAAAGTCAAATACTTCGAGAGATACCCACTTATCATACTTTAAGTCCTTGAGCGTTTGAAAGGCCTTTACATAATCGTTTACCGCGTTTCCCGTGCCAAGGTGCTTACCGCCCATTTCCTGCACATGAACGTGATAGATATGGTTAAAGTACTTTCTCAGCAGGACATCGAACGGCTCAGTTTCGTCAACGGTATTATTGAAGTCAAACATAATATGAACAGCCGGATGATTGACTTGTTTAGCCAACGCCAACGATTCCGCTAAAGTATTAACGACATCAGTTGTTCTTTTACCCAAGGCTTCGATGAGTATTTTAACACCGCGCTGCCGGGCATGGTCGGCAACCTTGGCAAGACCTTCGGCAAAATATTTTTTAGCTTCTTCAACGGCAATGCCCCTTGTATTGCGTTGTTTCGGAGAGCCGAAAATCATATTAGGTCCGCCAAGGTCACCACAAAAATCGATAAGCTCGTCAAAGTACGCGACAGTCTTTTGGCGGACAGCGGCATCAGGTGTGGTAAAGTGCAAGCCCTTTGGTGGCGGTGCTAATAACCAGTGGAGTCCTGCGCATTCAAGGCCGTTATTTTCCATAACGGAAACCATTTCTTTACGTTCTGCGGGGCTGATCTCCTGCACGCCTTCTTTAACTAAGGTAAACGCTGCAATTTCAATCCCTTTGTAACCTGCATTGCCGACAATTTGACATTGTTCGGCCCAGCTTAATTGGGACCCCGCAAGGCGGGAGCTCTCGCTCATGCTCTCGTTACACATAGCATAATTGAAGCCGCTCCATTCGGAGGAAGCAGGCATCTCTTCTTTTCGGCACCCAAACAATGCTCCGCCTAATGCGCCGGCGCCTAAAATACTCCCAGAGGCTTTGATAAAATCTCTACGGCTATAGTTTGACATAAGCTCTCCTTTCAAAGTATGCCTAACCTCGATTTTGCAGAAGGCTTATTGCTTAGAACCTTATGCAAAACGCATAATCCTATAAAACAACAGCTTACGACCATCATTTCATTGTCTTTTTAATCCCTGCCTTGCTCATCTGTTTGGCATTGTGTATCAGGTATAGTTCTACGCGCAGAAATAGCAGTTATTAGCGCAAGTGCAACCCAAACGCCGCTAATGATAGCTAATAGGGCCGCAATTACAACAAGAACCACGATAACTACTCCCATCATTTACGCTCCTCATAAGCTTTTTCGAGCCAATGTCCCAGCATATACGCCAGCAGTGCCGCCCCGAGAGCCGGAATTATAGCAGGCACTTCAGTTGCAGAGGGGAAAACAAACTGAAACATTATAGCAACCAGCGTGCCGATACCCATTGACAAGATGCCGGCCAGCGGGCGCGGACGCTTTATCCATAACCCAATTATAAGAACAGGCAGAATCGCCGGGGCCCAAATCGTATAGCAGATTAGCAGCCCGTCGATGATACTTGGAACCGCAAGTGCGCCAACGGCGGCAATTGCAGCAATTACAATAGTCGCGCAGCGGCCAATGTTCAGAGCAGTGCTGTCCGATACTTTTGCAAACGGCTTGACAATGTCCTGGGTAAATGCCACGGCGCCGGCGTTGAGAAGCGAATCAAGGCTCGACATAATTATCGATATCAACACCACCATTAAAAGTGCATAACCTGCGCCAGGCATCGTTGATTCGACCAGCTTCAGAAGAACCTTGTCCTCCTCAATATTCCCCTGGATAATGCTGCGAGCCGCAATCCCCAGCGCTATCATAACCATAAACCAAACGACGCTGAATAGACCCGCCAATACAAAGCCATTTCGCGAGACATCGGTTGTTTTAGAGGCCAGGGCCCGATTTGCATAAGGAGGTATGAGCGTTTCGCCCAGCAGAAAGGCCGCTACCAGGCCCAGTATCTTTATAGGCGATGTGGAATCAAATCCCGCTGTGGTGGCAGCTGATGCCTCCTTCACAAAAGTCGCGGCACTACCATTCAGATGGAACATCAATACCAATAAAAGCATCAAGGGTAGTAAAATTGCAAACGCAGAGAATTGAAAGGCGTCGGTTATTACACTGGCCCGTAATCCGCCGAATGTCGTATATAGTGCCGTAACACCGACGACAACGATGACAGACGACCAATGCGGCAGACCGAATATACTCCTGAGCACATCACCGCCGGCCTTGGCCATAACAGCAGCAAAGCCGGCACATAAGCCAACTGAGATAATGCCCGCCAGGACCTGGCACTTTGGGTCGTATTTCTGGCCTATGGCATCCCCTAATGTGTGGCATCCTTTGAGACGCCTAAGACGAGGGGCAACGAACAGGCCGACCAGGATGTTTTGGACCGCGTATGCCAATCCTACGCCAAGAAAAAGCAAACCGCTCTTGAAGCCCCTGCCGACAAAGCCAATTGAAAACACAGGTCCCACATAGGTGGCGGCAAGACTCCCGAAAACCAATGACAGTGGAAGTGCCCGTCTTGCCAATGAAAACTCTGCAAACTCACGAGCGGCACGCGCCCGCACAGCAACAAATGTAAGCACAACCACGTAGGTTACAACAACAGCCACAGATAAGACCGTATGCACAGTTTCGTCCTAATCTGGTATTTTTTATATGCTTAGAGCTAAACCTGGTTTAGATGGTAATATCTCAAAGACTATTGGCGCCTGTTCTGAAACTTTTCTTCTTCCAGCTCATTAATGATTTCGTTCAGCTCGGACTCAGTTCGAATCCATCCAAATCGCGCATCGACAAGAAAAGTACGGTACCACTGAATCAAATTCTTCGCAAAGTCTTCATCTTTGCAGTAAATCCCGAACGATATTTCTCCTGCATGAGAGCCCTTCTTTCTCGGTTTTTGCGGGAAGGCCAGAAGAACTGAGCTTCTGGTTAAAAGGAATTCCAAGTCAGAAACTTGACTGTTGTAAATCCTAAGTCTGCCTGATTCTATTGCCTCGGGATACTTACGAAAAAGGAACTGCGCAGCATTTGCAAAATCAGGCACGCTGAGATTCATTGCCCGGTGCACTCTTACGTCGCTATATTCTTCTATAATTTCATACAAAGTGCTCAGATAATCCTCTATTGGCTTCCTCTCCCCTTCGAACAACATACACGTCCAAAGCTCACTGTGGCCCGTTGAATCAAGCTGCTCCTGTAGCATTTTCTTAGCAACACTATAGGTCTCTTTTCGGCTGCCTAATACCTTGAGCAGGCGCTCGGTCAGAATTTTCGCCCAGGAAGGCATGTCTTTTGGCAGGGACTCAGGAGGACAAACACCAAGACGAGTCAGGAGTCTGAGAAACTGCTTTTGGTCGGAACCGTAGAACCTTCTGCCGACAACGCTGCCCACATTGCCGTCACATTCCATACCATATTGTTTATGGTAACCAAACGACAGGAGGTGCACTTCGTAGTCCTTGGCAATCAGCATCTTCTCCAGCTCGCCAATCAGCCAGACGGCTTGCTTCTCAGGCGCTTTGTCAATTGACAGATGAACATTTGGACACAGCACAACCGACCTCTTACCTATCAGCTCTGATAGCGAGGCAAATTCCTCTGCTGCTTCCTCCAGCTCCTGTTTACTATCGTACAGCTCGATACAAACAAATACCACCAATGCGTCCTTGAAAACCTTCTTAGGCTGCTGTGCTGAGATTGTTAAGGGGTCTATCCTTGAAGAGGCCTCTTTGTCCTCAAAATAGCAGGATGAACATTGGTAGCAATCCAAAATCATATTGATTTCTCGGTCTTATCTTCCCTCTTGGTCACCCTTGTGTGTGCACTGCGTTTGCCGGGCGGTGATGCCTTGGATTTCTTCAAACGTGAAGCAATCTCGGCATCAACGCGAGATATAAACAGGCTCACATTTGGGGCCACTGCCTTGTCGGCGAATCCAACGCTATTAAGAATTCGCGATATCTCTGTGGCATCCCAAAACTCCCAGGAAGAAGCTATTCGCTCCGCTTCCTCGCGCGTAAGTGATTTCAAAAACGCCGGGATACAGCCGTCACGCAAGGCACCGGCATAATCAACCAGCAGCTCATGAATTTCTCTGTTCGATTCAGACATTGTCTCTTCCTCCTGTATTAAATAAATAATCAGTCTTCACCATAATAATAGCGCAGCATCTTTCTAAGTTTTAACATTGTTCGATATTCAAGCATTTTCACTGCCCCGACCGTAGTCTTGAGCTCATTGGCGATTGCCCTGTTAGAGGCGCCTTCCATCCAGAGCTCTATAGCTCTTCGCTCTCGGGCCTTGAGTTTGCTTAACGACTGACGAAGGAGCTGTTGAAGCTCCGACCGTGACACCATCTCAAGAGTACCGATTTCAGGGGCAATAAGCTCTTTCAGATTTCTTTGCGATAGATACAAATTCCGGTTTATTCTCCTATATACTTCTCTCAAGCGTTTCCGCATATAGTACAGATATACAGTCCTGAGGAGCTGTTTCTCATTGGTGATATTACGCAATCGCTCCGGGTTTTCCCATATATCGGCATATACATCTTCCAGCACATCTTCACACTCCACCTCATTACCGAGGTAGCGGTACAAATACTTGATAAAGATTCCAAATGTAGCTCGCACAAAAGGCTCCATCGCCCGGCGACGGCTTTCGACGTCCAGGGCCGTGAGTCCTTTCAAAGCGTTTCGCAGCCGCTTATCCATACAAAGTCTCTTGCTTCGTTAACTGGTTAATTGGTGAGTCCACTCACTACTCACCACCCACTACTCACCACTCACCGACTTGACGGTTATTAACACTATTATATCTCAAGCTCACAAGTTCTTCAACCGTCAAGTTATTAAAAGCATAACAGAGACAAAGCAGACGCTTGAATCCGTAATAATCCACCTGCACGAGCCGTCGCCCGGCTGTCAAAATCCGTATATAGGTCTTAACTGATCTTCTGTCGGCAAACGGTGATAGTACTCCCCTCTGGTGCCGACGTAACCGACTCCATGTCTTCTGAGCCTTACCTGGCTGACAGAACCGTTACTGTTGGTAATATTGACTGCAACGGTTCTCATTTCCTGACGCATAGAGGCCCTTTCAGCTTGTGCTTTTTGCCTTTCGCTTTCATTGCCTATCATATAGCCGGCCGTGCCGCCCACTGCTGCTCCAATCAAAGTTGATTCAGCATCGCGGCCGGCCAGCCGGCCAATACCGGCACCCGCCAGAGCACCAATGGCCGAGCCGACCTGTGCATCGCTTTCGCAGCCGGCAACTAATAACGAACCGAAGCTCACAGCCGCTACTATTAAAATTGTCATTAGATTCTTAGCCATTTTACATCTCCATTCAAATCTACAAAATCCATTCCTGAATTCGTTTCCATATATTACTAGCAGGCTTCCGCCGGCTCGAGGTAACATTCGAACCAGTGTGAGGCCATTATGGCAAAATCTTCAAAGTCAATTTTGCAGTTGCCATTAACATCACCGGCTGTCCTGGATATGCACCGTGCAACTTCGGGCCCATCGAGTACCACCGCATAAATGTTTGAGTTTCCCCCTGTTCTTGTCTTCGACGAGAAGACGCGGGGGCGGTTGTCCTGCCATACCACCATATTTTCATATACAGCCGGGTTGCTTTGGTCATTGGCATCACCAATGACAAAAACCAATGGCTCACTCGGGTTATTTATATCCGCAATATAAATATCGTAGTCCCCATATTCGGCAACGAATTGCTGCCAGGCTATAATATCGCCCTAGATATCAGGAGCTTCCTGTTCATCCCGTCCCGTCTGCGACGGGCGGGATTCATTGGAAGCAGGCCAGAGGGCAAATTCCTGCCAATAACCGGCCTGGCCCACCGATGCCAGAAGACTCGCCAAAAAAAGAACCTCTGTAGATGTTGTCAAGTATCTCCTATTCATCGCTTTGCCTTAAATCCACAGATTTCACAGATTTATCTATGCTAATCCATTTCAATCTGTTCATCTGTGGTTTTCAAATCTGTGTCTTCTGTAGTTCTGATTTTTTCCAGGACATTAAGCAGCGTTGTGGCAGCGACTGCATTTTCCATATCCCGGCTGGCCCGCTGCAAGGGCTCGACCGCCTCGTCAAGTTTGCCGATACCAAGCAATTGATAGCCCAAAAGAAGCTGCAGGTCAGCATCAAAGCTGTACAGCTCTGCCTTTTCGGCAAGGACGTTAATCTGCTCATACAGCACATCGTCATCCGAATATAGACCACGAGGATAGAAAACACCTTCCTTGTCAGGTGAAACCTTCATCATAGTCTCCCGAAGGACCTCCACTGCTTGGGAATATTGTTCTTTAGCGAAAAGCGCCTGAGAGTAGGCAAAGGGAAGTATTATATCATCAGGTGCAAGCTCCATCGCTTCGGCGAACTTTTCGATAGCTACATCATAATTGTCAGCTTCAAAGGCCTTGACGGCATCTTCGAAGCAGATATCGGCCGGCGTAACCTCGCCGGGTTCTTCAGCCGCCTGCTGGGCTAACTTCTCGCGTACGTCGGCAAAAGTGTTATGGTCAACCGGCTGAATACCGTCTATTACCGGGCTCAACCCGGACGCCACAGCATTGTCATCGTAGTAGTAATTGTAGGTGTAATAGTTGTACGTATCTCCCTGTACTTCACGGGCGATGGGGTAATAGCCGTACCAAGCGTAGGGATGACAGCCATACCAGTAATAACGTCTGTAGCTATAACTTAGCGGCCAGTAGCCGCCTAAGCTAACGAAGATATATTTCCGGTGATAATAGGGATAGACATATCTAAACGTGAACCAGGGCCCAAGGCTGTAGTACACCATAAAGCGATGTCTGGGCCAGATCGTTCTGTAGCATAACCGATTGCGCCAGTCCATATATAAATGGCCATAGTGATGGTCGTACCTTGTTACATGCGGACGGTCGCGATATTCCACGCCTGAAGACCTTCCTATTCTGTAACTGTGGAGGGAAATTCTATCTCCTCTTTGAGCATCGTGCACTAATGTAGTGCCAACAACTTCTGTCTGCCTTTCCGGAACGACTTTTCTTATCCTTGAACCGGGCGATAACCTGTCCATGCTCCTTATGTTTGTGCTTTTTTGTTGTCGGCTGATTGCAGGTCTCTGTTCAGTTTCTTTGTTGATATGCCCGTCTCGAGGTCCTCGAGAGAGCCCGGCTTTTCCGGAAACGCGGCTGCTTCTATTTCCAACCGTTCCGGTGATGACGGTCCCCAGTTTACTGCTGAGAGCAGGTCTTCCTGTAGAAGTGGGTCCCGCACCAATTGTTCGTCCACGAGAGTTCTGAGGAAGAATTGATTTCAAACCACCCGCGCCAGCGTCAATTGGTGCGGGTTTTCTATCCCTGATTGAGCTGCCGATTCGCGAGGACCTGCTGGAGCTTATACGATTGGTTGAATCGCCAACTTGTGGTTTTGTTGTACTGCGCACGCTCGGTGTTCTTGTACTGATTATGCTGGGTTCCCGCCTTGCGGGGTCCCTGCCTATTACGCTGCCTATACGCGAGCTTCTACTTGAGCTTATACGATCACCTGAGCTGCCAATCTGCGGTTGTGTTCTGCCCACGCTCGGTGTTCTTGTACTGATTGAGCTGCTGATACGCGAGGTCCTGTCGGAGCTTATACGATTGGTTGAATCGCCAACTTGTGGTTGTGTTGTACTGCGAACACTCGGTGTTCTTGTACCAATTATGCTGCCGATAAGTGAGGACCTGCCGGAGCTTATACGATTACTTGAGCTACCGGCTTGCGGTTGTGTACTGCGAACACTCGGTGTTCTCGTACCAATTAAGCTGCCGATAAGTGAGGACCTGCCGGAGCTTATACGATTACCTGAGCTTGCCGATGTCTGCCTTCCAGTACCTGAACTTATCGGAGTCGGCTCTCTACTACCAATAGTGATGCTCGAAGGCTTACGAGTACTGGAGGTAATTCCCGGTTGTCTGGTAACAGGAGGGCTGACCGTTATTCTACGGGGTTGACGGTTAGTTACCCCCGCACTGGGTATGCGGATGTTGAATCTGGTAGTTCTGCCGGGACTCGTGCTTCGTAGCGAGCTACTTCGCGAAGTAGCACTACTTAATCCTGAAGGCCTTGCTGTGCTTATTCTGGTCGGAGGCCTCATGGACCGCAATGAGGTAGAGGTTCTGGAGGAGCTTGATCTGGTGCTCGAAGGTTGCCGGGTCCTGGAGGCGGAGGAGGACCTTGAAACTTGCTGGCTTTTGGTGCTGCCTCCGCTTGATTTACTGCTACTGCTTTTGTTGGATTTCCTCGCCGCTAAGGCCGGTTCAATAAACAGTATCAGGGCCAAAACCAGCGTTACAACAGCAATTTTAACGTTTTTCTGGTATTTTAGCGTTGCCATAATACGTCTCCTTTCAATATTTTACGCAATAACAGCTATGTTCGAGACTTCTTCTAATTATAAAAGGCACTAACTTTGAATTTGGTAACAAGAATTTTGCCCGAAATTAACTCCCCCTGAGACATTTAGGAAGTGGTTTTCTCATTAAAAAAATACCTTATGGAATTGCAATATGCAACCTGGAAGGAAGTTTGCTTAGTCTCCTGAATGAAAGCACCTGAAGTGTAAAGTGCCTAAAGTGAGCTAAAGTGACACTTAAGTGTCATCCTGAGGTGCAGCCGAAGAGCCTGCCCTGAGCTTGCCGAAGGGATCTGGCCAACGAAAAAGGGATTCTTCGCTTCGCTCAGAATGACAGCTTTGCTGTCACTTTAGGCGCTTTAGCTCACTTTAATTCACTTTAGCTCACTTCTCTTTTTTGTGGTCTTTTATGGGCTTGACGGCTGCCATACGGGGCTCAATGATATAGCTTCCTGGCCGCACACCTGAGATAGCTGCAGACCACTTGCCTGGGATGTATAGAACATCCGACCATTGGAGACAACAGCCCCGACACATTCTCGCGTATCCACACAGGGGCCGGAAGACACGACTTTGTTGCTGTTGGAAGTATCGATAATGTCCATATTAGAGCCCAACAGGTAAGGTTCGGATAAGGTAAATCGGGTACAGGCATACCTCATATCGAAGCTTGACAGGATTTTGCCGGATTCTTTGTTAATCAGGAAGCTCGGTTGGCCTGTTGAGCCGTGAACAAAGACGAAGTCTCGGCCTATTGTTACCACATTGACCGATTTGCCGACCGGCTCGGACTGCCAGATGAGCGAGCCGTTTCGCGCATCCAGACACCATACGTAGCGGTTTGTTGTCTTTGGATTCGGTGGGTTGTAGCCGCCCAGATACAAACGCCCGTTATCAGCACTAATAGTGGTACCCGCGGTCACATAGTACTCGGTCGTCAACCAAATCACCCGTCCGGTGGCCGGTTCAATCGCTGCGGTTAGGCCCTTTGCACCGGGCAGGTCTTTTTTTCCTCTGGCCGCGTAACCGAAGAAACACGAATAGTACAGTGTATCGTCCATCAAACACAAACCCCCATCGTTGCCGCCGGAGCCGAATTCCGAGAAGTCTATCGTCCAGACTTCGCGGCCATTATCAATGTCCCAGGCCCGTATGAGCGGCTTTTGGTCTTTAGGATAGTAGGGATTATCGTGGCTATAAATCCAGCTCATCACCTCCGCGCCATCTGGGGCTTTGATAGGCTGTCCCTTGTGAATATATGCTTTTTCCGTCCCTTGTGGCGCGTACTTGCCCGTGCCAAAGGAATAAACAGCAAGGTTCTTATAGATGGTTGGCGGCTGTTGTCGGCTCCAGCTCGGCGAACCGGTGAAGGGCGCCTCCCAGAGCAGCCGGCCTGTCGCCGCGTCAAGGCAGCGCATTCGCGATTTTTTCATCCCTGCCTGGGGTACAAGCAATCGCTCATCGTAGTAGATTGGACTGGTGAAGGAGATATGTGCGCCGGGCCAGTAGCGCCGCCACAGGAGCCGTCCGGTTTCCTGCTCTACAGCGAAGACCTGGCCTTCGGCGGTGTGGGTGTACATTCGACCGGCTCCACAAACGGGAAGGTGCTTGAAAGTGCCTTCGTACCGGCGAATCCACTTGACCTTGAAGGGTGGTTTGATGCCTTGACTGTTGGAGTTTGTGCTGGCCAGGTTGCCAAAGTTGGTGAACCAATCATATTTAGACTCGGCGAGCTTACCCGTAAAGGGACTTCTAATCCTCCATAGTTCAAGGTCTTTTGTGGGCAGAGGTGCTTTGCCGTCCGGTCCCAGGACATACAGGTACCCATCCTCGCAGCCGAAGTAAATTCGCCCGTCGCAGACAGCGACCGGCGCTGAGATTGCTCTTGCGAAGGCCGTCTTGAAAGACCATACATCACTGCCGTCCGACATCGATGCGACGTATAGGTTTCCATCGAGGCCGCCGTAAACAACCTTGTCCCGGAGCAGAATCGGCGGCGTGATTGATGGATAGCCTCCGAGCTTTTGAGTGGGTTTTCCCCGCGAATGTTTGCATAAACCAAAATCTTCTTCGGGCCGGCATCGATAAACATCGTCACCGCGCACACTCACCGATGAGAAACTCAATGAGCCTGGGCGGTTTATCTCGGTCTGTGTGCCTTCAATGTGCTCGGTGAGTGTTTTACCTTCGACGAGGCGGATTACCTCGACCCGGCCGGTATTGTCCCGGCGGTGCCACTGCCGATAGATAGCGCCATCCTCGCCCAAAGCTATCCCAAACGTGGCAGGCTTTTCAGAACCTGCGTACGACGGCACCGTAGCCATCCCACGAACTTTAGCGCGGCTTCCTGTATCCTCGAGGCAGACGGCTGAACCGCCTGCCGGCACAACGAGCACCCGGCCGTGCATAGCAATATCCATCGAACAGCAGAACTGGTCCCGCCAGGTTACACGCCCGTTCTTATGCTTGGCCCACTCTTCGCCGCTCCAGCGATTACCGTCAAAACCGGGAATCTCTTTTACGAAGTCCCACGTCCAGCAAACGGACCCGTCGGGTTCGAGGGCATAGACACGGGAGCTGAGCGTGGCAAAATAGACCCGGCCGTTGTTGATGACGGGAGTGCTGAAAATCGGCTCGCCGCAGCGAATTTCCTTCACTACTGCACCGGTTGCTGCGTCCAGTACGTAGTAGGACCCGGCCATTGTGCCGAAGTGCAGATAGCGACCAATAACTGCTGGTGATGAGATATTGTTACAGTTTGCTTTACCGCCGCGTGTGGTGGTTTGCCATACTACTTTCAGAGTCTGGCCGTCTATCCCGAAGGCCACACCTGAGGCGTCGATTACGTAGATTCGGCCTTCGGCGACGACCGGTGCGGTCAGGACAGAGTCGGTCAGCGGCACAGCGCCAACCAGGCCGAGCGGCACGGTTACGCTTCTGTCGGGAATGTTGCCTGAGTGCCTGCAATCGTACTTAAACTGTTCCCAGCTCTCAGCCGCGAAAACAGTTGTCAACGCGGGAGCAAGAGTTACCAGCAGGACAATCTTGACCCGCCGCCCCGACTCGCGTCGGGAGACGCGGGGGCTGGTTTGCTTTAGTCTCAATAGATTTGACATATTTTGCACTCCTACCTACGAGCCGGCATTTTTAGGGCCGGTGTTTATGATGTCTGTTTGAGTTTACACCGTGAGAGATTTTCTTTTCGCCTCTCACGGGGTGAACCCTGACGTTGATGTTTATTTTAGCGCCTGCCGGCGAATCTGTCGAGGCAAAAACATAACACAGAAGCGTCACTCAAATTCCAACGCTTAACGCGGTTTTTTCATCGGAGCATACTCCGCCGAAGCGGCTGCGAAAGCCGGGCTCAGACAATTCAGAAAAAACCAACCACGTAACAAGTAGATTACCAGCCAGCCGAACAAATCGCAAGCGGTTAGTCGTGATGTGAGCACCTTTTTTCGACGATTAAATTGGCAGTTTTCTCTGAATTTTTTAAGCATAGGGCAGACGCAAAGGCTGAGGGGGATGGAGAGTTTTGAGCGTTGACCCTTTTTCTTTTTCAATTATGGTTTTATATTGACGATGACCCTGCGATAGCTGACAAGACTCGGTTCGCCATCGTCCTTTACCTCCAAAATGATATGTATAGTTCCCGGTGACTTGACTTTTGGTGCTATAAAGCGAGCTTGTTGTGCCGTGTCACTCTTGATATCGACTGGGCCGCCATAGTTGCCTGCTTCCTTATAGACAAACCAACGATAGGAGACTTTGTCCCCATCGGGGTCGTACGTCCCGGTGGCGCTGAGTCTCACCGTCTCTTTGGGTTTGACGGTTAGGTTTATAACCGCCTTGCTCTTGTCGTTATTAAAAGCGGCCACGGGGTTGTGATTGGCTGTGCCAAACGTTTCAGCTACACACCAGTCCATCCGGGCTGCGAAATCGTACTGGTAGTCCTGGCGCCATCTCCAGATGGTTGCCTGGGCTGAGGTATATTCCACGCCATTCTCGGCGATGACCGTGTCCTGACAGCCCCTTGCATTGGTCCAGATTGGACGAGTCTCAGCGTATGTTTGATGAAGGACGTATCGTCCCCCCCATCCTCCGTAGGATGGACTGATGCGGCTGCCCAGGCCGTTGCTTATTAAGTTGAAGAACGATGGTGTATCACCTTCCATGATATATTTCGCTTTGGGGTAGAGCGCCCCGAGCGGACCGTGGCCTTTGATAATGTTCTTCTCTAACCATGGATTATCGACAAGTTCAAACTTATGCATTGGCCCGTTTTTATAACGACGGTCGCCTGAAATGCCGGTCCAGGTTGCTTTGTAGTATTCATTACTATCTACACTGCTGGGAGTAACGATATAAAACAGCTTAGGGAATGTGAGCCGCAGCCAGCGTCCCGAGTCGTCCTGGTCGGAGATAGTGTAAACCCGCAGCTTAGAGACAAAGGCATCCAGCTTTTCCCTGCTGCGAGTGTTCTTCACCTCCCACAAGGCCTGCGCCAAACAGTTAGGCCCACCCCAGACGCTTACCCAGACCGGACGGTCATCCGGTTTGTCAACAACCTCAATAATGTGTCGGGAGCCTTCCGAACTTTTGCCATCGCCAACTCCCTGCATCCCGAACTCAGGCAGGCCGGCTTTTGTAACACTGAGCAAATGTTCCCTGGTCGGATATCCAGGCGCATGCTTTAAAAGATTGTCGCGAACCTGACTGTACGCTTCAATCCGCTCACGAATTTTGTCCGGGCGAACCTTGTTCCTCAACCAGACCGATGTGGTCGCAACCAGGCCTTCGACATCGAATTCGTTGGAATAGACCAGAAAACGTACCATAGACTCCTCGTCATCCGGCTCATTGGTAATGTCTGTCAGTACAATCACACGCGGCTTATCGAGCTTTTCAAAAACGACCTTCTGTTTGGCCACGCTCGTTTGAGACGCTATCAGCACCGCCAGCAAAGCAAACAAACATCTTGTAGAAATGCGTTTCATATTTTTCATCATCACAGTTTTTCCCCTTCATTCTTAAAGGAACGCCATTTTGCGTTTTGTTTGTACCATTTTGCGGATGTTTGTCCGGATTTGCAACAATATTTGCAATATACACCCCGGAAACAATGCCAATTACTCTTGACAAGAAAGTGGGAAATGTGTTATAAATGGAATAGATGAGTTCTGTGGATTTCGGCCTTGTGCCGTGTGGAATGTGTATAGTTTTCTTAGTAAAAAGCTGAAAAATTGTCGAGCGAGGCACATAGTTGAAAGTCATAACTTTTCTTTGTGCTCGCAGGTGTGGCAACGCGAGTACAGGTGCCTCGCAAGTAAAGATTCTTACATCCCGATTAACAGTTCGTATCGGCTTTTTGCCTGTATCGGCGTGGCCGCCGGGCTACGGCGGGCTTCGCCCCGACGAGAGCCACGACGGAAAGGAAGGAGATGGTGTCAAGTCATAAAACATATCTCAGACCAATGTAGAATATAGTGAGTGTAAAAATTATTATCGTTCGTTTTTTATTTTAACTTTTTTGAAGGAGGATTATTATGTCTAAAGTAGAAAAGGTAGTAATTTGTGCAATAGTAGGATTGCTCGTGGCAGTAAACGGCACAGCACAGGCCAACTGGTCGGAGAGCTTCGACGGCGACGAGCTCGACCTGCCAACATGGGTGTTCACTTGTATTCCAGATATGACCAAAACGTTCACGAGTACAATCATGACCGGTCCAGAT
>Ga0315545_1003124_pt1 | contig 14348 bp, 12 predicted proteins | sample SalMarSW160210MG_FD_203096 | JGI IMG/M metagenome (GOLD analysis project Ga0315545, IMG submission 203096) | Salt marsh sediment microbial communities from the Plum Island Ecosystem LTER, Massachusetts, United States - Salt Marsh Sediment SW1602-10 ... | reverse complement strand
AGATGATGCCGGTGACGATACAGCCCGGAAGCAGGCGCAGGTGCGTTACGCGACGCTTAGAATTTCGGAGCTGATTCGAAACTGCAAGCTCGTCTTCGGCGCAACCTCTGATGGTCTCGGTATCTGGCGGGCAGATGACGACGGAAACAAAAACATCAATGCCGGGGAGGTTGTCTATGTCAACACGGGCGATGGAGACGACCATCTGGAATTTATGGAATTTTCCGGTTCGGGTAATCCAGTGCTGTCTACCAACTTTACAGCTATATTAGCTTTGCTTATCTCCCCTACTTACAGCCAGGAGAGCACGATTTTGGTCCCGCAATGCAGTAGTGTTCAATTTGTTACCGATGTTTCGCCGCCACAGACCAAGTCTGTCAGTATTTCCTTTGATGTGGAGGAGAACGGCGTTACACACCATTATCAAATAAACACCGCACTTCGGGCCTGGGCAGGAAATCTTTTGAACAGCACTGGTACTCTTATCGTTAGTGATGATGATTAGTATGAGGAATAAAAGAAACAAAACTCCCAGAGCAGGGGTAGCGCTGCTTGTTGTGCTGTTTATCATTATGGCGATAACGGTGCTGTCTCTGGGGTTTTTGTCGCAAAGCACCGTTGAACTCGCCTGCGGAGAGAATATGATTCTCAAAGCCCAGATGGATTATTTGGCTGAATCGGCTCTGGAGCACGCAAAGGGGCTGATACTTAATCCGCAGGATGTTACGTCAGAGTATTGGACCGGTGCAACAGGCCAGCAGTTAATCGCGGGAAGCGATGATTATTATGACGTAAACGTCGTTAAGCTTGTTGGAGAGCTTAATTACCAGATAACAAGTACTGCGTACAGAGTAAAAGGCGGTGAACAGGTTGGCCGCAGCAGTTTGACGGCTGAGCTGCGTCTTGACCCCTGTATCGCGGCTCGAACCGGCACCCAGTGGACAACCGAGCCCGGGACAACGGTAAATGGCGACGTTTATGTGAAAGGCAGTCAATTGAAAGGAGACGGCGACCTTAATGGAGATGCGTTTGCGGGTAGCAGCATAAGCGCTACGAATGTTGAAGGACATAAATACGCAGGTGTTGCAGATGCTGATGCGCCAGTAAGTTTTCCCGACCTTGCAACCGGCTACTTTCAACCGCAGTATTATATTGGGTCTGATATGTATTTCTGCGGCTATATTGTGGAAGTGAACGACGTAAATTACGGACCTACACCGGGAAATCCGGCAGGGGTATATTATTATAGCGGCAACTTAACATTGCTCAACAACGTGGTTATTAACGGCACTCTCGTGGTAAGATATGACCTTACAATAGAAGGCCAGGGTAACAGCATTACTGCGCAGAAGAATTTTCCGGCTGTAATTGTTGGAGGCAACCTGGCGATGGTAAACGACGCTCATCTGACGGTTAGAGGACTGGCCAACATTAAGGGTAACATTTATCATAGCGGCAGCAATGGTGCAAGTTTAAGCGTTCTCGGTGCTTTGTTTATCAAATACTATGGTATCGATTGGTTTGAGTCAAGTTCTGATATTATTGTTGTCACGGCAGCACCTGACAAGGCGGCGATTGAAATCTGGCCAACGGCAGGTAATGCCTTGAGATGGTCGCCTGCAGCAGGGGGATTTTTCAAAAGTATTCAAAGACAACAATAAAACCGGCCTACAGGGCTTTGTTGAAGGTCTTGCTTATCGGCCTTTGTGGTCAGCAAAAATAAAAATCGAAAGTAAGTTCTCACGCCAATTGCCTCTTTTGTTTGCCTCCCATCGTCCCGATAATCCGGGATTTATTTTTATATTGTGTTGATGGTTGTGCCGGTTTTGTCGGCTTTAACCATTAAACGGCAGAAAATCGGCAATTATATCGTTCCGCGGCCGGTTGAAAGGTATGCCCTCAAGCCAGCCCAGCGTATTTTGGCACGTGTATGAACGCTTAAATATTAGAGGACGTAACACCTTGCCTGCGCCGCCTGCCGAGGTCGTAAAGAGACCCCTCTAACAGGCCGAAAAAAGAAGAAAGGAAATCGCCCCCGTGCTTTCTTGTGAAAGCAAGGAGGGGGGCCAAGATGCTGATTTTGTCCGACTACGGCCCGACGCCTTCGCCGAGACGAGTTGGGAAAAAGGACGGTGAAAATGCCGGCTCATAGTCCAAAACTAATGGTTCATAGACCGCTGCGCAGAGGCTGTGCACTGAGAGCTAAAAATTACAATCGCGGTTTTACTGTGATAGAGATTTTGATTGTATTGGTGATTATGGCCATAGTTGCGATGGTAGCGATTCCGATGGCCGGCTCAGGCGCGGGTATGCAGGTTCGCTCGGCGGCGAATATGATAGCGGCGGACCTCGAGTACACCAAAAGTATGGCGATTGCCAAAGCACAGGATTTCTCAGTGGTCTTTGACAGCTCGCAGGAAAGCTACCAGATAGAAAGTCCCTCCGGCACTGTAATAGCACATCCTGTGAAAAAGGGATTCAATTACGTTGTGAACCTGCCGGGCGAGGGCCTGGATAAGGTTAATATCGTGAGCGCGGTTTTTGACCCCTACTCCAGTAATACGATTACATTCGACTATCTTGGCAGTCCTTACAGCGGAAGTGGAACTTTGGACCCATTAAACAGTGGGGAAATCAGCCTCAGCGCCGGAGGCTCTACTATGACCGTAAGTGTAGAACCTGTTACAGGGTTTATCTCGATTACGAACTGATATATGAAACAGTCAATTATGGATTGGAAGCTCAAAACTCGTGGTGTGTGTCCGATTGGGTTGGATATAGGCCATAGCTCTGTCAAGATGCTCCAGTTAGCGGTCAGCGGCGGCTACAAAAGTGTCGTCGCGGCAGCTAAAGCCGACATCGACACCGGTCTCGACGGCGACAAAGAGGCAAGAAGGAGCTTTGTAGTTTCCGCGGTGAAGCGGATGCTGGAAAACGGCGGCTTTCACGGCAGAAATGTCGTTTCCTGTCTGTCGAATGACGGTCTGAGGATATCGAGCCTGCGATTGGGTCGTACCGACGCTGAGAAGATAGAGCAGGCTGTTAAAAAAGAGATGCAGCCCCGATTCGGGCTGGACCCCGATAAAGACATAGTCAACTATATTGTTGCCGGTGATGTTCGACATGGTGATGAAATCAGGAGCGAGCTGATACTTCTGGCTGTGGACAGCGAGATGGTGAAAGACCACATCGATATGCTCGCCGAAGCCAGACTCAAGCCTGTCGCAGTAGATACGGTTCCGTGCGCGTTGTTCAGGAGCTTCGAACGATTACTGAAACGGCAGGAGGATAAAGAACAGACGGTTGTTTTTGTGGATGTGGGGAGCCGATTTACTACCGTGGTGTTTGGTCGTTCGGGAGCAATCAGTTTCATTAAGCAGGTGCCGATAGGCGGCGAAAAATTTAATCAGGAAGTGGCGGCAAAATTAGGTGTCGACACCAGGGGCGCGAAGACGCTGCGAAGGGCGCTGTGGGCCGAGAGGTGGCCAACCACCGGCGGCTGGGGATTGACGTACGATAAGACCGACGGCGGCAACCAGATGCCACAGGGAAAGGACGGTGCGCCCGCACTCGCATTACCGCAGGTGCAGGCGGAAGATTCGTCCGGCGTTGACCTGGAAAACAGCAGGCCATTCGAAAGTACCAGACAACGGCTTGATACATCAACCAGACAGGCGGTAGTCGATGCTGTCAGCGCAGTCGCCGAAGAGCTGGCGAAAGAGATATCGCTGTGCTTTAGATACTATACGGTAACATTCAGAGGCAAGCGTGTGGAACGGGCGATTTTTACCGGTGGTGGTGCATACGAAGACATCCTGCTTAATGTTCTAAGGAGACAGTTGACGGTTGAGATTGAAGTGGCCCAGCCGTTGAAAGGCTTTGATTTGATGAATGTGAATTTCGACAGTGACAGGCGAGGCCTGCTCTGTGAGTGGGCAGTAGCTGTCGGGCTCAGCCTTAAAGGCCTGTCCCCGGACAAAGTCGCTGAGGGCGAAGCGGTGTAGGTGAACTACCTACCGCGGAGAAGAGACAAAAGTGAAAGAGATAGACTTTATTCCAGAGTGGTACAGAAGCGGCAGACAACGTCAGATTAGTCATCGCGCACAATATGCCGTTTTGGGGAGCATGGTCGTAGTGATGGTTGTGTGGAGTTCTATCTTGACATATTTAGTTTCAAGGGCCAGCGGGGAACTTGCCGCAGCTCAGCCGAAGCAGCGGGAAGCGGAATTGGTGTCTCAGGAGTTTGCCGGGATACAAGAGCAAATAACGAAGCTGCAGAAAAAGGCGGATATTATGTCCAAGATTGACTCCAGAATAAATGTGGCAAACGTTTTGGCTGAACTGGGTTTTTTGATAGATGAGAAGGTGGTGCTAAATAAAGTGGAAATGGTCGCTGAGAGATTCGCTGCAGACGAAGGCACAACAGGCCGCAGGGCGAGTGTAAGGGTAGCTTCGGGTAATCGCGGCGGCAGAGGGGCTTCGGAGGGTGATTGGGGCAACGATGTCAGATTTAAGGTGATTATAAACGGCATAGCGACGGACGCGGGTTGTGTGGCAGAATTGATATGCAGGCTGGAAGATTCGCCTTATTTCTGTCTGGTTTACCCATCCTTTTCAAGAAACAGTCAAATAAGGGGCCAGACGAGTAGGCCGTCCGCGGGAAGAAGCAATTGGCAGCCGATGGAAAATTATCAGGTAAGTGAATTTAAGATAAGCTGCTATCTGGCAAATTATCGATGGCAGGAAGAACATTCAGCCGAAGAACCGCAACCCGACAAAGGCGGCGTGTAGGAAAATAGCTGAAGATGTTTCGCGAAAGACAACAAATAGTAATTGGTATCGTGGCGGCGGTGACAATCGTCGGGTTTGTATTGTTTCTCTACATGCCGCTGCGAAAAAAAATAAAGCTGCTTAAACAGGACAGGGCAGTGCAGCAGGCCCTTATTGACAAGGCGTCGTATCAGAAAAAGCAACTGCCTGAACTGAAACAGCGCTTGCTGGAGCTTCAAAAGACGGCTGAAGATTACCAGACGAGTATACCCGCTCAAAGGGACCTCGGAACGTTTCTACAGAGAATTGCTGATTTGATGAGTGATACAAAGCTGAGTGAACAGTTGATAGAGCACGGCACCGAAACCCAAGCCGGCGTTTTGAACTCTATACCGGTGAATATGCGGTGTAAAGGTAATCTGATGCAGCTGTTCGAATTTTACAGGGCGCTTCAGCAACTTGAGAGGCTGGTTCGCATTGAGCAGGTGGAGCTTGTCAACAAAGCTGATTTCAGCGGCGAGGTAAGCATGCAGACAAAAGCACTTATTTACTACGAGCCGGCGGATAAACAAGGGTAGAGGCGCCTCTACGAGGCGATAAAGGTATTTAGGGCTGTATAGAAAGATATGAAAGAAACCATCGAAAACAGCGGTCCGCGGCAGTGGATTGGCAGGCTTATGGGCCAGCTGGCAGCGCAAAAGAAAAAGACCACAATGGCAGTCTGCCTGATTCTTGTGATGGCGTTTATGTGGGTCAAGGTGCTGACGCCGAACGTTCCGAATAGTGCCGCTGCTGCAGCAGTTGATGATGCAGCAGGCCTGTCCGAATCCCCGTTGAAACTAACCTATGTAGAGCTGCCGGTCGTCGAAGGCAGAAATGATACGCTCACGAGAGACTTTTTCACGGTAGGGAAAGAATTTCTGCGGGGCGGTGCAGTGGTGGATATTGTTGCGGGCGGAGGAAATGAAGAACTGACCAGACGCATCGTAGAAAAACTGAAGCTGGAAGCAATAGCATTCGGAGAAAATCCACAGGCGTTTATCAATGATGAGATGGTCTCTGAAGGAGATAAATTGTCGGTGAAAGAGGGAGCCAACGAGTATGAGTTCACGGTGGTCAAAATTGGACAAAGCACAGTGTTTATGAGGTGCGGAGAAGCAGAAATCACATTAAAGCTTGCACCGGCAATCGAAGGGGCCGATTAGACTTTGCCGGACTCTGCACCAAGGAGCAGGAGCTAAATTATGCTTGGCGAAGGGAAAATATATAAGGCAGTGCGAATCAGGAAGGACCTGCTTGTATGGAGCTTTGTACTGGTGGTAATGGCTGCGATGGCGGTCGGCGGCGTCAGAGGAGGCGGTGTAGAAGAGGGAGAGACCGCCAATGAGAATACGGCGCCCGATTCGGCAAAGATTAGCACAGGCGGGACGATTCAGTCGATTACTTTCAAAAAGGACGCGGAGATTAGGGATGCGCTGCGGTTTCTGGCAGCCAAGTATCAGAAGAACATTGTGCCGTCATCGAAAGTGGATGGCTTGATTACGGTAGGCAGCCTTTACGATGTTACGTTTGAAGAGGCGATGGATGCGATTTTGGGTTATGGCTTCAAGTATGAGCGGGAAGGCAGCTTTATCAAGGTATACACCGCTGAGGAATATGAGCAAATCAGACAGGATAAGAGCAGGATGATATACAGGGTGTTTACTCTGTACTATATCACCGCGGCTGAAGCGAAAAAGCTGATTTTGCCGGTTCTCAGCGACAACGGCAAAATTGAGGTTACCACGGCGGCTGAGACCGGTGTCCCCGTGGATGAGTCTATCAGCGCGACTTCGAGCGGCGGTGACAAGGTGGCGACGAATGACGCTATAATCGTTTATGACTATCCCGAGAATGTTGCCAAGGCCGAAGAGGTTATGGCCTCGCTCGATGTAAGACCGCAGCAAATTCTTATCGAAGCAACAATCTTAAGCGCAACTCTTACCGAGGACATGGATTTTGGCATTGACTGGCAAACTCTCAAGGGCAGTGCTGTTACATCGCTGACGGGTATTACACGGCCTGGCCCAACCTATTACAAGTTTGGCGGCAGCTCTGTCGTGTCAGGGACAACTACTGGATTGATAGTTGGTTTTCCTTTCAAAGATGTCGCGGCATTTATCAGAGCGCTTGAAACAGTTACCGATGTAACGATTCTGGCCAATCCCAAGATACTGGCAGTCAATAAGCAGGTCGGCCAGGTTTACATCGGTAAAAAAATAGGATACAAGTCGCAGACCACCGTGAGCGAGGGCGGCACGTCGACTGAGGAGGTGACATTTCTTGACACCGGCACGAAGCTGTCGTTCAGGCCCTACATCTGTGACGACGGCTATATCAGGATGGATATCCATTCCAAGGATAGCTCCGGCGAGCTCAGCACTCTGAACGTTCCTGACGAAACCTCGGCGGAACTGGTAAGCAACATAATGGTTAAGGATGGCCAAACCATAGTTATCGGCGGATTATTCAGAGATAAAATTAGTACCGGCAGAACACAAATCCCTGTGCTTGGCGATTTGCCTATCATAGGTGGAATTTTTAGAGGAACGACGGATCAAAGTGTGCGGCAGGAAGTTATGGTGTTGCTCACTCCTCATATTATAACCGAGCCTGAGCAGACTGAAGGTGACGCCAGAGCGGCTGATATTAGCCGTAAACGGATGGGCGTGCGCAAGTCACTGCAGTGGGCCAATAGAACAAGGATAGCGGAAGACCGCTACAAAGACGCTGTCGAGTATTACGCCAGAGGAAAGAACAAAAAGGCGTTGAATGAATTGAACTGGGCCCTTTCGGTCCGGCCGACTTATCTGGAGGCACTTCGGCTGAAAGAAAGAATTATCCGCGAGACCGTCCCCAATGGTTTGTGCACTATGGAGAGGATTATGCTCGAGGTTATTGACAGGGAAGAGTCCCGCAATTGGCTTAGAAGGTAAAACAGAATCAGGCAGGTAAGGAAGATTAGAGATGTTACGCAAAGCAATATCAGCAGGTATCATAATATTGTGTGCGGTCAGCGGCTGTGAATCGCAGTCCGAAGGCAAGAAGCTGGCACAAACGCAATGGCAGAAGGCTTCAGCTTATGCAAAGTTAAATCTTGCCGAGCAACAGTACCAGAACGAGCAGCTTGAAGAGGCCCTGAAGACCGCTTCCGAGTGTGTAAGTGCAAACCCCGATATGCCGGAAGCACATTTGTTGTTTGGAAGATTGCTGTTGGCACAAAGGCAGCTCCATAAAGCGGCGAATGAGTTAACCAGGGCTGTCAAACTCGATGAAAAATTAGACAGCGGCTGGTACTGGCTTGGAGTCGCCGCTGAAGGAGAAGGAAACTACCAGCAGGCCCAGGCCCATTATGAAAAAGCGATGAGTCTGAAGTCTGAAAACGTTGATTATATCCTTGCGACCGCAGAGATTTTGTCTGCGCAGGACAGAAAAGACGATGCGATACGGCTGCTTGAGGCAAAGGTGGCAGAAATGCCGAAGGAGATTTCGCTGAAGGTTGCCGCCGCTGATTTTATGTGGCAGATGGGAAAAGACCAGCAGGCTATCGAGCTTTACAAACAGGCGATGCTTATGGCTGATGACGATTACAACAGAGAAATCGCCGAATCGCTGGGCTATTGCTATGTCTTTAGCGGCGAGTGGGATGAGGCGGCGAAGATTTTTACTGAACTGAGTGAGCGGTGCACGCAGCAGCAGAGGAAGAAACTGTACCTTCAAGTGGCGGCCCTGTGCGGTATGAACTGCGGCGGTTACGGCACCGCTATCAATTGCTATAACCAATTAAGTGTTACAGAGAGAGATAACCCTCAGGTGTGGCTGAAGCTGGGCCAGGCGGCGCTGGGCGTAGGGGCGGCAGACAGGGCTTTTGAATGTGGACGCAAGGCGCTGAGCCTGCAGGGCGGTTCAGCAGAGGCGATAGCTCTTGTCGGCTGTGCGCAGTATGTCGGCGGCGATTATGCCGCTGCGGTTACAAACTTTGAGAAAATAGCAACTGATGATAAATACGGGTCTTTTTCCTGGCTGATGAGGGCCAGATGCTACGAGCGGCTGGGAAAGAAGGGCAAAGCCAGCCTTGCGTACCAAAAGGCCCTGGAGATGAATCCTCACAGCGAACTGGGAAGATTTCTTACCCAGGAGATACACAAAAAAGCACCGCCGGTGATTAAAGGCGGAAACTAACTCACAAATGAAAAGTTTGAAAAAGCTGGAGTTGTTGGTTTGAAGCTCATGAGAAACATATATCTGGCAGTCGCCACTGTTGTGGTGTTAAGTTTGTTTTTGGTTGGCTTCGGGTGGTGGTGTTCTGGCATCGGAGGTGGCGGTCTCACCTGGAGGGCGCTGATTTGGAGTATTTGTACGGCTGTGGGCGTGGTCTGGCTCAGCTGGTATTGGCTGAGATTGGGTCGGGCAATCACGTCCATAGCCAACAGACTCAGGTCCGAGCAGCCGGCCGATGTCAAGCTGTGCAACAGCACGATAGTAAAAGAATTAAACGAAGCGATTGACAAAAAGTTTGGCCGGGAAAGAAATCGCAGACTTGCTCTTGAGAAGCAAATCGAAGATTTGCAGATTCAGATTAAGCTTTCGCAAAGACAAAAGAGAAACATTGAAGCCATTATATACAGTATTCGCGATGCGGTTATAGTTATCGATGAGTCTGATAAATTGCTGATGGCGAATGAAGCAGCCGGTGTTCTTTTCAATTTTGATTTTCGGAATTCACAGCACAAGGCCATTGGTGAGTTGATAAGTGCGGATAAAAGTGAATTTGTGGATTTTCTACATCAGAGCAGGCAGGCCAAGGGACGGCATACAAGGCGGGAGATTTCGTTTGAGAAAGGTGATAAGACAAGGACTTTTGATTGCATTGTCTCATGTGTTTACGACAACAGAGAGCAGGTCTGCGGGGTTGTGGCTGTGCTGCATGATGTTACCCGTGAGAAGGAAATATCACAGATGAAGAATGATTTTGTGAGCCACGTTTCGCACGAACTGAAGACCCCGATTGCGTCCATAACCGCTTATTCGGAGATGCTGGTAGACGGCGAAGCGAACGATGAAGAAACGAGGAAAGAATTTTATTCAGTGATTCAAAGCCAGGCGGAAAGACTAAATCGGCTGATTGAGGATATTCTGAATATTTCGCGCATAGAGTCTGGTCTGGTGAAAGTGGTGAAGAAACCCGTCAGCCTGACAATATTGATAGAAGAGCAGCTTCAAATGATAAAGGGCTATGCTGAGGAAAAGAACATTACGGTTATCAGTCAGAAGCCGATAATCTTCGACCAGGTATATGCAGATAAGGATATGATTTCTCAGGTTATTGTTAATCTGCTCAGCAACGCCGTCAAGTACACCAAGCCTGGAGGTTCGGTGGAAATTAAGACGGAGGTTGACGAAGCTGCATCTGTAGCACGAGTCAGCGTTACCGATACGGGGGTTGGAATTCCTGAGGATGAAGTAGAGCACGTATTTGACAAGTTCTACAGGGTCGACGCAAATAAAAAGCAGGCAAAAGGAACCGGCCTGGGCCTTAGCCTTGTTAAGCAGATGGTTGAAAAGGTTCACAACGGCCGGGTATTTGTTAAGAGCAGGGTCGGCCAGGGCAGCACTTTTGGCTTTGAACTGCCTTTGGCAACAGCGGAGGCAGTAAAAGTTTGAGCTGAAGTACAATAAGTTTTCCGAAACGGCTTCGGGCAATAAACATCCGGTAACAACTCCGGAATTGTGTGGAGGCAAGACGATGGCGGGTAAAAAGGTCTTGGTTGTTGACGATGAGATACATATCGTTCACGTGGTGGCGATAAAGCTCCGCAATAACGGTTTCGAGGTGATATCGGCAGGGGATGGAGAAGAAGGGTTTAAGCTGGCCTGTGAAGAAAAGCCGGATATTATCATTACCGACTTTCAAATGCCGATTATGACGGGGCTGGAAATGGTGCAGAAGCTTCGGGACTGTGAACAGACAAAAGATATACCTGTGATTATGTTGACAGCCAGAGGTTTTGCCATCGGGGATGAGCAGAAACATAATTTACAGATATCGGAGTGTCTCAGCAAGCCTTTCAGTCCGAAGGAATTGCTAAGAGACATTGAGGATATTTTGTACCAGAGGGCATCGGTTCAGAAGAATTAATCACTCGCTTTTGGATTTGTAGGTGAAGGGTTATGCTGCGTACGATTGAGGAAGGTTTAAGCCACACACAGCTGGTCCGGCTGGAGAAGCTTGGCGATAGGGTGAATAAGCTGGGCGCCAACTTTGCGTTTTGCAACGCTAACGGCGAACTGGTGCTGCTGTGTGAGGCGGACGGGTTCAAAAGCGATACCGGAACGTTAATAGAGTCAGGCAGGCACGCTATAAGTCAAAAGGCTGACCCGAACCTTTGTAGTGACGATGAGGTATCTGCAAGCCGGTTTGCGGGGCAAAGCTCGATACTTGCTTCGGTGTTAAAGTCAGATAGTGAAATTGTGGGGGCAGCCTTGATTGACTTAGGTGAACTTGACTCGGCTGCAGTCCACCGCAGGCGGAGTGAATATCTGGGCCAGATGCTCGAGGTTTTCGCCGAGAGTTTTCAGGCTGGCGCTGCTGCCGAGAAGCAAATTGAAATGGTTGGAACCGAGTTAGCACAGGTCTACGAAGAGCTGGTGTTGCTTCACAAGCTCAGCTCGAATATGAGGATTAATGAGCCGGACGCCAATTACCTGCAAATGGCCTGTGACAGCCTGACCGAGATAGTGCTCGTTGAAGGTATCGCAATATTGCTGAAAAAGACTATCGAGGACAAAGAGCAATTGGTACTGGTGGCAGGGTCGGGCTTGATAGCTATAGACAGACAGATGATGGCTGCTCTGTATGAGCGTCTGGTGGCAGAAATAAACAGCGGAGGAGAGGCATTGCTGGACAGCAAAGTGGATTCACCTTTCAGATACCGCTGGATGGAGAACATAAGAAATATCATCGCAGTACCTTTATATGGCAAGAACAAGGCGGGCAGTCAGTTCACGCAAATGGTTGAAGACAGCAGGTATATAATGGGCCTGATGGTCGCGATAAACAAGGTCGACAAGCCTGATTTTGACAGCATTGATGTAAAGTTGTTCAACTGTGTTGCAAACGGCTGTGCAGTGTTTATCGAAAATGGCAGATTATTTACAGACCTGAAGGGATTATTTATAGGTTCGCTTCGAGCCTTGACGAGCAGTATCGATGCCAAAGACCAATACACACGAGGTCATTCTGAGCGGGTGGCATTTGTTTCACGATGGATTGCAGAGAGACTCGCCGAACAACATCAGCTCACTGAAGAGGACATACACAAGGTTTATTTGGCTGGCTTGCTGCACGATATCGGTAAGATGGGAATAGACGAATCGGTCTTACGAAAACGAGGCAAACTTAGCGAGGATGAGTATGCTCAGATAAAGACACATCCGACCGTCGGAGCAGGGATACTGGGCGAAATCGAGCAGATGAAGGATATCGTGCCGGGAGTCCTGCAGCATCACGAAAGATGCGACGGAAAGGGATATCCAAACGCCTTAAAACAAGATGAAATTACACTTATGGGAAAAATCATAGGCCTCGCTGACAGCTTCGACGCCATGACCTCAAAAAGAACTTACAGAGAGGCCATGAACATCGGACAGGCGATGGCTGAAATCGAGGAGAATCTGGGAACTCAGTTCGACCAGACCGTCGGATACGCTTTTCTAAACAGCGATGTCGCTCAGCTGTGGGACATTATGCAGGAAGGATTCAGGGAAATTTATGGAAGCGGTATGGCGGCTGACTATGGAGCTGCTGCCGTTGGAGCACTGATAAGATGAAAATCCAAACGCAGGAATATGACGAGGTGATTGTTGTGACGCTGCAGGGGGACCTGAACGCCGGTGCCAGCGAGATGTTGCAGAATACCCTCAGCCAGATAATTGCGAGAGGTAAAAAGGGCATTGTGCTGGATATGAGCGGGGTTGGATTTATTGACGGGCTAGGATTGGAAAAACTGCTGTGGGCACGGGACTACTGCCATGAGAGTTACTGCCAGCTGAAATTAGCAGGACTTGATGAAAACTGCGAAAAAATTCTGGAAATTACCCGGCTTGAGGACGAGTTTGACCGCTATGCGGAGCTTGCCAAGGCGGTGAAAAGCTTTGTGTAGGGCCCTTTTGCTTTCGTGCCTGCCTCAGCTTCCACTGCTGTCTTGCGACAGGAAAACGTGGGGGCGAGACGAGGCGGCCTGCCGCGGCGGACAAGCAAGAACGGGGGTTCGGCCGGCGAAACAGAGAGACTGATAGAAAGACCGAAATAAGAGGTTTTTCGCTTTGCCCGGAGCGTCAAAAAGGGCTAAGCCCTGTGGGGAAAAATTATGAAGCAGGCGACGACTGAAAAAGGCGTCCAGCTTGGAAAGCTGCTTGAGGCACGTGGTGTTGTGACCCGGGAGCAGATTGAGGAGGTTCTGGCCGAACAGAAGGAGAAAGGACACCGAAAGCTGCTTGGTGAGCTTTTGGTTGAGAAAAATTACTGTACGGAAAATCAAGTCGCTTCGGCACTTGCTGAAGCATACGGTGTTCCCTACGCTCAGATCACTCCAAAGATATGTGATGCCAAAGCGGTTGAGATACTGCCGAGGGAATTCGTCGAGGAGCGAATTATTTTGCCGTTGTTTAAGGTTTATAATGTGCTTACGGTGGCGGTCAGCGAGCCGGCGAATGTATTTTTGATAGATGAAGTCGAGCATATGACAGGATGTAAAGTCAACGTGGTCTGTGCAACCGCTAAAGACATCAAGGCTACACTGGAGGCCTATTTGCCGGCGGCGAATGTTTTTGTGATAGACGACATTATAGACGATGCGGAACTGGAAGATTTTACACTGATTGAAAATATCACACAGGATATAAGCGACCTCGAGGAGATCGCCGGACAGTCGCCGGTTGTTAAATTGGTAAACCATTTGCTTTACAACGCCGTGCGGGAAAATGCCAGTGACATTCACGTTGAGCCGGATGATAAGAGGCTACGCGTACGATACAGGGTCGATGGCAAACTGTATGAAAAGGTTTGTCTGCCTTATCAGATGCATTCTGCCGTTGTGTCGCGTATAAAGATTATGGCTGAACTGGATATTGCTCAGCGGCGGGTCCCGCAGGACGGCGGCATCCACGTCATGGTGGAAGGCAGGCCAATCGACTTAAGAGTCTCGGTTATGCCTGGCAACTTTGGCGAAAAGGTTGTGATGAGGATTATCGACCCGCAGAGAGTGATTTTCAACCTTGAATCACTTGGGTTCACCTACGAAAACCTCAAATTATTCAGGCCAATAATACACTCTCCATATGGTATGGTTTTAGCAACCGGTCCGACCGGTTCAGGTAAAAATGCCACCCTGTATGCCGCCCTTACTGAGTTGAACAGCGAACAGGTCAACATCTGTACGGTGGAAGACCCCGTGGAGTGCAATTTGATTGGCATCAATCAGTTTCCGGTTAATGTAAGTGCCGGTTTTGACTTTTCAACCGTGCTGCGAAGCCTGCTG
>Ga0315545_1003122_pt1 | contig 14355 bp, 18 predicted proteins | sample SalMarSW160210MG_FD_203096 | JGI IMG/M metagenome (GOLD analysis project Ga0315545, IMG submission 203096) | Salt marsh sediment microbial communities from the Plum Island Ecosystem LTER, Massachusetts, United States - Salt Marsh Sediment SW1602-10 ... | reverse complement strand
ACGCAACAGAGATCTTATGCATTCCGTTTGATAAAAAAGGTGATTACCTTTCCATCCTGATCGGTTTTCAATATCTCATTACCGCTGGTTCGAGCCCATGCTGGAAAGTCAGTTAATGCGCCTGGATCAGTGGTCTGAGCCTCGATCACCTGACCTACCTCTATCTCTTTAATGCCTTTGCTTACCTTCACTATCGGCATTGGACAGGGCAGTCCCTTTAAGTCCATCACCTTGTCAACCTTAATTTCCTCACTCATCGTATATCTCCTTATACTCGAATTATGGTTATATAAAAAGCTGAATTTTACTGCTCTTTGCCTCTTCCAAAAATTTTGCTACACCGCAGAATTCCATGTTGGGATAGGCAATCATTTCCTCTCTTTTGAATCCCATAAGATCCATTGACATCTCGCACACATAAATTTGTACACCCAATTCTCCGGCTACCGCCAACATCTCCTCAACAGATGCAACATTTTTCTTTTTCATCAGCGATTTCATCATGGCAGTACCCATACCGCCCATATTCATCTTGGAAAGTTTCAGATTACAGGCTCCCTTTGGCAGCATGGCGCCGAACATTGTGCCCATGAGATCTTTGCCACCAACCTTTTTTGCCTTGTCTCTCAGGATTGGTGTGCCCCAGAAGGTGAAAAACATCACCACATCCATTCCCATAGCAACAGCGCCAGATGCAATAATCAAGGCTGCCAGCACCTTGTCCATATCGCCGCTAAACACAATCATGGAGAGTTTATTCTCAGCACTTTCTTTCGTCAGTGTCTCCACCTTGGTTTTGAGTGCAGCAAATTGCGTTTCAAGATCATTTTTTTTCATTCTATACCTCCCTTATGTAGGATTGTTTTCTTATCGTTTCAAATTTCTTATACAAGATCTTCCTTCACAGCCTCCATAGCTGATCTGAGTAACTCCAGGTTTGAAAGCACGTGGTTTCTTTCATCTGCGTCAACCTGAAGCAATAGTGTGCGATACAGCTCTCTTTGAAATGCTGCTATCTCATCGAATCGTGTATGTCCCGCCTGGGTAAGGCTAATCAGTTTTATCCGTGCGTCCTTTGGATCATTAATCTCTGCAACAAGTTGTTTTTCCTTAAGCCCGTTCACAAGCTTGGTAACACGGCTTTTTGCAACCTCCAGCTTCTGTGCAATATCCGTTACTGTCAAATAACGCTGCCCATCAAAAAGCAGTAAGCACTTCAGCTCAGCATGCGGCAGTGCAAACTTTCCGGATTCATAGACCTTTCTATCTTCACAGCATTTCAACATTTCAGTGATCAGTTCTTTTAATCTGTATGCCTGATACGTTAAAAGATCTTCATTAATGGCAGAAGTTATATCGTTCATAGTGTTAACAATATAATGTTGTATTTTCCGCTGTCAAGTCATTTTTTTATAATATATGATCAAAAATATAATAACTACCTTATTTTACATAATTATTAACCTTCATAGCATTTCTTGTGAAATTGTGATAATCAGTAACACTATTAACATTTTATCAGGAGTACCACCCAAAATTTGCGCCCGCATCGCTTAATCCGTACCTCGCAACTCGCAACTCGCAACTCAGATTCACACTCACCTATTCGCTCCCAGGTACATGCTATCATGTGGGGATTTGACTCACATAAATTGTTCGCACTGCTTTACAAGATTGGAATAGAATGGTATGAGGCATTCAGGCGATACATTCGGCTGTCTATGTAACGGCGTAGTCAACGTTTTTAGAGGGAGAATCGTGGATTTCAAATTGTGTGAACAGATTGAAGAAAATATATCTCAGGTTATTGTGGGTAAGCATCAAACCATTGAATTGCTGCTCGTGGCCCTTCTGGGAGAAGGTCACGTCTTGTTGGAGGATGTCCCGGGGCTTGGGAAAACCTTAATTGCCAAATCTCTGGCCAGAAGCATCGGCGGGTCTTTTAAAAGAGTTCAATTCACACCAGACCTGCTTCCTGCTGATATAACCGGTTTTAATGTCTACAATCAGCAAACAGGTCAGTTTACGTACCAACCCGGACCAGTTATCACCAATATTCTACTTGCTGATGAGATTAACCGCACCATTCCCCGCACCCAGGCGAGTCTCCTGGAAAGCATGGAGGAACGCCAGGTGACAGTCGATGGGAAGACCTTTCTCCTGCCTCATCCATTTTTTGTCATGGCCACCCAGAATCCCATTGAGCTGGAAGGCACATTCCCCCTGCCGGAGGCACAGCTGGACAGGTTTCTTCTTAAAATACATCTGGGATATCCCGAAAAGGATGAGGAAATCTCGATACTGGAGCGGTTTCGAGAGGATGACCCTCTGCTTAAACTGGAGGCAGTGGCAAGCCCTGAGCAGGTCACTGAACTTCAGCAGGCACGGAAGAAAATTCACCTCTCTTTTCCGGTACGGGAATATATTGTAAATATTGTGAGGGTTACCCGTAACAACAACTCCTTGCGTTTCGGGGCCAGCCCGCGGGGTTCTCTCGGATTAATGCGTACCGGTCAAGCACTGGCAGCCCTAAGAGGGCGCGACTATGTGCTGCCTGATGATATCAAGTATCTCGTTGGTCCTGTTCTTTCTCACCGATTGATCCTTAAGGAAGAGGAACGGTTGAGGGGAGGAACCCCAGAGCAACTTCTTGATGAGATGGTACGTCAAATACCAGTTCCCGCAGCCACCACCTAAGATGATGGTCATGGAATCACAAGAAAGCAGATTACCAACCATTTTCATTATCCCGCTGATACAATTCTTTGTGGGAGTCCTTCTTTTTGTAGCATTATTGCACAGCCAACGGGACCTTGCCGTTTTGGCGATATTGGTGTTAGGTGTAATGGGCGGTGTAAGACTATGGAGCAGGATGAGCCTCTCCGGCATAAAATGCTATTCAATGGTCGACAAAGGGAAGGTATTTCCAGGGGAGGTGCTCACCTTACATGTACGCGTGGAAAATGCCAAGTTCCTGCCAGTTTGGCTCCAGGTAACAATGCCTATAGATGGTTCGCTGAATCCTTCCTCCGATGATACGACATTCACAAATGAAAGCGGCCTGTTGTGGTACCAAAGGGCACACTTCAATCGTACGTTAGTTGCGCAACAAAGGGGTATACATCGCGTCGGGCCACCCCATATAAAAGTGGCTGATCTTTTTGGTTTCTTCCCCAGGGAAAGAGGTGAACAGGAGGACCTTCATGTTATCGTGTATCCACGGCTTGTTCCACTGAAACCGGTTTCCCTGCCACGGCATGATTTTTTTGGCCTTCCTGGTGCTAAGAGTCCTGTGCATGATCCCATTTATATCCTTGGCACCAGGGATTACCAACACGGGCGGCCGGCCAGATACATTCACTGGAAGGCAAGCGCACGCCATAACGTGCTCCAGGAAAAGGCCTTTGAGCCTTCGGAGCAGCTCAAGGCCCTATTCGTCTTTGATGTGGATCAATTTAAAAAAAATAATGCGGCGAAGGAATTCGAACACACCCTTGAAGCAGTGGCGTCCCTGGCAGTTCAATTTGATCAGAGGGGTTACGCTATGGGATTTGTGACCAATGGTGTGGTACAGGGAGGCCCGACAATCCTGCCGATAGCCAGAAATTCGCAGCAGTTGCCTGCTATTCTGGAGGTTCTGGCACGGTTGCAAATGAGAGCAAAAGGGGATCTTGTTGATATATTGCACCGCGGGCTCCAGCTGGTATGGGGAGCGAGCTGTATTCACTTCTCATACGAAGAAGATATAAAAGCACTCGCTATTGAGGGATACTTTTCGCACCGAAGAATACCCATGGTGTTCGTGATATGCCAGCCTCGCTCTCTTGCGGGAGACAATGGGCATAAAGTGCGGAGTAACGTCTACCCCCTTGATGAGATCAGGATCAAAGAAACAGAAAAGGAATGAAACCTCAAAAAGGAAGCCTTGTGTTTTTAGCCAGCGGAGGGATGGAGCTGACCTGGCTCTATGCGTGGGCAACCTTTATTATGGCTTCAATACTGCACCGACCCTTTCCCTTACCAGAGGCAATCGGAACATTTGTGCTGGCAGCCCTTCTTACCTTGGTTGTTTGGGGAAGAGGTTTGCGGGTGATGCTGATTTTAGGGCTTCAGGTGTTCGGCTTTCTGCTGGCCACTTCAAAAATCGTACATGTGTTCTTCTATGAGTCACATCCTTTTTTTGACCAATGGTGGTTATTGACCTGCTTCAGGCAACCAAAAGATCCCCTACAGTGGTTTATCCTTGTTATCATCCTTTTCTTTGCCCTCTTGTTTTGGGTAGGGGGGGTGACCTTAGCCTTGAGATCATCTGCATATCTCACCGTTTGCACCCGCTTTGATCTGGGAGTGGCGGCCTTCTTTTGTCTTGTGCTCGCCAAATTCCTTGTCCTTGTAAAGGGAGGGATTGATATACAGGATTCCACACCCGAGCTGTTGCTGTTTCCATTTTTTATATTCAGCCTGTTGGCGATCGGCATGGCCCGGAATCAGAGCAGCGCCCAGAGGGATTTTCTCTCAGGCTACCAGGGGATCGGGGTGATCGTGACCTTTACCCTGGTTGTTCTCTCCTTTGGTGCGGGTCTGGTGCTCCTTTTTTTGCCCTACCTGAATGTGGCTGCAGAGATGGGCTATGGCGTGTTAAAAAGTGCCGCCGCACCATTAAGCCCGATCCTGATAACTATTCTGCGGTTTCTCTTTATGCATAGCCGAAGTAGGCCGGAGACGGCGTCATCTTCACCTGGCAGTGATCACACGGAGTTTGTATCTTCAACTGGGAGCAGTTGGTGGACAGAGCTTTTTGAAAAAATATTCAGCTGGGGTTTTTTGGGCCTGGGTGTAGTGATTGCACTCATTGTGTGTGTCCTGGGTATATGGTACCTGTTTCGGTGGCTCTTCTCTCGAACCGCCATAAGCGAAAAAAAACACATCCAATGGAGCTTTATTTTCGTGTGGGCCGCACAGCAATGCAGGGCTCTGCTCCTCTGCTGGGGAAAAATAGTTCACTGGGCCACAGGCTACAAAAGTGCGATTCAGCTTTACAGCGCTCTTCTCACCTGGGGGCGTCATAGCGGTTTGCCTCATTTTCTAAGCGAGACACCCACGGAGTATGGTGTGCGTCTGGGGCATCAATTTCCCACACTGACCGAAGAGATAGGATTGATAGCAGAGACCTTCAATAAGGCGATATATGGCGAGATAGTTCCCGACGAAAAGCAATTCAGCATGGCCAAGCTCGCCTGGCAAAGGCTGCGCAGTCCGATTCATTGGCCTTCTCGATTCAAATCCTGGTTTTTCCAACCAGGAGAATAGGATCAGACATTGCCCCCTCCCCTTCCTTATTCGCACTCCGCAACCCGCCACTCCGCCACAAAGACGGCGGGCAAGAAAGACGGCGGGCAAACCCGTAACCCGTACCTCGCAACTCAGATAGACTATCAGCTATGTTTACCCGCTTGCCCCGTGAAATTTTTATCCCGTTGAACCCGAAGACCGTTCAACTGGGGCACGACAGTGACAGCTTGCCAAGTTAAATTCATGTCAATGACAGCGAAGCGTATTTAACATAGGCGCAGCGTATTTCACTGGGGTACCCTCTGGGTGTTCAACTGGGGTTAAATCCTCAAAGGCAATTTAACTGGGCCGTACTTGTCCGCCGGAATTTTTACCCGCCGTTCTTTTGGCGGGATGGCGGATTTCACTGGGGCCCTCCGCCTTCTACCTGTAGTTTCCTCCCTGTGAGCTATAAGCTGTGAGTTTATTCTTTTTGCCCCAATGAACCCAAAAGCTCCGTATAGTAAAAAAGGAAACAAGAATCAAACGAAGTATGACCTGTTGATTACACTGTGACGTTATTGCTTGACAGCGGCCAAAAAAAGGGTATCATGATGTATAAATAGTTACATTATTACATCATGGAGGTATTCACATGATACGTACACAGATTCAAATGGAAGATGATCAGATTGAATGGCTGAGGGCACAAGCCAGGGCACAAGGGGTGTCCGTTTCTCAACTTATTCGTGAGGGAATTGCCCTCTTTCGTGCAGACCAGGAACGATTTCCAGAAGGTAAAAAAAAGAAGGCCCTTGCTGCTGTTGGCCGCTTTTCTTCGAATATTTCTGACGTTTCTGAGCGGCATGACGATTATTTAGCAGAGGCCTTCAGCGATGAGGCTCGCCATGGAAAATGAACGGGTATTTGTGGACACCTCAGCCTTTTATGCCTTGATGGACCGTTCAGATACCAATTATGTGCACGCAGCAGAATTATGGAGACACCTGTTGGAAAAAGACTTGTATCTCTATACCAGCAACTACGTTATTGTGGAGACGCTGGCTCTTTTGCAAAGCCGATTGGGATTTGAGGCTGCAAACCTCTTCTACCGGGATGTGCTGAGCCTTGCAGAGGTGCTTTGGATTGAAGGTTCACTCCATAATCTTGCCTATTCACTCTGGCTGAGCCTTGGACGAAGAAAGGTAAGTTTTGTGAATTGTACCAGCTTTATCACAATGAGGCATCACAAGGTTGAAACGGCCTTCGCATTTGACAGGCATTTTGAAGAACAGGGATTTGAAATCGTGAGTAAGGGGGATAATGGAGGGAGTCCAGCCAGTGATATCTGATAAGTGAATGTATACTATTGTCCATCATGTTTTGTCTTGAATGCTCGCTGCGTTTTTGTTATGTGTAATTATGTGTGTTGTATTTCACATTAAAAGCAGGAGGTGTGTACTATGCCGAATTGTCATGAGATGAAAAAAGGTGAGATCTACGTCTGTGAGGGTTGCGGCCTTGAACTTCAAGTAATCAATGAATGTAAGGAAGCCGGCACTCCCGCTGAAGAGTGCGGCTGTCACACCAGCGATGAGATACCCGATTTTACGTGCTGCGGAAAACCCTTGGTGAAAAAGGATTAGCAAAATTTGTCTTTCTCGCTGGCTCGCGTGCTCTGTTAAATTCCGCAGTACTATTTAACCGGTGTTGGCAGGAACTATCGTAATGGTGTGAAATAGGAACCATATTTCACTGGCGCGCCCCACACCACGTAACGCGTAACTCAGGATGATCGTACATGGGGGAAATACAGTAACTTATTCCACTGGGGATCTGCAATTCCAGCATAAGGTTTTTCCAAAAGCTCCACTAAATCAGTTTTAGTGGAGCTTTTTTACGTCTATTCTGCTGAATGACACGTGGTGTTAAGCAAGAAAACAGAACATGAGTTCGCGGTAGGAATGCCGGTTACCCGGCACCCCCCGCACAGATCCCAGCGTGCACTACTAATGCACTGGGCTCCTGCCTCGGGTGTTTACGCACAGTTTCCTGCCGTATCTGAACAGACTCACTTTACAGGGTTACCCGGTTCAGTGCCCGGCCCCTGTTTCGCCTCGTCAGATTCCCCTTGGCCAGCCTCCTTTTCTCCATCCCCTCCGCCATACGCTTGTTGTCACGCATATTGTTCAGGGACTTCTTAGATACTATGAGGCTGTCAGACTCCCTGTATCCGTTCATCATTGCTTTATTCCCTCAGGATTTTCAATGCGTACCTTATTGCAATCTCACTTAAGGTAAGATACAGGGCCTCCCGATTCCCGCGCAAAAAGCTTCCATGCATGCATGAGGTCTCCGACCCCGCCACGTCCTTATATCCCTTGCCAAATCGGTCTATGAAGTGTTGCCTTCTGCATATTTGAAGAACATCAGCACTCGGATTTATATCTCTTTCGGGGCTCAATACCCAGCCTACATTTCCTCTGTCAACGCTTCGCCAATAATGTTACCATTATCAGCGCATGACTCGGGGCCGATGTGGATGGCTAAACCTTCATCGTAGGACTTTTTCATTCCCAACTCCTTGCCGGTTTTAATCGGCGCTCTCAAACGGAGACTTGACTCTTGGCCTAGCCAAGTTCATGCCGAAACGTTTTTTAATCTTTCAGCAATCCAGATCTTAATAATGGATTGCCTGGGTACACCAAGACGCTTGGCTTCCTTGTCTAAATGGTGGATCATCCAAATAGGAAAATCCACATTGACCCTCTTCTGTTCCTGCCCAGGTCTCCTTGCTTGTGAAAGATCGAGGAATTCCGAAATATCTTCGCCTTCATCAAATTTCTTATCCAGCTCACTAGCTTTCATAAATCTCTACCTCCTCCCTACGGGATCGACGCACTGAAATGATCCTAATGTTCTCACCACGATAGGTGATAATCCCGGAGTAATATTTATCGGCGATTCGAGCAATCACTATAAACCTTGGCTCGTCGATGGTTCTCGCAGGGACTTCAATCCGATCAGGATCATCCCATAACATTTGGGCTTCAACAAAATCGATCCCATGCCTTTTCTTGTTTTCTTCACTTTTATTGTTATCGAACTCAAATTCCATTTTGGTATAATTATTATACTTATGATATACCATCTGTCAATCCTTAAAATATATGATTTGAATAATTAATTTGCAGAAGGAATTATAAGTAGGCCGATATATTTTATGTTTTGCAGAATTTTCTAGTGCGTTGCTTATCAGAATTAGCTTTCAGGGCGATTTTCTATAGATCAAGGTCTAGGCCGGTACCGATCTTTTAAAAGCATCATTCGTATAGGTGGAAATTCAAAGATTCAAATCCTGACCTCAGATAAAATTTACCGATTTTAGCTCAAGGTTTGCCCGCCGTCTTTCTGGAGGGCTTGTCCGCCGTCTTTCTGGAGGGCCTGGCCCCTATTCATACATTTAGAACCAACGACCCCTTTTTCATTTATAGGATTCTCAGTCAATTACTTATTATAATTGCCTGACCCCATTCACTGAAGTACCTTTCTGGCCGTAATTTTTTAGAATACTGAGCAAATCAAATTCTTGAAGGTCAGCGCCCTGCCATAATTTCAGATAGACTCCGGTGTTCCTGAAAAAGGCCCTTGCTGCCTGGTATGCTGTGTCTTTTCGCACTTTATCGAGATTCCGAGGTTTGGCTTGGCGCTTCTTCTCTGATTTTTTTCTTCTTTTTTCCTCTTTTCTAGTAAGCCTCTCCAGGTAAGAGGAAAGCGGCCCGGCTACCAATGCTTTTGCAAAAATATCGAATTCCTCAGTGTCTTCTGCGTCCTTTATTGCTTTCTCGAAAAACTGTCGGTTGTTTTTTGTGGGCTCAGCCGCGCCAGCTAAAGGAACTACTTTGGATGGCTTTGAATGGTATGCATTGAAGATTGTTTTTGCATTTGTCAAGATAGGTTTTCAGGGCAGATTCCATGACAAATATTACCCTAAGATTCTATTCAGAAAATTATAAAAACCACGGCCTCTTTGCTGCCGGCCTGTGAATCCTCTCTATCCCGCTTTTCGAGATTATCTTTGCGACCCTGCTGGAATACAGAGAAGTCACGGGTAGATGGATGTCCGTCCTAAGTGACCCCCAGTGTATTTTGCTTAGCCCAAAGACCTGCTTTACCAGCTCAATAAACGAATAAAGCTCAAGCTCGAGCATCGCATACTTTTCGGGATCTATCACGTGGTTTCTCAAAAGTAGCGGCCTTGGCGTTCCAAGCCCGCTGTAATATATTTTCTTTTCGCCCAGCCTCTCACCGTAAAATTTGCCAGTGGTACACAAAAGTGCCTCATTTTCATCGAGCAAATAGACAGCCCCCCGTCTTGGCACTCTATTAACATACCTGATTTCATCTTCGTTACCGAAGAGCTTGTAATTATGGTCTTTGATGATCGACAGGAATCCAACCTTTTCAAACGCGGCCCCGCTTCCTTCCAGCTCTTTTAGTGCCTCCATTATGCCTTCAATTTCACAATCATAAAGCTGACCGTTCTTGTGGATTACCACGTTTCTTGGAAATCCTATGTGCGGATTAGCATCTCTAAACCTTTTAACCGATTCTTCCGCTATTTTACTCGCAACTTCCTTCGACAGCTTGTAGCTTGCGGCCCTCTCGGTGAAAGCCTCGTGGCCGTAAAAAGATTCCCTTTCATCCTCTGTTATGTCCTCGTGGTCCGAGCATATGTCGAGCCATTCACCATGGCTGTCGAATATATTTGCAACACCGATGTAGACATGGTTTTCTGCCTCCTTAGGATTAAGACCAAAGCCTATACCTATAAAGGCATTTACATCGCCCAGAGGCGTGTGCAATGACCAGGGCCTTCCGCCCATCTTGGAATAGATATTCACGAGCAGGTTCTGAAGCACATACCTGTCGATTCTTTCAAAGGTGGTCTTATCGAGCATCTGGCACGGGATTCCATTTTCAACGAATATCTTTTTCAGCTGATAATACAGGGAAAATGGCCTTGCATATTCGCCGTATTTCTCATTTTCCTCCTCTTCGTACATGGCCTCAGGAAGAACCACAAGCACAATCCTCTCGCTGTCGTTTCTCCACTGGTTGACTATAGTCCTTGCGCTTTCGAGAAAATCCTTCTCTTTGTCAGCGTAAAAGTAATCCGCATCTTCGGGGAAGACGAACGTGCAGTTGAACTTTGACCACTTGTGATTGAGGCCCACAAATTCTGTTTTTTGCTTTCCATATCTATCGGTATAGGTTCTCCCGGAGGCAAACCAGTTCATGAGCTGTTCGATATTGTCTTTTGCGTTTCGGCGAAGAATCACATACGGCTTGATTGAACTGAAAGGCCTGCTTGCAGACGATGCATCATATACTCCCTTGAAAAACAGCGAAGAAGGCTCTACTGAAAGATCTTCCTTGATTGGGTCGAACTGAAGCAACGGCTCTTCCAGCCCCAGTGCCGTCCCTTCCTCTGCCAGGGGCAGAAGGTTCCTAACCTCTATGCTTACCCTCATAATGAGGTTGTTTACTCCCAGGACGTCCCTTTTGAATATGTTTTCCATTATGGTTTTGGTCTGAAGGAACCGAACCGAGGAGGGCGGCAGAAGCTTGCTTCTGAGCTCGCCGTCAATATTGAAGGAACGCCGCTCCCCCCTTGTGAGCTCCCTGAAGGCGAGGAAACTGGGGTAGGCGCTTTCTTTTGTTGTACTCTTTGTCCTTTTGACAGAAAGAATCCCGAAATCCTCATCATCCATCCCTGGGCACTCGTCGTAGTATTCTTTCAGGCTCTCAAGCCCGGGGTCAAAGCCTTCTGATTGCTTGTCCCAGCTTTCAGAAAGCAGCCCTAGGTGGCAAGGATAGGAGTACTTGCACTTGCCCTCTTCAAGGAATTTGCTGCAATCAAACCTTTTTGAGCATAACCTGATGATCCTATCCCCTTCCTCAAGCTTGCCCGAAAGCCTCGTGCAATTCGCCATCGAAAGGTGGGTGGGGTTTATGAAGTATCCGTAAGAATCGTCAAACTCCCTTACCGAAAGCTCAAACGCAGGAGTGAAATAGGGGTCAATATTTTCATCGGCCCTGAAAAAAGTCCTATCATATATCCCAAAGTAGCTGGCTTTCGCAGCCGCGTGCCTGAAAAGCTCTACCAGAATCTGCTCCTTTACCGCCTCCTCGAGCTCTGCAAACATCTGCTTGTGCTTTTTTATTTCGCCGAGGTCCTTGATTCTTTCTGAAAGGACTGATACAGCATTTTCCTCTGTTTCTCTTGAGGAGATGCAGAAGAACTTGTTCTGGTAATAGATGCTGACCAGGCCGCAAGCGGTAAAGAGCTTTATCCTAAGGGATTCCGAGTGCCCCACAGACAGCTTCGGAATTGCGATAACAGAGACTTCCTTAGCGTCAATCTGGTCTTTCGGAAGCTCTACCTTGTTTATAGTTATGGAGTCTGCCATTCTTATCCCTTCTTGTCCTCTTTGAATAGTCCCGGGAATTTCTCCCGCACGTATTCGGCTAAGCCGAAAACAGGATCGCCCCGCTTGAAGTATGATACGAGGATGTACGCTGTGAGCACAAGCGAGGTGGCAAGGGCCCATGCCTTCTTTGCGTTAAGAGCTATTAGGAACCTGCCGAAGGTGGAGGGACTATCCTTGAATTCCACGAGCGTTGGCAGGTAAAACATCAGACAAGCGAGGCCTATTGAAATAACAAGGGTAATGCAGAGGATGAGGTTCTGCCCTTTTGCCTTTTTTGTCGCAGAGGAGAAATCTTCTTTGAGGGCAAGCGTCTCCTTAAGCTCTGCTGCGTATTTCTCGTAGTATCCTGATATCCTGTGGTATTTTGCAAGGTACAAGGCAGTTGTTGAAGAGATGCATCCCTCGTCACCGATGGATGCCAAAGGTACGGCTGTAAGCTGCGCTTTGATAGCCTGATAGAGCTTGTCCTGGACTGCGGTGCTGTTTGGCAAGGCTTGACTCTGGGATATCCCTATGAGGTATAAGGATAGCGTGCTTAAGGGCAGGTTACCGATTCTGGATTCAATACGCTCAAGGGTTTTGTGTAAGTCTCCTCGTGAGGCTTCGCTTCTCAAGGCCAGTAGGGCGAGGGAAACAAAATCGTCCCTTCCCTCGAAGAGCCATGCGGTGAAGTTCTGCTTGAGATAGTCTCTTGCTTCTCGGTACATCGGCTCATCCTTTATGAAAGCCACACAGCACGCTATCCTTGGCTGGCCCAGCCAGTCTCTTGAGCCCAACGCGTAGGAGAGGTAATTCGTGATGATTTCGTCGTGCTTGGGCTTTCTTGCGGTTGCCCTGTAAGCTGCGCAGGCGAACACCTTTTTTGTCCTATTTGATTCTCTTATAGGGTCAGGGCCGAAGGTCTTTATCTCGTTTTCGAGGCTTTCAAGGAGGGGCTCAAGATGGCCCTTTTCATCGTAAAGCCTCCAGAAAGCGGCAAGCAGGCATCTGGTGGTGAGGCTCGGATTTCCCTGGGAGAGTTCTCTGAGATGCGTCAATAGAGACGAAAATAGGTAGGTCTCTTCCATCTGATAATTTCCTATACCCAAATACCTCCCCCTTTTCCTTTCATTTCAGAATGGCTCTATCAGCATAATTTGAAGGCCTTTAAATATTTTTCTTTCGTCCAATGGTAATCTTCGTTGTCTTAAGGCCGTATTGATTTTTCCAGGTTTTCGAGGCTCTCTTCCTGCTCTTTCGTCTCGACAGCATGCGGCCTGGATTGCCTAACCTTGTCAATCGCTTCCTTGGCCGAAAGCCCCTTGCCAACCCAGTATGCCGCTGCCATCATTCCTGTCCTGCCAAAGCCACCCTGGCAGTGCATTATGATTTTCCCCATTTCCAAAGCTTTATTTACAGCATTCAAGAATTGACTGAACTGATTCAGGGCCGGGGCACTAAAATCCCTGATGGGTGGGGATTGAGACCCGGTCAAAGCCCATAGGTTCAGCTTCATCTATATTATAGTACGGGCGCTGTTCGTTCTCGTCGAGAAGGGAGATTACGGTCCTGAACCCTTCTTGGAATAGTTTCTCAATCTCAGCTTCTGTAGAATTCCTGCTTCCTAAAATATTGGGTTCGTCTATCCACCACCGCGACATAGCAGCTCCTGTTTTTGCAGCTTACGCAGCTTCTTCCTTTTCAATCATATACAGTACCTCTTCCCAGGATGAGCTCTGGAAAAGAGTCCAAGCTTCACGCTTCTCTGCTCTGTATTTCCTAACTCTTCCCTCAAAAAAGTCCCTTGCATGCTTTAGAGGAATAAAATCACAAGGCGGGACCGCATGTTTGAGAGTATCTCCAATCAGCAGCTTTCGGACCTGCAGAGATTGGGAAGCGTCAGCACGAGGTTGCTCAGTGAGAATGCCTGCGACCTCATCCTTTCTCTCATGGCTGATTATCCCAAGCCGGTTCAGTGCATATCTTATTTCTCTCGGACGGAAAACCGTCTCAGGCCGGTAGTCCTCCCCTCTCTTCACTTCGCAAATTAGACCTATAAATCTCTCACGATCCGCCAAGCTCAACAGGGCTTCGTCCCAGTCATCATCTTGTCCTCCTATCTCTTCATAGACATTAGGTGGACGAATGGCTAGAAGGTCAATCTCTGATGACCGTTTACCCTTATCTACTCGATGAACAACAAAGTGTTGAAGAGGAAAAAATCCGTTCAGCCGAAGATACCAATAAGCAATCCATTCGCTCCAGTTCGTGTTCATCTTGGTTCTCACCTCAATAACGTGCTCTCACGGTTCCTATACCTTCCACTCGTCCTCCCAGATATCCAAAGGCATCCCCGGTACAATAGCATCTGGACCTCTTTCCTTCTTCCTCCTCTGTTCTTCCCAGTGGATTGCCAAAGAAAGATAAATCAAGGATGCTCGCGCTATCTTCAGGAGCCTGAGTGCTTTCTCCTCAAAACCCCTACGGTACATAGAGAAAGCCATTGTGTCAGCCATCGCCCGGAACACTTCATGATCCTTTTCTGATGGACCGAACCACATGTCGTCATGAAGTTTTAGATACTTGTGCTCCAGATGGTTGCGGATTTCAT
>Ga0315545_1003120_pt1 | contig 14360 bp, 13 predicted proteins | sample SalMarSW160210MG_FD_203096 | JGI IMG/M metagenome (GOLD analysis project Ga0315545, IMG submission 203096) | Salt marsh sediment microbial communities from the Plum Island Ecosystem LTER, Massachusetts, United States - Salt Marsh Sediment SW1602-10 ... | reverse complement strand
GAGGTATCGGTCTCCTTATTCCAGGTAAATGAATCCCGTACATGTGTTATCCACTATTACAATTATGCGTTCCCAACCCTTAATTCGCTATAAGTTTCCCTGTAACCATTGATTACTTTACTTAGTGATTCCCTAATAGATTTGTCCTTAGTTAAGAAGAAAAATATAATTTCATCATCATCAATACGTTCAATATAAATTGGCAAATCTCTTATAATCTTCCCTTTGAGTTCTTTTACTCTTTTGTGTAAGTATTCCTCATGCGCTTCATGTGGGAAGTACTGAAATATCATTAATATTGAATGCTTATCCATATGTTCATACAAGGTTTTAACTTCAGAATATAATATATGTTCTTTACTCGAACTCTTGATTTGTAATCCCGTATCAGGGTCGACGAAAACTAGAGATTTTGGCAAAAGTTCATCCGCTATTTGCTCAAAGTATTTCTCTCTTTGCTCATGAGAAAAATAATTGTCCTTTCCGTAATAAATTCTCATCTTAGGGATGCGTTTTTTTAAGAAGATTTTTAGTTGCTTAATATCTCTTTTACCTGTTCTTCTGCATTCATCTAAGAATTTCACCAACTCAGTATTATTTGTCCCCGCTTTTGCTTTCTTGCGGTCGTCATCTTCACCGTGCCCTTTGCCATTATTCTCTGTAAGCATTGGGATGAATGTAAAATGAGTAAGGGAACGAGCCTCTTCAATGACTCGTAGTATTAGGTCATATTTAAATAGATCTTTATTATCTCCAAAATATTGGTTCTTCATGATTCGTATCTTTTAAAAAATCATAATTCTACCAAAGCTCTCTCAAAATCCTTTATTTTGGGTGACCTTCTGCCTTTCTACCTCGTACCAGCCGTATCAACCCGGCAAAGATATTCATTCTCGGTACCTTTTGCATATAGTGTATGTAGTCGTCGCCAAATTTTTGAATAAGGCGTTGGTCTTCCTCTCTACAGCCCATGTAGATAGCCACCGTGCCCATGGCACCAAGCAGCCCGAATAACCAGTGTGGATACCATAATAATGTAGTGATGAATATGGCGTAAATCCCACCCGTGTATTGCGGGTGCCTGACTACGGCATAAATTCCGGTATCAACCAGGCGAGTGGTATTCACAAAGGATTTCCCCTTGGCAACCCCACCTTGGCGTGGGAACATAACTATGGGCGCCATTATCAGTACCATACCAAACGCCCAAACCACCCACCCGACGATATATAATGCGGGATAAGAGTTCGTTTCTAGAACGCCGGTTAAGACGAGAGGGTTGACCGGAAAACAGACAATACACAGGATAGTCATTACCGTGCTCCAGAATATGTCCTTTTTCGCCCATCTCATCATATTCAGTCTTTCCCGCCCCAGTCATTACAATTCCTGAAAAGCTCTCTCAAAATCTTTCACCCTTGGTGGCTTTTTGCCTCTGCCCGGTTCAATAGCGTGCCCCTCCTCTATCAAGTGGGCACCCTACGCTTCCACACCGCCGGGGTATTTGGGGTTTAGTTCCCCGCCAGCTTTTAGTGTCCGCCAGTAGGGGGTAATATCTTTATTTCCTTCAGCGGATGCCTCCTCGGCGGCATGAGCCGCAACCCAGGCAAATATTCCAGTAGTTATCGGGCAGCCGATTGAAGCCCCATGTTTTTGAGACAATATCCCACGGATTTGATTAATGATAATAAGTCTGCCTTTGGGGACGCCTTTCATAATTTCATCTACTTCTCTTGGTGCTGGAATAACCACCGTCCCAGTTCCCCACCTCTTACTCATCTTATCAGTGATTTCTTCAACCTTTGGTAGACCCTTACTATCTGCCAGCTTTTCTTGCCAGGATTTGCGTTTTTTGGCCATCGCACCTCACCTCAAAAAGGAGTGGGGAAAATGTGGTAAGAGGGGCTTCATACCTTTGAAACTCGCCTAGCCAATAACCTCCTCCGGACTGGCAATCCTGCCCGCTATAGCGCTGGCGGCGGCAACAGCGGGATTAGCCAGATAGACCTCTGATTTAGGACTGCCCATCCTGCCAACAAAATTACGGTTGGTGGTGGAAATGCACCGCTCACCATCAGCCAGAACCCCCATGTGTCCGCCAAGGCAGGGACCACAGGTCGGGGTGCTAACCACGGCACCAGCCTTAATAAAGATTTCTATTAGCCCTTCAGTTAGGGCATCTAGATATACTTGCTGTGAGCCAGGAAGAATAATACAGCGCAGCCTAGGGTGAACCTTCCCTCTTTTTAATATTTCACCAGCAATCCGCAAATCCTCAAGGCGACCATTGGTGCAGCTACCAATCACCACCTGGTCTATCTCTACCTCACTTACCTGACTAATTGGCTTAGCTTTGGCTGGCGAATGAGGTAAGGCAACTTGAGGCTCAATACTAGAGGTATCATATTCAATGACCTGCGAATATTCAGCATCACTATCAGGTTCATAGACCAGATAGGGGCGCTTGGCTCTAGACTTTATGTAAAGCTGTGTCTTATTATCTACTCTGAAAATTCCAGCCTTAGCTCCAGCTTCAATAGCCATATTAGCCATAGTAAATCGTCCATCCATAGATAGGGAATCTGTTGCCTCACCAGTAAACTCCATTGCTGAATAAAGTGCTCCATCAACACCAATATTTCCGATAGTATATAGGATTAGGTCCTTACCCCCAACCCATTCTCCCAGACTTCCATGGTAGATCAGCTTAATAGTTGGCGGCACCTTCATCCATATATCTCCAGTTGCCATCGCTGCGGCAACATCAGTTGACCCCATACCAGTAGCGAAGGCACCTAAAGCACCATAGGTGCAGGTGTGTGAATCAGCCCCGATAACTACATCCCCAGGCAGCACCAAGCCTTGCTCGGGTATAAGCACATGCTCAATACCCATTCGACCCACTTCAAAATATATTACTCCCTGCTCACGGGCAAACTCTCGCATCAGCTTAGCCTGTTCCGCAGAGGCAATGTCCTTATTAGGCACGAAGTGGTCAGGCACCATTACCACCTTTTTGGAATCAAAGACCCTTTTTACTCCGATTCGCCGAAACTCTCTTATAGCAATAGGAGCGGTAATATCATTAGCCAGAATCAGGTCTACCCTGACATTTATAAATTCGCCCGGGCTTACCTGCTTCTTATCACTATGGGCAGCGAGTATCTTCTCAGCTAAGGTCAATATAGCCCCCTTTCCCTGGAATGATTAAGAAATTAACCTTAAGCTCAGCTGTCACCGAATAGGATGAGGCAGAAATAATACAATCAATATCAGAATTGCGGTAACCGCCGAGACCAAGTATAAACCGGCACCAGCGGCAAGACCTATGGCGGCTACTGCCCATATAGTAGCGGCTGTAGTCAACCCCTCAACGATACCTTCCCCCCGGCGGATAATAGCCCCAGCACCAATGAAACCAATGCCAACCACAATCCCAGCAGCAATTCTAGCTGGGTCGGCAGTAGCGCCAAATCCATAAAGAGAAGCTATAGTAAATAGGGCAGCACCAACACAAATAAGGGCATGAGTTCTCAAGCCAACCGGTTTGCCGGCTCTCTCTCGCTGATAGCCAATAATGGCTCCCAACGCTGCCGCCATGAGCAGGCGCAGAATCATCTCTAACTCAATTCTCAACTCAATACCTCCGGACAAAAACCTACCCAACTGCCTTTTTAACCGCCAATAACCTATTGAGGGCATTCATATAAGCTTTAGCACTAGCGACAATAATATCTGTGTCGGCACCACGCCCGGTATAGGTTATGCCCTCGCTCTCTATCCTAATCAGCACCTCACCGATAGCGTCAATACCTTCAGTCACTGATTTAACAGTAAATTCAGTAAGCTCATTAGGCACTTCAATTATCCGATTTATAGCCCTATATAAGGCATCAACCGGTCCCATACCCAGAGCAGCATCAGCTAGAACCTGACCATCAGGGGCAATAAGCTTAACCGATGCGGTAGGAATACCCCTGTCTCCACAGGATACCTGAATGCGGTCGAGACGATAGCCCTCAGACACAGTGCGTTGTTCCTCAGCAACAAGGGATTCAATATCCTTATCGGTGACTTCCTTCTTTTTATCAGCCAACTCTTTAAACGCCGAAAAGGCACGACTAAAATCTTCCTCAGATAAGCTATAGCCTAGCTCTGCCAGCCTCTCCCTAAAAGCATGTCGCCCGCTAAGCTTGCCCAATACAAGGCTACTACCTGGTATGCCTACTGTTCTTGGGTCTATTATCTCATAGGTTATCGGCATCTTGATTACGCCATCCTGGTGAATTCCTGACTCATGACGAAAAGCATTAGCCCCAATAATAGCCTTATTCGGTTGAACGGGAAAGCCGGTTAGCTCACTCACCAATCGGCTCGTCCTATAGATTTGCCTGGTATCAACTTCGGTCGTCAAGTCAAAAAAGTCGTTTCGGGTCTTTATCGCCATTACAATTTCCTCTAGGGAGGCATTACCGGCTCTTTCTCCAATACCATTAATGGTGCACTCTATCTGTCTAGCCCCTCTTTTTATTGACTCCAGGCTATTAGCCACCGCCAGACCGAGGTCATTGTGGCAATGAACACTAACTACAGCCTGGTCAATATTAGGCACATTCTTAAAAATTCCATCAATGAGGTTACCAAACTCATCAGGGACGGCATAGCCCACGGTATCAGGAATATTGACTGTAGTAGCGCCAGCATTAATAACTGCCTCAAGGATTTGATAGATATACTTGGGCTCAGTTCGGCTGGCATCCATAGGTGAAAACTCTATATCGTCAGTATATTTTTTAGCCCGGGCTACCATATCCTGAGCCATTTGTAAGACCTCACCGCGGCTCTTCTTTAACTGATAAACGAGGTGTACATCTGAAGCTGACAGAAAGGTATGTATCCGGGGATGCTCCGCCTCTTTAACTGCCTCCCAAGCCCGGTCAATGTCTTTAGGGTGAGCCCGCGCCAGGGCACAGATTATAGGAGTGCGAACCTCCTTAGCAATGAGTCCTACTGCCTCAAAGTCGCTTGGGGAGCTAATAGGAAAACCAGCCTCAATAACATCCACACCAAGCCTCTCCAGTTGCCTGGCAATCTCCAGTTTCTCCCGGACATTTAATGTCCCCCCCGCCGCCTGCTCCCCATCCCTTAAGGTTGTGTCAAATATAATTACTCTATCCATAGCTTATTCTCCCTTACTTCTCCTTAGCAGCAAGCCTGAGTAATTTATCTACTGTCACTCTTATATCCTCTGCGGCTCTACGTATATGTCTTAGTTCAAGCTCCGACTCATAGAAGTTAGTGTGTAAATAGTTTGCGTGAATGAATGCGTCGTAGATGCTCTTATCTCCCAAGTCCTTAGTCAGACTCTCGGTATAATTCCATATCTGACGGTGATTGTTCAAAACTATCCCTCCACTTGCTGCTACTGCCTTTAGTGCCTCAGCCATACTACCCCAAAGAAATTCACCCGCCTTGTCTGAATTTCCGGCATCAATAAACTCAGAGGCATTTTTAAGGTAACGCAAGCTCTGCTTTACATACTTTTTAACTTCACCTTTTGTGTCCAATATTAATCCCCTTACTCAGGAAATGAATACTCTTTAACATCTGCTGTCGAAGCATCTATCTTCACTTCAGCTATCTGAGGAGCTACCGCGCCAACATCAACTTTCACTATCCAAGTGGCATCCTCTCTCACCGCACCAATCGGGCGTAAGAAAAAGTAATATTTTTTAAGAAATGAAGCCGCTATTTCTGTAGCCTGTGAGGCTGATTTTACTTCACCATGCATCATATCCCTCCTATTTTACCTCCCCTTTAGCCACGGCATCATCTGGCGTAACTCAGCCCCAACCTCCTCTATAAGGTGTTCTTCATCCATATGCTTTAAGGCATTATAGACCGGGCGCCCAGCCTGATTTTCCAGAATCCACTCTTTAGCAAAGCTACCATCCTGAATCTCAGCCAGGATTTGCCCCATCTCATCTTTAACCATATCATCAATGACCCGTGGTCCCCGAGTATAATCGCCATACTCAGCGGTATCACTGACTGAGTAGCGCATATAGCTCAATCCCCCCTGATAAATCAGGTCAACGATGAGCTTAAGCTCGTGGCAGACTTCAAAGTAAGCTATCTCTGGCTGATAGCCAGCCTCAACCAGTGTCTCAAACCCAGCCTTTATCAGAGAGGTAACCCCACCACATAGCACCGTTTGTTCGCCAAAAAGGTCAGTCTCTGTCTCCTCATCAAAGGTGGTTTCAAGAACGCCAGCTCGAGAGCAGCCGATGCCTTTAGCATAGGCAAGGGCTATATCTCTTGCCTTACCTGAAACGTCCTGATGAACCGCCACCAGCGCCGGCGGTCCTATCCCCTCAGTATAGAGTTGCCGTAGCATATGCCCCGGGCATTTGGGAGCTATCATAGTAACATCAATGTCTGGCGCGGGGATAATTTGCCCGTAATGGATATTGAAGCCATGAGCAAACATCAGCATATTGCCCGGGACTAGCCCTTTTTCAATTGACCGGTAGTAGATATCTCGCTGCAAGGTATCAGGAACCAGCATCATAATAATATCGGCTTCCTTGGCTACACTAGCCGCCTCTAGTACCGTGAATCCAGCCTGCTTAGCATTTTTCCAACCTTGGCTACCCTTAGCCTCAGCTACCGTTACCTGGCAGCCACTATCCCTGAGGTTTTGAGCCTGGGCATGCCCTTGACTCCCATAACCAATAATGCCAACCACTTTCTCTTCAAGCAGTTTCAATTTACAATCACTGTCATAGTATATTGTTGCCATAATCTATTCCTCCTTTATTTATTACCCTATTAGATTAATGTTGCCTTACCAGAATATTTGGCCATAAATGTTTAATAGAACCTTCTCAACGATACTGTCTTGTGCCCACCGGCTTAGCGCCGAGTGACCAATTCCGAACATCTAATAGAACAAGCATACTCAGGTACATTCTCAAACCTCTGATTCTGATTTTATTATACATTAAACACTGAACAAACTAATATGCTCACTCTCGTCTCCGTCTACTATCTTACCATAATTCTGGCGTCTACTACCCAGTAACCTTCCCCTATGGGCATCACTTTGACCGGATTCAGATCCAGTTCGGCAATCTCTGGTATATCTTCAACTAGCACCGAGAGTCTGAGCAGCAGGTCCTCCAGAGCTTGGGTATCACTGGGAGGTGAACCTCTGAACCCCTCAAGCAATTTTGCCATCCGGATAGAGCTCATCAGCTCTCTAGCATCGAAATCAGTGAGCGGGTGCAACCTTAGGGCTACGTCATTGAGCAGTTCAGCATATATTCCTCCGAGGCCAAACATTATGAGCGGCCCGAAAGATGTATCTTGTGTCACGCCGACGATTGCCTCTACTCCCCCCTTCACCATACGCTGCACGGTAACGCCTTTCATCTCATGTTCACGTCCGATTTCGGTGAGCCTGGCTTTGATATCAACGAAAGCCCTCTTCACCTCATTTTCTGAGCTGAGGTCAAGTATGACCCCGCCGACGTCAGTCTTGTGTACGATGGTAGATGAGTTAAGCTTGACTACGACAGGAAACCCTATCCTTAAGGCTAGTGCAGCCGCCTCAGCCGCTGTCTCAGCCACTAAAGTTTCAACAGTGCGTATGCCGTAGCAGACGAGCAGTTCAGATATCTCCCTTGCCGAAAGCCAGAGCGTCCTTTGCGCACTGCGGGTCATTGCTTTCTCAACCACCTTTCGCGCTCTTCCCCGCTTAATGCCATGAAACTTGGGGACAGCTCCCTTGGGCTTTCTCAGAAATTCGCCATACTCAGCCGCCTTAGCCAGCGCTGAGACAGCGTCCTCAGGGAAGAGATAGCAAGGCACGAATTTACCGCCGGAACCCAGCCTTCCCTGTGTACCCCTCCGACCCATAAAGCACGCCAGTAAAGTCTTCTTTTGCCGCTGAAAAACAGGGACTACTCGCCGTAAGGTGTCCTCCATAGCCTTTGGGTCCACGACCGTAGGTGGTATAAATATGGCAAGGACGGCATCATTGCCTTTGTCATTAGCCAGCACCTTCAAGGTACCCTCGAATTCCTCCGCTGCGGCCCCAGCGGTCAAGTCAAGGGGGTTACCAAGCCCAATATCTCGCTTGATAGCAGGTCCTAGTTCACTTATCGTTTCTGAGGAGAGTTCTGGTAACACCAGCCCATGGTGTGTGCAGGCATCAGCAGCGATTATGCCCGGACCACCACCGTTGGTAACTATCACCAGCCTTCTACCTTTGGGGACTGGCTGGTTACAGAGCAGACTAGCAACATTGAAGAGCTCCTCTACAGTATTTATCCTGATAATACCTGCCTGGTAAAAAAGGGCCTCGGATACTATCTCAGGAGTAGCTAAGGCTCCTGTATGAGATAATGCAGCGCGCGAGCCCGCAGGAGTGCTACCACTCTTCAGGGCTAATATCGGTTTGATGGCTGATACCCTCCTGGCAATACGGCTAAATTTAAGTGGGTTACCGAACGATTCTAGGTAGAGTATTATAACTTTTGTTGCCGGGTCTTGCTCCCAATACTGTAGTAGGTCATTGGACGAGATGTCGGCACGATTGCCAACACTGACAAAGGTAGAGATACCCATGTTAAGGTTATTGGCATGTTCTAGGATGACCAGTCCCATTGCCCCGCTCTGGGAGAGAAGGGCAGCATTGCCCCGCGGCGGGTAGACCTGTGAAAAGGTGGCATTTAGCCTTACCCTCGGGTCTGTATTGATAACCCCCATGCAGTTTGGTCCTACTAGCCTCATGCCATATCCCAGAGTGATGTCGCGCAGTTCCCTCTCCCGACCAGCTCCTTCCGCTCCTCTCTCCCTGAACCCGTCAGAGATAACAACTATGGTATATACTCCCTTGCGCCCACACTCGTCAGCCACCTTGGACACAAGTTTGGCTGGTACTACGATAATTGCCAGATCGACATCACCAGGGATATCGAGTACTGAAGGATATGCTTTCACTGACATTACTACATCAGCATTCGGGTTCACTGGGTAAACGACTCCAGAAAACCCATTTTGCACTATATACTGGAAAATGAGGTGGCCAAGGACACCCGGCTGCCTAGAAGCACCTATCACTGCTATTGACCGCGGGTATAACATAGAGCGAAGTGAGGCCAATGTTGAAATACGTTCCCTCTCTTCCTCTTCCTTCACCACCTTTCTGGTCCGGGTGATAGGAAAGGTGACGTGATATACACCCCACTTAAGGTCGCTGGTAACATGAAATCCATAGTCTCTAAAAACAGTTATCATCTGTTCATTTTCAGCTAACACGTCAGCTTCAAAATTGGTAATGCCGCCGTCACGGGCTACATTAGCCAGCCATTCCACGAGCTTGGTGCCAATACCCTTCCCTTGGTAAACATCCTCGACAACAAAGGCCACCTCTGCCGAGTGCTTGTTCGGCAATCGGTAGTAGCGCCCGACAGCTACTATGTTCTTGCGGTGTTCCTTCACTACCTCGGCAACGAAGGCAAAGGTATTGGTGTAGTCCACTGTACAGAATCGGATAGCATCCTCTGGCCCTATCTCTTTTGGTGCATAGTGAAAGCGGAAGTACTTAGTACGGCGGCTAAGCCGGCGAACAAAGGCCAGCCAGCGCTCGGTGTCCTCCCTCCGGATCGGCCTCAGCAAAATTCTTGAGCCGTCTTTCAGAAGCACCTCGGTTTCATATTGCGACGGGTATGCAGTTCTAATTTCACTTGGCATGTCTCTTCACTCTTCATGTCGTGGAGGCTTGGTATACTTTAATGGGAAAATTAGGTTTTGAAGGGAATTCTCGTACCGGCTTCAAGCCCCCGTCAAAGCTCCCTTGATAGATGACCTTTAGACTGTTTTGTGTCTGTTACGAGTCTTGGGTAACCTTTCTCCGCCGATAGCGAGCCGGAAGTTCCGCGGACCATGGCAATACGACCAGTCCTGGATATTTCCCTGATACCAAAACTGCGAAGCAGATTAAATAAGGAATTGATTTTCTCCTCATCACCGGTGATCTCAATCGTTAGCGAGTCAGGGGCAACATCTACTATACTCGCCCTGAATATGTCCACAATCTCAATAATCTCACTCCTAGTAGAAGAGGTGGCTTTTACTTTTATGAGTGCCAGTTCACGGGCAATTGTGTTGTCTCCAGTAATATCAGACACCCTGACCACATCTATGACCTTGTCCAGTTGCTTTCTAACCTGTTCCACCATAGCTGTTGACCCATCAACAACGATGGTCATACGTGATAGATGAGGCACTTCACTAAGCCCTACGGCAATACTCTCGATATTAAAGCCCCGCCTTCTAAAAAGGCTTGCCATACGGTTAAGCACTCCGGGCTTATTCTCCACTAGAGCAACTAGGGTGTGCTTCGTCGTGGCCATAACGTCACCTCCCCCTTAGGTTCTTCAAGTACTTCGGCTAAAGACGCCCCAGGCAGCACCATAGGATAAACATTTTCCTCCGGTTCTACCACAAAATCTATTAAGAAAGGACCCTGATACTCCATAGCTTGCTCAATAGCTGGCACTACCTCTTCCCTACGAGTAACCCTTAACCCGGGAAGCCCATATGCTTCAGCAACCTTGACAAAATCGGGACCAGATAGTGGTGTGGCTACGTATCGTCTACCATAGAACATCTCCTGCCATTGTCTGACCATTCCCAGAAACCCATTATCAATAATAGCTATCTTAACTGCCACTTTCTCCTTAACTATGGTAGCTAACTCCTGAATGGTCATCTGAAAACCGCCATCACCGGCAATACACCAAACAATTTCTTCCGGACAGCCTACTTTAGCCCCCATAGCTGCTGGAAGCTCAAATCCCATAGTTCCTAAGCCACCTGATGAGATAAAGCTATTTGGCTTATTATACCAATAATGCTGAGCTGCCCACATCTGGTTCTGCCCTACCCCGGTAACAATAATAGCCTCACCCTTGGTTACCTCATATATTTGGCGAATAACATACTGAGGCAGGAGCCCTTCGCTGTCCCTGATGCCTATTGAAGGATGCTCCTTACGCCAATCATCAAGCTGGCGAAGCCAATCAACATGCTCGGCTGAGATAACCAGTTTATTTAATTCACTTAAAACAGCCTTCACATCACCAACTATAGGCACGTCCACACGCACATTCTTGCCGATTTCTGCTGGGTCAATATCAATATGAATAATACGGGCATGAGGAGCAAAGGCGCTTACCTTAGCTGTAGCTCTATCATCAAACCTCATTCCGATAGCAATGATGACATCAGCAGCATCCACCGCCATATTGGCGTAAGCCATACCATGCATACCCAGCATACCAAGACTTAAAATATGAGACTCAGGGAAACAACTAATACCTAACAAGGTAGTAACCACCGCTATTTGCGCCATCTCAGCTAGCTGCTTAAGCTCATTATATGCCCTGGAGATAATAATTCCCCTACCAGCAATTACGAGTGGTCTCTCAGCCTCATTTATAAGCTTTGCTGCTTTCTTAATCTGTGCCGAGTGACCCTGAAGCGTTGGCTTATAGCCGGGCAGAACCACACGGCTTGGATAATGAAATTCCGCCTGGTCTATTTGAACATCTCGGGGCATATCAATTAGAACCGGTCCAGGACGACCACTCCTGGCTAGATAAAAAGCCTCCTTAACTATTTCAGCTAGTGAACTCACATCAAGGACGATGTAGTTATGTTTAGTAATGGGTAGAGTGATTCCGGTAATATCTATCTCTTGGAAAGCATCCTTGCCAATAAAGGGTCTGGCTACCTGACCAGTTATAGCTACTAAAGGAACAGAATCAAGGTAAGCATTAGCAATCCCAGTCACCAGATTAGTCGCACCAGGACCAGATGTAGCCAAACACACACCCACCTTCCCGGTAACCCTGGCATAGCCATCGGCGGCATGGGCAGCCGCCTGCTCATGACGGACCAGAATATGGCGAAGCTGGGGATACTGAGGTATGGTATCATAAAACGGCAAGATAGAACCACCAAGAATACCAAACATAACCTCTACCTCTTCCCTTACTAAACTTTCACATAGAATCTGAGCACCAGTCATCTTCATAATAGCCCCCTATCTGCTTTCATTTCAATAACAGAAAAACCCTCCACCTGGGAGGGTTTCTTGCTTCTTCTAAATTTCCTCTTCTATTACTCGGTTAAGACTTTGCGACATACCCTCCCAAGCGCATTTGATTGCGCAAAACAAGAACAACTACATTTACTTGAGAGATGCCGTTAGTAAACATTATATCTTCCGTTATCTCCTTCTGTGATAAACATAGCACAAAGAAATATTGCCTGTCAAGAGAGTGCATTCTTTCACTACATTAGCAAGATATGACCTTCTTTCTATGTTTTTATTGCCAATGCTCTATAAACTCCAGAATAGTTAAATAGCCTAAGCCCTGACACTATGTTATTACACTGTAAATCTCTTCCACTAGATTAAGGCACTACTTAATCTAGCCAGACAAAACAAGCCTCAGGCGCTCGCTAATACTTTGGATACAAGTCATTTTCATTACAATCCCTATTCACCAACTAAATACAGCTCCACTGCTGGCTGAACATACCTTCTCCGCATAGTATTTAAGATAACCTGTCTTTATTTTAGGCTCAAACTCAGCCAGATGAGCCAGACGATTAGCTATCTCTTCGTCACTAAGCTCTACCTCAAGCTTATAATTTGGAATGTCAATCTTGATTATATCACCATTGGTTAGGGCAGCAATAGGTCCTTTACTGGCTGCCTCAGGTGAGACATGCCCAATAGCAGCACCATGAGTCGCCCCTGAAAAACGCCCATCAGTGATAAGAGCAAACTCTCTATCCATACCCATACCACTTAGCAGAGCGGTAGGGGTGAGCATCTCTCTCATTCCGGGTCCACCCTTTGGACCTTCATAACGAATGACTATCACCTCGCCCGAATTTAGGCTACCATTCATAATTGCATCTGTAGCCTCTTCTTCAGAATTAAAAACTCTGGCGGGACCTTGATGAACCAACATCTCAGGAGCTACTGCACCCCTCTTCACTACTGCCCCCTCCGGTGCTAAATTGCCAAAAAGGATGGCAAGGCCCCCCACAGCCGAGTAGGCATTGGCAGTGGAATGGATAACTTCCTTATCTACAACCCGGCTATCAGCGATAATCTCAGCCACTGACTTCCCAGATGCTGTACTTAACCCCAGATTCAGTAACCCCTGCAGTTCCTTCATAACCGCCGAAATACCGCCAGCACGGTCCAAATCCTCAATGTGATAGTCACCGGCCGGGCTTAACTTACATAAGTAAGGAGTCACTCGGCTTATTTCATTCACCAGTGACAAGGGAAAATCAATCCCTGCCTCATGAGCTATTGCTATAAGATGTAAAACCGAATTGGTGCTGCCACCCAATGCCATATCAACGGCAAAGGCGTTGTACATAGAATCCTTATTTATAATATCACGAGGACGAATATTGTTAGCTAACAGCTCCATAACTTGCTGCCCAGCTTCCCTAGCCAAACCTCGCCGCCTGGCATCAACAGCCGGAATAGTACCATTGCCCACCAACCCCATTCCTAGTGCCTCAGTTAAACAGTTCATAGTGTTGGCAGTAAACATTCCGGCACAGCTACCGCAACCGGGACAGGCAACCTCTGCCAATTCTTCCAATTCTTCCTGAGTCATCTCCCCCTTAGATACCTTACCTACCGCCTCAAAGACAGAACTGAGGTCAACCTGTTTAACCCCACTGCTACTACCCAGATGCCCTGCCAGCATAGGTCCACCGCTAACGAAGACAGCCGGCAGATTCAGCCTTACCGCTGCCATAAGCATCCCAGGAATTATCTTGTCACAATTAGGGATAAACACCAAAGCATCAAAGGCGTGAGCCTCAGCCACTATTTCCACCGAGTCAGCTATTAGTTCCCGGCTGGGTAGACTATATTTCATACCCGAATGGTTCATAGCAATGCCATCGCACACAGCAATAGTATTTACCTCAAAGGGAACGCCCCCTCCACTTCTCACCCCCGCCTTAACTGCCTCAGAAATATCTCGTAGATGTATATGTCCCGGCACAACCTCGCTGAAGCTATTAATAATACCTATAAACGGCTTACCCATTTCGGCTCTGGTACAGCCTACTGCATACAGTAACGACCGGTGTGGAGCTCGCTCCACACCTTTCTTAACAACATCACTCTTCATAGTTAACCCTCCATAGCCTTTATTTGATTTAGCCGGCGCAAGTGTCTTCCGCCTTCAAATTCAGAAACAAGAAAAGTTTTTACAACTTCCCGCAATGCATCTTGCTCCTGCTCC
>Ga0315545_1003119_pt1 | contig 14362 bp, 8 predicted proteins | sample SalMarSW160210MG_FD_203096 | JGI IMG/M metagenome (GOLD analysis project Ga0315545, IMG submission 203096) | Salt marsh sediment microbial communities from the Plum Island Ecosystem LTER, Massachusetts, United States - Salt Marsh Sediment SW1602-10 ... | reverse complement strand
CCGCAGTAAAGGCCCTGCAGTACAGGCTCCGCGAGCGCAAGCCGATAAGGCGGCATATGCCCTGCTGGCAAAACACACTTTGGAGCAGGAAAAAAACTTGTCACTTTTTCAAGATACTGTTGTGGATCTTATCTGTGATAGTAAAATGAAAAAGATAAGGGGTGTTGTTACCGAGAGAGGGAATCGTTTTACTGCCGGGGTGGTTGTGCTCACCACGGGTACCTTTATGGAGGCCAAGATATTTATCGGCGATTATGTAGCTTCGTCCGGCAGGCTGGGGGAACCCGCGGCTGTAGGTTTGGGAGCAAGCTTACGAAGAATCGGTTTTAAAGTAGGCAGATTGAAAACCGGCACTCCTGCCAGAGTATTAAAGAGCTCGCTTGATTTTGCCAAGCTGGAGGAGCAGAAAGGTGATGAAGTACAGCTTGCTTTCTCTTTTTCTAACGATAGTATTTCAAGGCCTCATGTTCCATGTTATATCACCTATACAAGCAAAGTTACCCATAAGATCATCCGTGATAATATCAAATACTCACCCCTTTACGGAGGGAAAATTGTGGGTATCGGTCCCCGCTACTGTCCTTCTATAGAAGATAAAGTAATGCGTTTTCCGGATAGAGACCGGCACCAGATTTTTGTTGAACCGGAAGGATTAAACACACAAGAGATGTATCTCAATGGCATCTCGTCATCACTCCCGGAACAGGTACAGGAGCGGTTTTTACGTACCGTGCCGGGATTGGAACATGTGGTGATTATGAAACCGGGTTACGCCGTGGAATATGATTACTTAAATCCTACTCAGCTTTATCCGAGCCTGGAAACCAAACTGCTGCAGGGACTATTTATTGCCGGACAGACCAACGGCACTTCCGGTTACGAGGAAGCGGCGGCTCAGGGGCTGTTGGCAGGTATTAACGCAGCCCTACACTTGCAAAAGAAAAAACCGCTTATTCTCTCCCGGGCTGAAGCCTACATTGGCGTGTTAATCGATGATCTGGTGACGTTGGGAACAAAGGAGCCTTACAGGCTTTTTACTTCAAGAGCGGAGCACAGGCTCTGTCTGCGTTATGATACGGCGGATATCCGCCTGTTTCCCAAAGGGTATCAGGTAGGGCTGCAGAATAGAGAAGCAAACCAACGATTTGAGGCCAAAGTAAAAAAATTGGATGAAATAAACGAGCTTTTGCATAAGCGTAAGGTGGAAGCGCGGGATATTATTATCGTACCGCTATTGGAAAAATATAAAGGTAAATCTTTCTCTCAAATTCTAAAAGACCCCGAGTTTGACATATCCATGTTAAGAAAATTGGATGGTGCTTTAACAGATTTTAACGAAGCCCTTTGCAGACAGATTGAGCTCGATATTAAGTATCAAGGATATTTAAAACGTCAAAACGAACAGGTAGCGCGGTTTAAGCGGTTGGAAAAATTGAAAATATCCTCCGGTTTTAACTATGACGCTGCGGAGGGATTGTCCAAAGAGAGCAGAGAGAAGCTTAAAGAGATTCGACCGCTGTCTGTGGGTCAGGCATCACGAATTGCAGGAGTAAGGAACTCCGATATTGCCGTGCTTTTAATCTATCTTACCAAGAAGAGCGGGGCTTAAGCTGGATACGAAGGAATTTCTGCAACAAGGACTCATTAAGCTAGGGCTTGACTTCGCTAAAAAACAAACAGACAGTCTTATTTCATATATTGAAGAAATACTGAAATGGAATAAACGCCACAATTTGGTAAAAGCCGATGCTAAAGGAATTGTTATCAGGCACATCCTGGATTCGCTTGCGGCAATGCCCGTGCTTGTGGATTTTTGTCGGCATAAGCATATTTTGGATGTGGGCTCCGGCGCCGGTTTCCCGGGTATTCCGCTAGCTGTTTTTTTAACCGGGTGTAGCTTTACGCTTTGTGAACGATCGGCTATAAAATCCGCCTTCTTGCGCAATGTCTGCCTGCTCTTAGATTTGAAACATGTATCGGTAGAGGAGGCGGATGTAAAACAGGTTCAAGGTTGTTTTGACCTGATTCTTTTTAGGGCATTTTCCAGCATCGTCAACCTGCTTTCACCCTTAAACCGCATATTAAACAGTTCCGGTGTTATTTTTGCTTATAAAGGCAGACTTGAGAATTTGATACATGAGTTAAAACCACTGACCGAATATTTCAAGCATATTGAGATTAAAGAGTTGAATGTTCCCTTTTTGCATGCGGAACGACATGCGCTTATAGCTTGCATGCGGCATAGACTCACTTGCCTGAACGGTTAAGTTTTCGAAACAGGGCTACGATCCCCTTTTTATCGATCAGATCAATGAGGCGCGCTTCAACAAACTGTTTTGCGCTGTCGCTGAAATCGCCTGCGGTAATACAGAATCCGCGGTCTGCCTTATGGTCTTTACAGCTTGTGTAAAAATCACGAATTAAAAGTTCCCCTGTAGTCCCCGTAGTCCTGATAAAACGGAATAACACAATATCTTCCCAGCGCTTGGTGTGTATCTCGGCTAAAATGTCCGCATAATCGTTTTTGTTTATAGAAATATTAAGTAATTTCGCTTTGGACTCTTCAAAGAAATTGGCGGCGATTTTTCTGCAGAGAGATAAAAATTCGGATTTTGGCGACATTAAAAAGGTCTGTAAATCCTTATTGCTCATAAGCTCTCTGTATTGATCAATCTGGCTTAAAACGTCTTTATAATCAGCTTTAACATCTCGAATGCTTTCCAGCAGTTCCAATGTCCGCTTCATATTGCCGTCTTTTAAATAGGCGATAGCTAAGCGGTATTTTAGTTCCAGCTGAACTTCGAGCGGGATGTTTATATGTTTTAGACCGATTTCCAAATCCATTATTGCTTTCTGGTAATTATAAGCCTTAAGATGAATGGTTCCGGAGAAGAGCGCGGCATTAGGGCCAAGTTTGGGATCAAGTCGCAGATGGGAGAATATTTTGAGAGCGTGATCGATATGTCCCATCTCATAATGGCATTGAGCCAAGGCAAAGAGTGATTCTTTGTCATTGGGTTCGAATTCAATTGCTTTGCGCAGTTCTTCGCCGGCTTCGGTATATTGTCTGTTTCTAAAATAGCTGTGTCCCAAAAAACGAATGGTCTGAACATGTTCGGGATCCAGTGATTGTGCCCGGCGGAAAAAAGCTAAAGCCTTTTCGTAGTCTTTTTTTAGATACTCCAAATAGCCCAGGTTATAACATAGCTCAAAGTTATCCTCGGTCATGGTAAAGGCGATAACCAGGCTCTTATATGCCTCGTCATAGTTCTGCAGCTTAAACGCAGCAAGACCAAAGCGAAGGGTAACTTCGAATTCATTAATGTCCAGATTGCTGGCACACTGATCAATCAAGGTGTTATAATAGTTCATGGCCTTATCATAAATACTTTCTTTGAAATAGAGGTCGGCCAGGGCCATAAGCGCTTCGTAGTCTTTCGGATTCTGAATAAGACGCTTGTTGGCTTCTCTGATTATCTTGTTGCGGTCTTTTGATTTTATTTTTTTCTTTTTTTTCTTGTGCTCGGAGGAGTCCCTTCTCAATATTAAGGAGACAATGAGCCCCAGAAACACAAGAACCGAGAAAGTAATGACAATATAAGGTATATAATCCCACACAATTCAATTATAAAGCAGAAAAGTAGAATGTCAAGAAAGCAAATTTACACATATTTAGCTTAAAAAAGGAACAAATTTAAAATTGCTCAGCAATTCTCATTTTAATAAATGAGAATCGCTGAAAATTGCTAATTTTCGTTGACAAAATCTCATTCTCGATATACGATTTTAATAATGGCAAAAGAAGACAATGATAAAAACCAAATCGGCATAAAACTTGCGGACGGCAAATTTTATCCTGTTTTTGAAGAGAATTTTAAAGGCAAAAAAAAGTTAACACTAACAACCGTACGAGATAATCAACAAAATGTACAGATTGATCTTTATAGAGGACACGGCGACACTTTATTCGAAGATGCCTATATTGGAAGCCTTGTTATTGAGAATATTGAGACAGCGGCAAAAGGCGAGCCGGAAATTGAACTGCTTGTTGGAATCGATAAGGACGGCAATCTAAAGGCCACAGCCGATGATTATAAAACCGGTGAAAAACAGAGCCTTTCGGTGAGCCTGGAGTCTGTGGAAGATAAAGATATGTACACCATCCCCGAATTTGAAATAAATCAAACTATTCCCGAAACCCCTGCTTCCGAAGAGGAAATCGAAATGGATGCACAAACAATAGCAGGAGAAAGCTACCCTGCTTCCGAGTATGATAGAAGAAAAACCCATATTCAAAAAAGAAAAGGCAATCCCTTAGCTTTAATACTCTTTATTTTATTGGGGCTTTTAGTCATTACCGTCGGAGGTTGGGGTATATATGCGCTTATAGCCAAGGTACCGTTTTTACCGGGTACGGAAATCTCAGAACAGACAGCAGATGAGGCAGAGGATTCTTCAGTGGCGGAACAAGCAGAGAGTGAAGAGGTTGATGTAGGGGCTCCGGATATTGAAGAGAGCGAACAGTCGACAGTAACCACTGAAGAAGAAACCGCGGAGCAAACCGGTGATGGAGAAGAGTATATAGTGATATGGGGCGATACGCTTTGGGATATTGCCCGGCGTTACTATAGAGATCCGTTTGAATATAAAATGATAGCAAAAGTAAATAAGATTGCGAATCCGGATTTAATTTTTGAAAAACAAAAGATATTTCTTCCTGCCAAATAGGTTTATTACCCTTGCACTTTGTTTGGCTTTTCTTATGCTTTTTCCCGCCTGTCAAAAAGCATATATCTGGGGAATAAAGCGTGAAGAGTTGACAAATAAAATCAGTCGAGGGGATTTCTCATTTCTAGAATATGTAGATTTTTATGAATTCGATATTCAGGATATTTTAGACTATTCTCCCGGAGCTGCTTATTATGTATCCCGCATTTTTACTGAATTGGGATATTCTGATTCTGCAGAAAAGTTATTGGCTTTGGAGTGGCAGAAGGGAAATCCGCCCTGGAAATATCAAGCGGCAGTGGAACTGGCGGAAGCTTTTATCAAACAGGAGCGCTATGAAGATGCAAATAATATTGTCCGGACGTTACTCAAATACCATAGTTCTGCATATAATCTTCCGCATATAAAAAGGCTGGATATTGAAACACTCTATTGGCAGGAACATGACGAAGAACTCTTAAAAAGGTTGGATGAATACTATACGGCACAAGGTCCGGACGAATGGAAAACCGATGATCCCGAAATAATTCTTTTTAAGGCCGTAGCAGCCTTCAGGTTGAAGCAGAGAGGTTGGGAAGATTTGTTTAGAAATCTTTTTTATACTGTGGAAGCCGGAGATCTGCATTCACGTGCCTATCTGTATCTGCTCTATAATAAAGAAAGACTCGCGAATTTATCTGATATTGAAATGGGTATTTTTAAAGCCAAGAGTTTGATGGCAGAGGGTAGTTATAAAGATGCAAAAACATTATTAAAACAAGGTATTACACAGCTTCCCCTCATACAATTACATAACACAAGGCTTGTCGCGGATTATGCTATTGCCTGCCTGAAAGCAAGTAGTTCCTTGGCCGATGCAGAACTTGCGGAATCTATTGCCTTACAATTGACAGCGGATACTCAGGCCTTAGCATTAGAAATGGCCGCAAAGATTTATGCTTTCCACAACTCGTTTAAAAAAGCTCAAAGCATTTGGTTTATGATTTATAGCGAAACAGCTGATGCAAATCTGAAACAGAGAGCTCAGTGGTATATGCTGAAAAATGCTGTTGACAGAGGGACCTCGGCTGTATTGGCTGAACTTACATCCTCGGTACCTCAATGGAAGGATTTTGATTATTTTTCAGATTTACTTGAGGAGTATATTTCATCTCTGCTCTGGGGAAAAGATTTTACCACTCTTCACAAGCTCTATCTTATTTTTAAGGATACCGCGCCCCATGAGGTGCGTGCAAAGCTAACCTATATTGTTGCCCGCTTAATCTCACTAGGTTACTTGAAGGGGAAAACACTTGACAGCTCTCATTTGAGTGAGCAGCTTTCTACAAAGGACGGTTATTATTCTTTTCTCGCGGCACATTTTTTGAATACACCCGCTCAGGCACTTTTAGGGAATAAGCGGTCTTATAGCGGTAATGCGGATTCAAGCGATAATGGCAGATTTATTTTTGGTTTTTTTGATTTCGGTCTGTTTGAAGAGGGCTATACGCTTTTAAGTACAGCTGATCCTTACTTGGAAGCGGATACGCTTTTTAATCTTGCCAAAACACTTAAGCAACGGGGACAGTATCTGTTTGCCATACGCGTGTTGGGCTTGTTAAGGAGCACGGAGCAAACGCAGCTTTCCAAAGAAGAAGCACTCATTGTGTATCCTATTGCCTATGAAGAGGAGATAGTGCAGGCTGCCGTACGGTTTGGTATTGACCGTTATCTTTTTTTTGCATTAATCAGACGTGAGAGTGCTTTTGATAAGAACATAGTCTCCCATGCGGGAGCAGTGGGATTAACACAGCTTATGCCGGCTACGGCTGAGGATGTAGCACGCAGAATTGATTTAGCCGAACCGGATCTTACGAATCCTGAACAGAATGCTCTCTTAGGAGCCTTTTTTATGGCTGATCTTATGCGACGCTTTAAGAGTGTTCCGCGTGCACTGGCTGCCTATAATGCAGGCCCGACGAGAATAAGAAACTGGGAGAATAATATTGGAAAATTCCCTGACGATCTCTATGTAGAGGCCATTCCCATATTAGAGACACGTAAATTTGTAAAATTCGTCTGCACGGCAGCTGTATATTACAGTTGTCTCTATGATGATGTCAGGTCTCCGTCTGAGAGGATTGGGAAATTATTTGAATAACAGGGAGATGAAGGAGAAGCTATGAATGAAATTCAATCCATACTCTTAGGTATAATCCAGGGCCTCACCGAATTTTTACCGGTATCCAGTTCGGGACACCTGGTTTTTGGTGAGCTGCTTTTAGGAATTCAAAGAATAAATTCAACCTTATATATCATAATTCTCCATGTGGCTACGCTTTTTGCAGTAGTGATTGTTTTCCGGCAAAGACTTTTTGCTATAATCGGTTCATTATTCCGCTTTGTAATTAAAAAGTCCAAACCCGAAGATAAAGAAAACCTTAGATTATTTTTAATTCTTATACTGGCTACGATAGCCACGGTTATAATTGCTCTTTGCCTTTATCAAGTGCTAAAATATGTAGAAGCAGAGCCGAAGATCATTTCTCTTCTTTTTATCGTGACAGGGCTTATCCTGCTTTCTCCTTTGCTTTTCAAAGGCAAAACAGAATATAAAAACCTTACTATATGGCAGGGATTGATTACGGGAATTGCCCAGGGTTTGGGAATCTTTCCGGGTATCTCCCGTTCCGGTATTACCATCTCCGCTGCCTTAGCCTCCGGCATGAAACGGGAGCAGGCCGGAGAGTATTCATTTCTGCTTGCTATTCCGGCTATTCTGGGGGCACTGGTCTTTGAGTTAAAAGATGCACAACAATTAACAGCAGATATCCCCCTGCACACAATGGCATTGGGTTTTGTGGCAGCTTTTATAATCGGAATGCTTTCACTTATTGTGCTTTTAAAGATTATCAGGAAAGGCAGGCTTTATATTTTCAGTACCTATCTTATTCCGCTGTGGATTATTACTTTTTTCTTAAGTTGATATATTTAAGAGCTTTTTACTGAGTTCAAAAAGCAGTTTGTAATCAACCGGTTTTTCGATCACTTCTTTTACTCCCAGCTGTTCAAGTTTGAATAGATCGCTGTGTTTGTTGTCATTTTTTTGAAAAAGGATTCCGGAAATTACGATTGTGGGTATTGAATAACCATTGCTTTTAAGTTGTTCCAACAGGGCAAATCCGTTCATATTCTTCATCTCAATGTCGGTAATCAGCAGATCCGGAATATAATGCTTTGTAAGAATGATTTCCAGCGCTTCCCTGCCGTCATGGGCGTCCGTAATATGCTTTAAACCGCAGTTGCTAAAAAACTCCACGTAGCTGTTTAGAATTACGTTGTCGTCCTCAACAATCAGTATTTTTTTTGCTGCTGCCTCCCCAGGAAACATGAGTTTTATACCATTATCCAAATCTTCGTCATAGTCGATTTCTTTGTATTTATATACCTTGGGAAAACCGATAATAAAAGTTGCTCCTTTACCGAATTCTCCGGTCTCACGAATGAATCCGCCTGCGGATTCTATGGTTATTTTAATATCCGGTAAACCAATACCGTGATCACCATCCTCGATTTTATCGGAATCGCCTTCGAAGATAGTTTTTTTTCTTTGCTTTTCGATGCCGGGACCATTATCCATCCATCTGATGACTGTGTACTCTTGGGAATTAATAACCTCATCGTGAGAGGTTATTTTAATCCATTTATCCGTCTTGCCTGTATCTTCTATTACTTTGCGTATGGAATTAGTGAGGAGATTTTCAATAATATTAATTAATGAAAAATCTAAAATATTAAGATAGATATCCGTAGTGTGAAGTTCGATAATGAAATTAATTTTTTTTCTTGTTGTATCATTTTCTAAAATCTCTTTGTATTTTTCTTTTACCTTTTTTAATGCTCCCAATAAGTAGCAGGGCCTTGAAGTAAAGTGAACGATTTCACCCATTAAGGTACGCTGTACTGCTTTAACGTAGCCAAAGAGTGTTTTGTGTAAATTCAGCTCATTTTTTTTACGCTGCTGATGGAGTTTGTTGGTGATAAGCCGGTGTACATCATACAGCTCCTTTTTTACAAGCAGTTTGTTGGAATTACTGTCATTCACATCATCGAGCAGAAGCACAGTTTTTTTTGAGAGCTGTTCGATAATCGCATTTTCTCTGCGGTCTATCGAAAATTGGATTTGCAGCATATTTACGATTGAATGCAGAACACTGCGCACAAACAGATTGTTCCTTAAACTGTTTTTTAGATTGGAAAGTGTTTTGCTCATCCTGGCAGCTTCTTGTTCTATAAGAATTTTCTCGATAGTTGTTACATTAAGCTCCTTTGACATCTGTTCCAATTCCTTTTGATGATCTTCGAGCTCATCAATCTTTTCGTTGAGGATCTTGCTCAGCTTATCAATTATCTGTTTTTCCTGAAGTGCTTTTTCTTTTACAGCCTTAAGTTCCCTTGAATGGTGTATAAGCTCTTTTTTATTTTGATAACTTGTCAGTGCTTCTTGCAAGGCAAGCCGTAAATATTTGATCTGGTACGGTTTCTCTATTAACCGGTAAAGATTTATCTGCGTTATCAGCTGCTGTATGTTTTTATGATTTTTTGGGTTTGTAAACAAAACAAAAACCGAATGCGGCAATAATGTGTTAAGTTCCTGTAAGAATTTCGAGCTGTCCTCGTTAAATTTAATCAAGTCAATTGCCGCAATTGAGATTTCCTTATCATCTTCCAAGAACCTCTCGCATTGCTCTATACCGTGTTCATTACATGCTATGGATTTTATGGTATGCTTATTATCCGATACGGTAGAAAGATCGGCGAAAAGCTTATCTTGTATTTGCGGGTCATCGCTTATACTTAAAATTATTGACTCGTTCATCTATTCTTATCTAAAAAACAGCATTCTTTCCCAACTGTTGGGTTTGAGATCTGTTTTAAGTATAGTGAATGCCTGAGAATAAATCTATATTAAAATCTACCTTTAGTATCCTATTCAAAGAGGATTTTGTTATATACTCCTTTGTACCACAGGAAGCAGGGCCTTGATTTTCGCTACGAGTGCTTTGAAGCGTTCGGGTTTTAACGATTGATTGCCGTCACAAAGCGCGGATTGAGGTTGCGGATGTACTTCTATCATAATACCGTCAGCACCCGCCGCCAAGGCTGCAAGGCCGAGAGGTTCAATCAACATTTTCTGCAGTACCGCATGCTTTAGATCGCGACCGTTTTACCTTGCTATAATAATAAAAAGAGCAGCTTGGGTAGTTGTTATTAGCTAAATTTTTCATAATATTATCTTTTTATACCTGTATATCCTTTTATAGTGAGTATGTCAATAATCAGCAATTTTAAATTTGTACCTTAATTATTTTGCTTTTATAAGTTTTCCGCTTTTAGCATAAGCTAGAATAAGATCTGCCGCCTTTTTTGCACCCTGCTCTTTTCTTATTGCTTCTCCAACCCGCTGTGCATTTTTTTCATACCGCGTATTGTTGCAGACCTTTTTGATTAAGTCGGCCAAATGGTTAACATTTAAATCTTTTTTGACCATTGGTTTGGGGCCAACCTGCAGTGCATGTATTCTGCGGCCCCAGAAGGGCTGGTCACCAAAAAAAGCCACGATCCCCATAGGTTTTCCGGCACGCAGACCGGCAGCGGTCGTACCGATGCCGCCATGGTGGATTAAGGCCTTTACCCGTGGGAAAAGCCAGTCGTGCGGTGCGGAGTCGATAATCAGAATATCCTTTTCCTTAGGCGGATTTTCCATACCCCCCCAGCCGGTAAGCAGAACAGCCCGCTGTTTTGTTTTCTTTACAGCCTCTACCGTCATCCTGGTGAGTTGAACAGGATCTTTTCCGGTCATACTGCCGAAACCTATATATACAGGCTGTTTGCCCTGCGCCAGAAAGTCAGTCAGGGAAGATGGGGGCTTGAAATCATGTTTTAAGTTAAGGAAACAAAAACCCGAAACACGACAATACGCGGGAAAATCGGGCGGCTCCTTTAAAAGCGACGGGCTGTAGAGGTGGATGTGAGGAATCCCTATCTTATGCAGATATAGCCAGAGATTATCGGGTTTGGTGGGTGGTAATCCCAGCTCCCTGCGTTTTGCCCGGCTTAGATCTTTAAAGAGTGACCACAGGCTTTGTATGGTTAATTTATTAAGGGTTTTATTTACCCAGGATTTAAAGAAAGGAGAAACAATAGGTACCATAATCGGTTCGATTGCTCCGGAAATAAACCAGGGGATGAGCGAGACGATTACAAAGGGAAGCTTGTGTTTTTCAGCGGTATGATACGCATAGACCGCAAAAGGATGCGCGATAATAGCGTCAAATCCGGGTATAATTCTATCGACCTTCACCCATTCTGAAAAAATGGGTTTAAAGAGTTTTCTGGCAGTAGACATATATTTAATAACATTATCACCGGATTCAAGCCAGGCCTTGCCTTCTTTGGATTCCGCCAGCTGCTTAAAGCTACCGCCTACAAGCTCAAAATCAAGGTTGTGGTATTTTACAAGATCTTCAAAATCATCGTGAGTGTTGATAGTTACGGAGTGCCCCCTTTTTTTAAGTTCAGCGCCGAGAGCAATAAAGGGTAAAACGTCTCCTGTTGTTCCCACGGCAATTAATAGAATTTTCATGCGGTATCCCTGCTTAGATAGTATTTTTCTCTCTTATATATAGTATTACATGGTTTTTGTAAATGGGGGAAAAGACTGATTTATGCTCTATAATGTAATGAAGAATTGTAAGGAGTATTTCTTATCGGATATTACTTATAGAAACAAGATTTTTTAATTGGATAAAGTACGATTAGATTTGATATAAAAATTATATTGACATAAAAGTTTTTTTCAGGCAATTTAAGGATGTGACTGTCTATTTTTATTCAGTATACTGTTAAAATAAATCGATAAAAGATTATTTGGCAAGTGGCAAAAATAAATATCATCTTAATCTGTTTTTTCATTTTCTTAATTTTTGTTTCATGTAATAATAAAAATCTAATAACTGAACCTCCTATGGCAAAAAATGGCATACTTGATTTAAAGGATTGGGATTTTAAAAAGCAAGGACCCGTACAGCTTAAAGGGGAATGGAGGTTTTTGTGGAAACAAACCCGACCATCCTTCGCCATGAAGGATTATGACGATTCTGAGTGGGATATATTTACAGTTCCGAACTTCTGGAACGCAGTTGCCAAAGAAAAATATGGACATGCATGGTTCAGGCTTAAGGTAATCAATCTCCCGAAAGATGAATCAATAGGTATTTATTTGTTACGCGCTAGTATAGCTTATGAATTATACTGTAATGGCCGGCTTATTTTAAAAAATGGATTGACCGGCAGAACCAGGAAGGAATATATTCCACAGGAATTCCCGCTATTAAAAGAATTAAACAAAAATGATGAAATTACTCTGGCCTGGCACATATCAAATTTCCATAATACAATTGGTGGTCCCGGTTATACACCAAAAATAGGATGTTATGAAGATTTGAACAGAGAATTTTTAATAACTAATTTCATTAACTATGCAATTTTCGGCATTATCTTAATGATGGGTGTTTATCATTTTATTCTATGGCTTTTTTTTAAAATTGATAGAACAAATTTTTTCTTTTCACTTTTCTGTTTTACATTAGCTTGTCGTATTTTACTGATCTATAAATACATTCAACAGGTGTTATCTTCTTATTATCTATATGATATTTTAATGAAAATTGAAACATTCACAATTATGTTCGGTTTAATTGTATTCTTGCTTTTTTTTAAAAATTTTTTCATGCATGAGTTTTCAAATCTGTTATTTAAAGTTATTCTTATGATCTGTATTGTATTATCACTGCTCAATATTATTTTTCCGACCTGGTTTATTTGGGATATCATCATTATATATTATATAACTCTGGTGTTATCAGGAATTTGGTTAATATATATGACTATTATGGCTATAAAGAATAATCGAATGGGTGGAATCGCCTTTTTTTTAAGTATGATAGTACTGTTTTTTACAATAAGTTTCGATATGATTGCCACATGTCTGCCGGATATGGATACGAATTATATTCATATCGGGATGATGACAATTTTATTTTCCCAATCGTTTATACTTTCAAAACGTTTTGCAGAAGCATATAAAATGGCAGATCATTTATCCAAGAATTTACGAAAGGAAGTTGCGGAACAGACTAAGATTATTAGAGAAAAAAACGAGGAAAAAACAACTTATTTTATAAATTTCGCCCATGAAACAAAAACACCACTTACCCTTATTCTCAATTATTTAAAAAAATATATTCAAAAGAAGGGAATAGATTCGGATTTAAACATTATTCAGAATAATATTGAAAAGTTAAAAAAGAATATGGTCAATTTTCTGGATTATGAAAAACTGGAAAAAGGTCAGACATTTTATAATCATGAAGAAATCACTGATTTATCAGGAGTACTGGAGGATTCGATCTCCCTGTTCAAAGAAACCGCCGCTCAAAAACAGATTACAATAAATTCACATATTAAAAAGAATATACATATTAAGGCTGATCCCTACGCGATTATTCGTGTAATTAATAACCTCATTGATAATGCATTAAAATATACGGAAAAACCAGGGAGAATTGATATCGAATTAGTCCCCCGGAATAACCGGATTGAGCTTATCATTAAGGATACGGGAATAGGGATAGAGAGGGAACAACTTACAAATATTTTTAAATCGTATTATCAGATATCCCACAAGAAGCAAAATATACAGGGAATTGGTATGGGTTTAAGCATTGTGAAAAAAATACTCGATGATATTGAAGCGCATATAACAGTTTGCAGCAGGCTTGAACAGGGATCTGAATTCAGAATAAGTTTTAAAAAAGTAACGGGACAACCTTTAGAAACTCAAGGAAAAGCAATAAGCACAACAAAATATCCCGTTTGGCCTGAACAGTTAAAAGCAACTGCTGATGTAATTGAAGAATCGCATAAAAAAACAATTTTAATTGCTGAAGACAATCCCGATATGATTTCATATTTATACGATACGCTGAATGAAGAATACAATGTGTACTGTGCCTGTAATGGGAAACAGGCGCTGGCAAAGCTTGAATACATACCGAATGTACACCTTGTCGTTTCGGATATAATGATGGATATCATGGATGGGTATGAGTTTTATGACAAGCTTAAGAAAGGTATGAGGTATCGTCATATTCCTGTTATCTTTTTAACAGTAAAGAATACACAGTATGAGAAAATAGAAGCATTACAGAAAGGCGTGGTTGATTTTATTTGTAAGCCGTTTGATATAGAGGAATTGAAAGCGAAAATAAGCTCTATCATCAAAATAAATGAATCCCAGTTTGAAAAAAGCAAACATGAATTAATAAAGCATATAATTAAGGTGTCCAACAGAGGTATGAGTAAAAAAATGGTTTCTGATGAATTCGATAAGAAGTGCAGGCAATACCACATATCTTTAAGAGAAAAAGAAATTATGCTCTTGCTTTTCAAGGATAAACAGTATAAAAAAATCTCCAATGAATTGGGCATTTCACCTAATACTGTCAAAACTCACATAAGTAATATTTATAAAAAGTTCGGTGTGAAAAATAAGATCAAGCTGATGAGTATATTTAAAATTACATAGTATTTC
>Ga0315545_1003114_pt1 | contig 14371 bp, 9 predicted proteins | sample SalMarSW160210MG_FD_203096 | JGI IMG/M metagenome (GOLD analysis project Ga0315545, IMG submission 203096) | Salt marsh sediment microbial communities from the Plum Island Ecosystem LTER, Massachusetts, United States - Salt Marsh Sediment SW1602-10 ... | reverse complement strand
GACGGCTCGTCAAGGGAGTTCAAGACATGCCGGAACTGCCTGAGGTAGAGACGATTAAGAACGAGCTTGCGCCCTGGATCGTGGGGCACAGCTTCACTAAAGTCAATGTTCTCGACGCCAGGCTTGTATGCGATTGTCCCGCCAGGGAAGTCCGCCGCGGGTTGATCGGGCAGAAGGTAGAAAGCCTGGAGCGCCGGGGAAAGTATCTCATCTTTCACCTGTCGAATGGCAGGTCGCTGATTATTCATCTCAGGATGACCGGCAGCTTACTGTTAGATCCTCAGGAGGATACTCGCTATGCCCGGGCGGTTTTTCACCTCTCCAATGGGCACCGCTTCGTCTTCAGTGACCGGCGCCGGCTGGGAAAAATATGGCTGGTAGACGATGCCGGTACCGTGGTCTGCAAGCTGGGCCCCGAGCCACTCGACAGAAGATTTACGCCAGATATTCTGGAGCAAAGACTGAGCCGGCACCACATCCCGATAAAAGCCGCGCTTCTCGATCAGCGTATCGTGGCGGGCATTGGCAACATGTATACCGATGAAGCCCTGTTTGCCGCCCGCATTCACCCTCTAAGAAAGGCGGACGAGTTGTCGGCTAAAGAAGTCCAAACTTTGCATAATAGCATCCGCAAAGTTCTTCGGGCAGCCATCGGCAGCAAAGGCGCCAGCGTGGATACCTATGTCCGCCCCGAGGGCGAGCTGGGCACAGCCCATTTTGATTTCAAGGTTGCTCATAAGGGAGGTGAACTCTGCCCCGTTTGCGGCAGCGCCATCAAGCGGGTCCCGGTGCAGAACCGCGGCAGCTACTTCTGTCCCAGATGCCAGCCCTTGGTTCCAGTCCTCTGATATAGAAGCTGGCAGCGGGAGGATTTGCACCAGCGACTGACTTCCCGATCCCTCGGGTCATCCAGCCGTATCTTCACATTATTAATGGCCTTGCCAATCCCTTGAGAAAGCCTCAAGTTATCCTCAAACCTCACCAAAACAAGTCACCTTTTCCCAATAATAAACAAATATGAGGCAGGCGACGCACCAGATTTTGCTATTGCTTTTTTGACCTTCTCTCCTTCTTCCATCAGGCGCATTCGAGTTTGCAGATCTACGTGGTTCTTAATTCTCTTGATTCCATCGTCAATGTCCTTTACGATTTTCTGAAATGTTGTCTGGTTCCTCGGATCTTCGCACTCATGTTTTCTCTCGCAGAACAGGCAATCGACGGGATGCGTAGAATCCAAAATCTCCATCTCACTCAAGTTCAAACCGCCGGCAATATCGCTGATTTCCTGTCTTGTGAGTGTCTTATTATGAGTGATGCCAAGCAAGGAGTCGATTCGTGCCGACCACTCATGCTCAAGTTCATCTGCCTTCTGTGCCTCTGTTTGCTCTCCATCGCAGTACACTTCCTGAAGTATGAAATTGCCACCATTCTTGAGCACACGCTTCATCTCGGTCATAACCCTATCTATACTGGCAAGATGATGCAGGGAATGGGATATGCAAACGGTGTCGAAAGACTCGTCTTCGAACTGTAAATTCTCAGCATTCATCTGAAGAAATTGCACAACCTTTCCTTCAAACCGTCTTCTGGCAGATTCCATATCTTTCTTTGATTCGTCTGAGGGACAATAGTCTATTCCGACAAAAGAATCGTACGCCTTCAGAGTCTTGATGAGAGTATCAATGAACCCTCCTCGTGCTGTGCCGACATCCAATACCTTACCTGCGGAAATCGACCCCAACTTCTCCGCTATTTTGGGTGCGTTAGATGATGCCAATCCCTTTGGTAAGTCTTCCATGTCTCGTCCTTCCTCCTTTGCCTTCCACGCTCACAGCTGAGTCGTTTCAGCTTTATTTCCTGATTATATCAGATTGGTGTTTCTTGGCAGATGGACAGCAAGATAAGTCACGTATTTGAGGTTGAAAATACTGCCTTAATACCGGTCTTCTGTTTGAGGTTGGTCAAGGTATAATTAAATTAAGGGGAGGCGAACCCTGCCCCGTTTGTGACGGCACCATCGAGCGAATCGTCGTGCAGAACCGCGGCACCTACTTCTGCCCCAGATGCCAGCCCTTGGTTCCAGTCCTCTGATATGAAAGCTGGCAGCGGCTGGATTTGCACCAGCGACCAAAGGCTTATGATAGCTAGGCTCGGAAGCTTAATTACATAACGTCTTTGAATTCGCGCTGCGATAACAAGCATCCGGAGCGTTGTGCCTTCAAAAATTGCAGGGAATAGTGGCTTCTTCAGCCGTTATTCCTTCGTCTTGAATAACATCTCAAGAGGAGTTCCGACAGATCACATTTCCACACTTTCACGCTCATCGCCAACCTACTCATTCATGGCGTACTCGCCGTTCAAAACAGAAACATACTGCTCCCATACCCTGTTATATTGCTCGGGATTTGGGACTGCCTTAATAAGCATAATCTTGACACAATAATCTCGTTGTGCATCCTTGGAGCTATGATTGCCGTAGATTTGCATGGCAAATTGAGCAAAGTCACGCACCATGAAATCAAACATCTGGTTCACGATATCTGAATCAACTCCGCTGATCCCGACCTGTTCGAGGATGAGTTGTCCGTACACAACAATGGAGAACATCTCGCCCAAAGGTAGAGGCCACGAAGGGTCCATATCCTGGGCCTCATCCGGTCCTGCCTTTTCCAGCATCTCCTTGAAAATATCTATTTGCTTCATGAAGGCAGCCACATTGGGCAGGCCCCTGTTAGCCTCGAAAACCGGCTTGTAATCGTGGAACACAATTTTGCCCAGTCCCCTGGTGGGGCCTTGATTGAAGAGGAACAGGTCGTCTTTGTCCGAAAAGTCCGGGGACACCGGTGGATACTCGGCCGGGTTGAAGAAGTAGTTCTGCATGAACTTGCGGATGAGCTGGATGTTGACATGGACCGTTCCCTCGAGCTTGGACGGCCCCCTGATGTCGGCGGCTGCCATGTGGAAGTAGGTGTCCTTTTCAAATCCCTTTGCCGAAATCACCTCCCAGAGCAGGTCGATTACGTCTTCGGCCTGCAGGGTCACCTTCATCTTGCTCGTGGCATTGTAGAGCAGGTAGCGGCGGTCGTTCTGACTGGCATTCCGGAAATAGTCGGAGGCGCGGCGCTGGTAGAGCTTCATGCCCACCAGGCGCAGCCAGGCATCCATGAAGTTTTTCCGCGCGTGGGGCATGTCCGTGACCGGCATGCCATAGAGGATACGGTTGGATGCATGGGTGATTGCCTCGTAGAAGCAGTGTTCAGCAACCCCGATGGATGCGGGACCGATGTTGAATTTGCCGACATTCACGGTGTTGAGGGCACAGTCCCAGGCATGGGAGCCCCGGGAGAGGATGTCGTCCTCGGTGATGGGATAGTCATGCAGGGCGAAGTTGGACACGTATTCCTGGTGGGAGACGACGTTCTTCTTGAGCTCGTAGGCCTTGTGGCGGAAGTTGGTGGCGAAGAAAGTGTAGTCATCAGTGCCGTCCTTGATTTTGCCCAGAGTGGAAACCATTTCTGCTTCATTGCCGTTGCCGATGTAATATTTTTCCCCGTTCGCGACCCATGTACCGTCAGCCATTGGCGTGAGCGAGGTTTCGGTGGAATAGATGTCCGCGCCGTGGTCCTTCTCGGAAAGGCCGTACGCGAAAATCGCCCCTTCCTTGAGGAACCTGGCCGCTTTCTCTTTCGCCTTTTCATTCTGACTCATCCAGATGGGGCCCAGGCCCAGGATGGTCACCTGGAAGCAGTACCAGTAGCCCAGGCCGTAAAAGGCGAGGAGTTCGGCATATTCACTGTTGCGCGCCGTGTCCCAGCGACAGTCGGGATCTGTACCGGCATATTCCCTGGGTGTCAGCAGCTTGGCAAAGATCTGCTCCTTGCCGATGAATTCGACAAACTCACTGTACCAGACCTTTTTGTTGTAATCATCGAGAATCCTGGCCTTGCCCATCTTCTCGAAGAAGGCAATCGTCTTGTTCATAATGGCTCTTGATCCTTCGTCGGCTATAAGGCCTTTATGTTTTTTTGGCTGTAGTAGATAATTCATCATTACTCCGCTCCTGCTCGGTGTTTCAACAACTTTACTCAAATTAATGCATGCCAGTCAATAATACTCTGCTACACGGACAAGGGAAGAGAACCATATCCTGGAGAACTGATACAAGGCGAAGGCGTTGTTACTGACGACATAAGTAAACACGCAGCGCCAGAGCTGAAGAGGTCGGATACAATGACCTTTAAACTCATGCCGAATATCAATAAACGCTTGGAACAGATAGCACGTGACGGAGGGCGAGCTGGGCACGGCCCATTTCGATTTCAAGGTTGCTCATAGAGGAGGCGAACCCTGCCCCATTTGTGGCAGCACCATCGAGCCATGTACAGTCTTCCTAACAACGCGGGCAATTTGATAGCTTTCTAGCGTCAGATAACAGACTGGCGATTTGTGACTTCTCAACTCCGTAGTATTTCTTGGACACTGCCCTAGAACGATAGATAACTTCTTAATGAGAATTTAACAATCTTAGGGTATAGTATAGAAGTGAATGTTATAAGGCCAGTGTCAACTTGATGTTCAAGTGTGTGGCTGGGAGAGTTGCGGTAGTTTCCGCGATACCGAGCCGAGCACGTATAGAAGTGTGAACTGGGTTCTTTTAAGTGTTAGCGTTTCGATTGTCATTTGGATTTCGACGTTTGGAATTTGTTGAACGTGCCCGAGTTTGGCGAAGGGCAACTGCAAAGATCTGGAGATGAAAAATGAACACAATACTTAGTTCGAGAATAGGGCATTACGTTGAAAGATTGGGTATTCTTCTGCTTGTAGTAGCCTTAGCAATGGGCACGACTGGCTGCAGCTGCACAGTTGATTATGGTCCAGTCGGCGAGACGGAAATAACGAATTGGAATGACCTGGATGACATCAGAGGCAACCTGGGCGGCAGTTACATTCTGATGAATGACCTCGATTCCAATACTCCCGGTTATGAGGAGCTGGCAAGCTCGAAGGCCAACGAAGGGAAGGGCTGGCAACCGATTGGCGCTGACGGGGAGGCCTTCAAAGGGACATTCGATGGTAATGGTCATAGCATTAGCGACCTGTTCATATACCGTCCTGCCGAAAACGAGGTGGGACTTTTCGGTCGTGTTGAGGGAGGGCTCGTCGAGAATGTCGGCTTGGTGAGCGTCAATGTGACTGGCAACAAGTCCGTAGGTGCGCTGGTGGGATACAGCCGGGGTGGTACTTTGTATAGTGACACCCCGCCGCCCTCTTCCAAGACCTATTCCCGTGGCAGCGTCACTGGCGAAGAGGATGTCGGCGGTCTGGTGGGGAACAACTATGACGGCACTGTGAATCAGTGCGAGTCCAGCGCTGAAGTATTCCATCTATCAGGCAAACCTGACGAAAAACGCTGGCGTGCCGGTGGTCTGGTGGGACTCAATGGGGGCACTGTGCTCAACTGCAATTACAGCGGTGAAGTGAACGGCGACCGTCAGGTTGGCGGTCTGGTAGGACACAATGCACTTGTACCGTTGGGCCGCGTGGAAGATTGCGGCGGTGCATATAGCGTATATGGCAACTTGGAGGTTGGTGGTGTGGCGGGACGTAACCTGGGGGCCCTCAGGCGGGCCTCGTTTAACGGCACGGTGAGGGCCTTTCTTCTTGGTGATGGCTTGATCGCACTGAATGAGGGCGGCAGCGGGAACGCCGGTTCCTCCGATACGGCACCTCTAGGTTCGTACGTTGGTGGTGTGGTGGGAGTAAATGAGGGCACCGTGGAGGGCTGCAGCGCCCAGGCCACGGTGGAAGGCTATCAGTATGTTGGCGGGCTGGCAGGAACAAATAACGGCACCGTGGAAGACTGCAGCGCCGAGGCCACTGTCGAAGGCTATCAGTATGTTGGCGGGCTGGTGGGAGCGAATGCGGGCAAGGTGGGCACCTGCAGTTCCAGTGGGGACGTGACTGGCAACTCCGATGCCGGGGGCCTCGTGGGATACAACATGGTCACAGGCACCGTGAGCAACTCAGATTCAACCAGCAATGTGACTGGCATCTCCGATTTTGGTGACCTGGTGGGACGGAATGAAGGTCTTATTCGCTATAACCTCACTGTCTCCAGCACCGAAGGTGGGGAGGCAGCAATGCCCGGTGAAGGGACTTTCACGTATGACGAGGGCACCGTGGTCAACCTGGTGGCTGCGCCCGACGAGGGTTATCGATTTGTCAAATGGACTGGCGATGTGACCACTATTGGCAATGTCAACGCAGCTATGACGAGCATCTTCATGAACGACAACTGCGAAATCACCGCCAACTTTGCCCTGGCGGTAGTCATAGAAATACGAGACTGGTACGATCTAGATGCTGTCAGGTACAACCTGGGCGGCAGTTACCTTCTGATGAATGACCTCGATGCTACCAATCCCGGCTATGAGGAGATGGCGAGCCACACAGCCAGTGATGGAAAGGGCTGGGACCCAGTTGGAACCTCTAATGACCAGTTTACCGGGACTTTCTACGGCCAGGGATATGAGATAAGGGATCTGTTTATCAGCCGCCCCGATGAAGATGAGGTCGGGCTTTTCGGTTGTGTCGGTGAGGCAGGCGTCATCAATGATGTTGAAGTGGTGAACGCTGCTGTGACTGGCAGGCAATATGTTGCAGGCGTGGTGGGGAATAATCTAGGCACTTTGAGCAACTGCTATTTCAGTGGCAGCGTTAATGGCGACCAAAGCCTCGGCGGTCTCGCGGGAGTGAATGTGGGGACCATAATCAACTCCCACTACAATTACAGCGAAGTTCCCATCAACACAGTAAGCACAATTACAATTGGAGCCCTGTTCGCTGAGGATTTCCAGGAGTGGCTTGCCAACGGCAAGTCTCTGGACGTCGATCAAAGGCTTTCTCAGGAAAATGGTTGCTATCTGGTCAATGATGTCACTGATTTGAAAGAGTTGCTCGCCTTTGGTCAGGACAATTCCCTCAGATTCAGGTTGACAGACAATCTGGACTTAGACGGTGAGGCCAACTTCTATATTCCCTATCTGGCTGGAGAGTTCGACGGCAATGGTCACAAGATCCTAAACTTGACCCTCAACTCCGATTCTGCTTTGCAAGTCGGATTGTTCGGATATCTTGCTCCGGGTGGCAAGGTCACTCAACTGGGTGTCGAGAACGTGGACGTGGCCGGCGCTTATGTCGTTGGCGGTCTAGTGGGAGTGAATCTGGGTACCGTGAGCAACTCCTATGCCACAGGCAACGTGAGTGACAGTTCGCATGCTGGGGGTCTGGTGGGAGTGAATGGAGGCCTTGTGAGCAACTGCTACTCCACAGGCAACGTGAGGGACAGTTTCCGTGTTGGTGGTCTGGTGGGACTGAACTCCGGGGGTGGTGATGTGACTAGATCTTTCTGGGATACTGAAACCAGCGGGGAAGCTAATTCCGCTGGAGGGACCGGCAAGAATACTATGCAAATGAAGAACAGAGCGACCTTCACAGATTGGGACATAACCGCGGTTAGCGATCCTGACACGCCCAATACCGCATACATGTGGAACATCGTGGATGGGCAAACCTATCCCTTCCTGAGCTGGCAGTCAATTTCCTAACGCGACTGGTGCTTAGACAGGTGATCTAACGCGATAATGTGCCCGAGGTTGGAATCACACAATCACCTCTTTTGTTACCTCATTATACAAACTAGGAACGTTGTATAGTGACCATGCCACATTAAACATGCACGCTGAACGGTAGAAGTTCTACGTTGTCGTGTCTCCCAATCGCGGTTGTGGTGCAGAGCCTCGGCACCTACTTCTGCCCAGATGTCAATCCTTCAGTTCTGGCCCTCTGATATAAAAGCTGGCAGCGGCTGGATTTGAACCGGCGACTGAAGGCTCTCCGGCCCCTTGGTTCGTCCAGCCTCATCTTCACATTATGAATGGCCCTGCCAATGCTTCGGTGAACTCCTAAGCTATCCTCAGACTTCACCGACCTGGTAAGTGGTATAATAGGACGAGGACGTATACTGTGGTTGATTAGTAGCCCGGCCGGTGGATTCCAGGGGATAGACATTGTAAACGTCCAAGAAGTGAAGCTATGCCAACTTGTCCTATCTGTGGAACTGAGGTGAAGGAAGGCGCCGGATTCTGTGCTAAGTGTTGGCGTCGACTGGTGGGAGGGGAAACCGCTAAAGGAAAGAGCAAAAAGAGCAAAAAGAGCAAAAAGAAGCTAGCTGCAATCATAGTACCTTGTGTTGTAGCTATCATTGTAGTGATTGTCGTAACTACGCACTTACTGGCTGTGCCAACAGGACAGGTGGCCGAGCTTGAGTATGTTGCGGCCTCTGCCTATGATTTTGGTAAAGAACTCTTCGACCCTGAATTGACAAGCTTACAGAGAGAGGACCTCTGGAGAAACTATGAAGGAAAGCGAGTTGAATGGACAAATGAACTTGAATATGTGTCAGCAGAACGGCAAGGGCTAGTAGCTTATTTTGTCAATCCCCTGGACTGTGCCCGAACGGAGATCGCGGCTGTTTTTGACGAAAATCAGAGGTCGAGCCTACTGGAACTTAAGGAGGGCGACCTGGTCACTTACACTGGCGTCCTGGCTAGATTTGGAGCAACTGAAATTAGATTGACAGATTGTACTGCCGTATCCCTGCCTGTTGCACCCATATGGTGGAATGACGACATTGATACTCACAACAAACGAATTCTGGTCGGGGATGAAGTGCTCTTTCTCGGTCCAGGTACATATGACGATGCTGCTCAAACTACTGTATATCTCCCCCCCAGAATTACTGCTATCAACAGAGAAACAGGGGAGTTGTTGTGGGAACACGAGAAAACAAAATGCGTCCTGGTGGGAATTGACTCGCGCTATGCATACGCTTGGTATTTGGCACGGATTGTTCCCATGTCTGAGCCCGATTACCCCTGGTACTGGTATGCACATAACATAACGGCTTTGGACAAAGTATCTGGTCAGATTGGCTGGGATTCTTATCTCTATGAGGACGTTGATTGTCTGTCGCAATCTGGCTGCCTGCCCGACGAATGGTCTCTATCCGATTTTGTGAACTGCTGCATACTGCAGGAGAGTGTGAAGGAAGAGATAACTAAGGATGGCGAGTCTGGTCTGACTTTCCTGATAGATAAACCTCCTCTCTCCGAACTAGCTTATCAATATCAAGGGGTTATTTATAAGAGCGCCTGTGCTGTCTACGGAGGCGTAGGAACAGCGTGCGGTGCACTTCAAGCTACTGACCAGGAAACAGGTGATGTCCTGTGGATGATGACCTTTCAAGAGAGAGGTATGACCGATTTTTCAATAGTTGATGGGATTCTCTATGTATCAACCGATAAAGGGGTCGGTGCTTTTAAGCTCTAATTAGTCTTAGCCCAAAGGTTTTTCGCATTTGAGGTGCTCACCGGAATTCGGGCAGCTCGTCAAAACTGAATCTAACAGACCTCCAGAATCCAAATAGGTCAGCGACAAATATCTGAATATCAGAGAGGTATATGTCCTTTGAATTGAGCGATGGACTGGCTCTAACCGTTGCTTATGTTACAGTCGAGCCTCAAGCTATCCTCAAACCTCACCAAAGCAAATCACCTTTTCCCAATAATGAACAAACATGAGGCAGGCGAAGCACCGGATTTTGCTATTGCTTCCTTGACCTTCTCTCCTTCCTCCATCAGGCGCATTCGAGTTTGCCGATCTACGTGGTTCTTAATTCTCTCGATTCCATCGTCAATGTCCTTTACGATTTTCTGAAATGTTGTCTGGTTCCTCGGATCTTCGCACTCATGTTTTCTCTCGCAGAACAGGCAATCGGCGGGATGCGTAGAATCGAAAATCTGCATCTCGCTCAACTTCAAACCATCGGCAATACCGATGATCTCCTGTCTTGTCAGTGTCTTGTTATGAGTGATGCCAAGCAAGGTGTCGATCCGCGCCGACCACTCATGCTCAAGTTCACTTGCCTTCTGCGTCTCTGTCTGCTCTCCATCGCAGTACATCTCCTGAAGTATGAAATTGCCACCCTTCTTGAGCACACGCTTCATCTCGTTCATGACCCTGGCTATACTTGCAAGATGGTGCAGGCCATAGGATATGCAGACGGTGTCGAAAGACTCATCTTCGAACTGGAGATTCTCAGCATTCATCTGAAGAAACTGCACAACCTTTCCTTCAAACCGTTTTTTGGCGGATTCCATATCTTTTTTTGATTCGTCTGAAGGACAAAGGTCTATTCCGACAACGGAATCGTACGCCTTCAGGGTCTCGATGAGAATATAAATGAACTTTCCTCGTGCTGTGGCGACGTCCAATACCTTGCCACCGGAAATCGACCCCAACCTCTCCGCTATTTTGGGTGGGTTAGATGATGCCAATCCCCTTGGTAAGTCTTCCATCTCTCGTCCTTCCTCCTTTGTCTTCCACGCTCACAGCTGAGTTGTTTCAGCTTTATTTCCCGATTATATCAGATTGGTGTTTTTCGGCAGATGGACAGCAAGGTAAGTCACGTATTTGAGGTTGAGAATACTGCCTTAATACCGGTCTTCTGGTTGAGGTTGGTTAAGAGTATAACTAGATTAAGAGGAGGCGAACCCTCCGCCATTTGCGGCAGCCCCGTCGAGCGGGTCCTCGTGCAAAACCGCGGCACCTACTTCTGCCCCAGCTGCCAGCCCTTTGACTCCGTGCCTCTGATATAAAGACTGGCAGCGGCTGGACCTGAACCAGCGACCAAGAGCTACGGAAAAACATCGGGATGTTTGCCATTCCATGTGCATATATGCTAGGGATGACTTGCCCATTGAAGCGTGGGGAAAAGGCGTACTGAGCCTGGGGCATATTGGTGCGGACTATACGAGAAATTAACAGGGGAAGATTTTGTTAAGTTGTACTGCAAAATCGTCTTCATATCTGAGGTCTTCATAGAGAGCACTCACATTCAGTTCTCCCGAATGGACTTGGTCGTTTTGAGCGGCTTTTTTGAGATAGTCGTAGAACTCTTTTCGTAGCCCTCTTACCGCTGACAAAGCAACCTGGCATGGCAAGTTGAGGGTAGCTTGTTCCAGTTTAGTAATCTCTGAATTGAAATCCTGGTCTTTGCCTAGCCTTTTGAGGGCCAGGCAATAGTATATGTCAAAGAGATGTCGATTGTCTTCATCAGCTGTTGTTATTCGCTTCGAGAAGAGTGCTAGATGGTAGGCGGTATTGTAGTCTTTGAATGATAGCGACTTGTCAATGATGTCCGCTAATCTTGAGTCTGCCAGTGATAGCTGGTTAGGAAACCACTTACGCAAGCAAGTCTGTGTGAAAATGGTGCCTGCAGTAAGTATGTGGGCGAATGAAAGTGAAAAATATTCAGGGTCAACCGAGAGACGTGTTCCCTGAACAGGAGTTTGTGCGTGCAGAGCGGTGATACCTCTTATGTGCCGGCTGTTAACAATGCCGTCATTATGAACAAGGATATTTCTTCGAAGAATGATTTCTTGGATTGGTTGCCAAGTGGTGATGTCTTCTTGAAGAGGCACCTTTAATTCATTGGTAAAGAATGATATTTGGTCGGTGAAGGACTTGAAGGCAACGGATTCGACTTTCTTGGAAACTAAGTAATCAATCGCTTCTTCAATGCTGCTGCACTCTTTGAGTTCACCAAAAGTCAGGAGGGCTTTATCGCCTAATGCGTCGGGGTATTCCTGGTAATAACAATGGATAAGGTCTGATAAGAGGAAATCGAAGTAACTAACAAGTAATATAAACGCGCTCGTTAGAAGCAGCGAAGTACGCTGGTCGTTGAAGTTATAGTTTATCCCGCCATGGTCGTAACGAGCCATAATGTTGATGATGTCATGACAAGCGGCATCAAGCCTTTCTTGAACATCGGGTTTAGGTGGCTCGTCGTGAGCGCGTTTGGATGAGAGGATCTTAGCTATTTGTTTTTCGATATTGGATAATCTGTCCTTGGCGGCTCTGTCGTGAGTCTGAGCCACAGGATATAGGTCGTTGACGAGACGTCTTAGCCCGTAAAGATTCTTCTGGAAATTGACTGCGATGGTTCTCAGCGCATCTTCAGTATCTGCGATATCGCTATTTTCGGCCATGTTGGGAGTATAGCACGGAATGTAGGGATGAGGCAGAATAGGCGGACTGATGAAGCAGAAACAATAAGAGCAGCCGGTTCCCTCTTGGATGCCGATTTTTCAGATTACTTGAGGCCAAAAATGCACTGTTATCGAACAAACATCGGGATGTTTGCGATTCCATGCACACGTCTACTAGGCTATTAGCTCTTCTTCTTCACCTGATACCGGATCAGTGTCTTAGATTGCCTTAACATCTGGCTTTGATTGGTATTCTTCCTCGTGTGGCCGGCGGTTTTATGGCTGCGGGTAGTCTACAGGCGCTTTCTGTTTCTAATAATATCAACTACCGAAAGAAGAACTCCGGCACCTATGAAAGAGTAACCTACAATACGGCTATCACCGAAAATAATCCCCAGGACCACCAGGGACATGCCGAATATAGCGAGGTTTGAGGGTTTCGTGTGTTGCTTTCCCCTGCCTATAAGCAAAAACACCACAATAAGAACCAGGGCAACAACTGCAATGGCTATCCACATGGGTTCCATGAATACCTCCTTTCAGGAGTACTGGCTACTTCTGTAAATTATAGCACCGAGGGCGAAACGAAGGTGGATTATTACCAGGGGAGAACATCGGGATGTTTGCCATTCCATGCGTACGTTAGTGTGTCATAGTAAATTGAACTTTTTGTGCAGAATATTTGACTTGCTTTGTAACGTTTCCGAGCATTGTTGGGCAACAAAACGGGCCATTGTCCGAGGCTAGGGTTACTCTACTTTGCCTGCTCTTTTCCTTCGGGGTTCACAAAGCATATTGAGTAGCGATAGGGGCAGGGATTACTGATCCCCACCCCTACCGTTGCCGGATACTGGCCTGTTCTAGTCTTCGGGAGCCTCTTGCTCGGTTGCGCTCTCAGCACCATCTGCCTCGGCAGCGTCGTTGCCAGCTTGTTCAGTGTGGAGAACCTGTCCGTTCCCGGCATCCACCTTGACGTCCGTGCCGTTGCCCAGTTCGACGCCATACACCAGCACGCCGTTCTCGTTATCAAGCTCCGTCTTGACGACGGTGGTTCCTGGATTGGCCGCAAGAGCAGCCGCCTCAGCCTCGGCACTGCTGATAGTGGCCATAGCCTGCAGAGCCGCCGCTTCATCAGCCTCACTCAGGCCTTCGTACTGCGACTCATCCACTGTGATAGAACCCGTGTACTGGGGCTGCTGCTCATCAATCTCGCTTTGGTCGCCCACTTGCTCTTCAACGTTGTCCATGTCTGGGCCATTTGTGTTGTCTTCGGCAGAGCTAGCTAGCCCAGCAGCCTGTGTCAGACTGGTATTGGCCGGCAACCCGGCACAACCCTGTATCGCAACAAGGCTCACCAGTAAGAACGTGCCGGTGAGGACCGCAGCGATCTTGCTTCTGGCTGGCACTCTCTTTAGCATTTCGTTTCACCTCCTCTCTTCTGTATTTTGTTATAAGTATACGGAGGCAAAGATGGGAAGAACGTGGGAGTAATATGGTATTTAGATGTCAACCATGGGGCAGTGTCACGGTAAACGTTGAGCCTTTCCCCAGAGTGGAGCGAACGGTTATTCTTCCGTGATGCAACTCAACAATTGATCTGCAAATGGCGAGTCCTAGACCGTACCCCTTGGTCCGGGAGCGGGACGCATCCACTCTGTAAAAGCGATTGAATATCTTTCCTTGTTCTTCTGGCGCCATGCCGACACCGGTGTCTCTTATCTTCACTTCCGTGTATTGCTTGCCGGTTGCCAGGGAAATCCAGATCTCCCCTTGCGCAGGTGTGTACTGGATAGCATTATCAATGAGGTTAAGAAAGACACGTCTGAGCATGGCTGGCTGCCCCCGGGCAAATGTGGGTTCCTCCTCAGGTTCAAAGTGGATAGCGATTTCTTTCTTCGTGCTTTCAACCTGGAGGCTAGCAATAATGCTGCCAATCAGGTCAGTTATATCTACGTTCTCAAACTCCATTGTCTGCCTTCCCTGGTCTGCCCTCGCTAAGAACAGGAGGTTCTCTGAGAGTTCAATCAGGCGATCTGTTTCTTGCTTGCTGCTATTGAGAACTTGCCGATAGTCTTCTGATGTACGTTCCTTCTTCAGCGCAACCTCCAACTCACCACTCATTATCGAAAGAGGAGTTCTGAGTTCGTGGGCCACATCGGAGACAAACTGCTTCTGTTGTTCGTGGATGTGTTGTACAGGCGCAAGTGTACGCCGGGTCATAAGCCAGGCGATAACGGGTACGATGATTATCATCGCAC
>Ga0315545_1003110_pt1 | contig 14382 bp, 11 predicted proteins | sample SalMarSW160210MG_FD_203096 | JGI IMG/M metagenome (GOLD analysis project Ga0315545, IMG submission 203096) | Salt marsh sediment microbial communities from the Plum Island Ecosystem LTER, Massachusetts, United States - Salt Marsh Sediment SW1602-10 ... | reverse complement strand
GCAGCATCAATTCCCATCAGCACGGTGATGGTTTCTTCCTCCACTGCTTTTTCTTTTGATTCCTTTGTTCCTCCTGCACTCGCGAAGAACGCGCTGAAGGAAAAAAGAAACATACACGTAAGTAAAACCGTGATGAACCTTTTCATGAAAACCTCCTTATTGTTTGTCTTTTACCGCATGAGATTTCCCTTGAAGCAAAGTTTTATTCTACTTCAAGTTACTTGAAATTGCAACACAAATAGGGCCAATCTACCGCACCGCAGACTCTCTGTTCTTCTTCCAGGTTTCAATAAACACATTCGTGTTCTCCCAGGTTTTCACCGTGTCTTCCCTTACATTGTCAACCGGAGAAAGAATGAACCCTCCGCCCTTTCCAAGCGTCTCGAGCGCTGCTACAACTGCGGCTTCAGTCTGCTCCTTGGTTCCCGTCTCAACTGTCACCGCACCGCTCACACCTCCCCATAAGGCTCTCTTCCTCTCCCAGAACGCCTTTTTGACGAGTTCCAGGTCCGTTCCTTTTCCTTCCATGGGATCAAGACCGATCAGCACATCCACACCCGCCTCAAGTATATCATCGATGATCGGGATGAACGCGCTGGTGATGATGTAGCCGTATCGCTTACCCGCTTGATGCACGAGCTCCGCTTCCTTTTTCAAAAATGGATAGATGACTTCGTGATACGAAGCAGGTGTCCAGAACTCTGTTGTTTCGTACCATGCCCGCCGTATAATGAGTTCTGCGTCGGTGACATCGAGATATATTTCAATCTGACGCATGTTCCACTCGTGTATGATCCGGGCATACTCCCGTATGATATCCGGTTTTGTCTGCGAAAGGATCATCACGTCAACATACCCGGAAAGCCACGCCATAACGTCGGCTCCCATTACTCCCGGATCAAGCTGAAGGTCTGGCTTGACATACCCTTTGTATCCACCCACGAGCAGAAGCTGGTGCCTGTCCGCGATTCTTTGTGCCTCCGCGGCCTCTTCTCTAAGCGCTTCTATGTCTTCAATCCTGAACGGACCGAAAATGTATGGGACCTTCTCTAAATCCTCTTCCGGTTTTACCAGAACTTCTTCTGCACGGGGAACGATCCAGTCCTTCATAAGAGGAAAATCATCTTCGGTTGGCCACCCCTCGCGCTGACGGACCCGTCCGGTCAGTGGTCCTTTCGGCGTGTCGATTCTTCTGCAAAAAAATTTCACTCCTTCGATCTCTTCAACCCATTCGTTGTATACGGCTTCCGGATGGAGGACACGCTCTGTATGCATTCTGCGGTTAAGATGCCCCACATGCACGAATGCATCGAGCCCCATCGCGCACTGCCGTTCGATGTACTCCTCCTCGGTTATACACTGTTCATAGAGGTTGAAAAAGAGCATGAACGAACATGGGATGTAGTCCACAGGGCCACAAGCGAGCGCCGCCCGCATTCTTTCTCGAGACGTCATTTGTAATCATCCTTGGAATTGTTTCTTTAGTGTAACATCCATGTGTACGATGAGCAAGCCACTTGTTCTGTTTTTCGCTGCGGGGCTGGATATAACTTTTCTTGTGGAGGAAAAGTTGTTTGCAGTGATGTTTACAGTAATTCCCTTGCTTACTATCTTATATGGTGTTACTCTTTTGGAAAAAACCAGGTACGCAGAAATGAGAAGAACTGCACTCACTGAACTTACATCGAGCGATATTCCTCAAAAACAGGAGAAGGGCCTCCTCTACACTCCCTCCGAAATAGCAGGGCAGGTTGACCTCTGGGAAAAGACATTTCGTATATTCAAACAACATTCCGGTGAGATGGGAACATTTTTGCACAGGTTCCTGAAGAAGGCGAAGGGCACGGTGATCTGCACGGGCGCAGGCACATCCGAGTTTATCGGTTACTGCATCTCCTCACTCATTCGCAAGAATTTCGAAATTCCAGTCAATGTGTTTTCCACCACGAACATCGTTACTACTCCTGAGGACGTTTTTCTCAATAACATCCCTCTTCTTCTCATTTCCTTTGCTCGCTCCGGAAACAGCCCCGAGAGCATCGGTGCAGTCAGGATTGCAGACATGCTCAATGATGAGGTATTTCACATTGTCATCACCTGCAACGAAAACGGCAAACTTCGAAAGTGGGCCGAGGGAAAGCCCCACACATACGTGCTTACACTTGACAGCGCGACAAACGACAGAGGGCTTGCGATGACCGCTTCATTCTCCAACATGGTGATAGCCGCACAAATGCTCTCTTATGTGTTTTCTCTGGATGAATACGGAAAAATGTTTCCGAGTATAGTAAACGCGGGCCGTAATATGCTTGAAATCGCCCCGGATACAGTCAGAGAGATCTGCGCCCTCGACTTCAGACGTGCGGTATTTCTTGGAGACGGAAACAACTACGGAACAGCAATCGAGTCTCATCTGAAACTGCAGGAGCTTACCGCCGGAGCGGTCATGTGCTCATACAATACGTTTCCCGGACTACGCCACGGACCGGAAGCGGTGATAGATGACCGAACACTAGTTGTTGCGTTTCTCTCGACCGACCGATACGTCCGTGCCTATGATGAAGATCTTCTCCTGGAAATCAGAAACAAGAAAATCGGAAAAGCGCTCGTCACCTGCGGGAAAAATCCCGGCGATTCGCTTCGCCGCGTCTCCGACTATGTCATCGATTGTGACCCCAGCGGTATGCTGGAGCTCGGCGACAGGTTTACCCCACCTGTATTCGTGATTGCAGGGCAGCTGGTTGGCTTGTTCAAGTCGATCAACCTTGGATGCAAGCCTGACACACCGAGTGAAAGAGGGGTAATCCACCGTGTGGTGAAGGGTGTGAAAGTATACGACCCGAAACGATTTCGGGAGTCTGGGAAACTCGAAATCATTGCAGAACGCTAGATGAAAAGCATAACAGAATACCTTCTCTACGAGCTCGAGCACAACACTTCCCCCCAGCCAGTTGTAACGATAATCGCGGATCTCAACTACGACTACATCTACATATCCCCTCCACTCGAGGGAGGCAGGGAGGTGTTGATCTCCGATTACACGAGAAACATTGCCGGTGCCGGCGGGATCGTTGCCTGCGGAATGGCGAAACTTGGAGCAGAGGTGTATTTCCTGACGGAACTGGGCGACGACGAGGACGGCAATCAGCTTTACAGAGAAATCACGAATTACGGAGTGTACACAGACGGCATTCTGATCGTTGCGGACAAACGCAGCCCCTTTACCCTGATTTTTTCCTCAAAACAGGAGCATATACCGCGGCAGGTCGCCTCTTTTCTCGGCACCTCCCTTACACTCACCATCGACTCCATGGATTATAAAGAATACGTGGAAAAATCCCATCTCGTGTATTCCTGCAACTACTTTCTTCTGAAAAAGCTCCGGGAGGAAATCCGTTTCGTGTTCAAATATGCCCGAGAGAAAAAGGTCTTCACCGCCTACGATGCAAATGCGGGTGACGAGTGGGACAATGAGAGGGCGCTCCGCACTCTCAGGCAGAGTATCTATCCCTACACCGATATCATCTTTCTTAATGAAAGCGAAGCAGTTTTCCTCACAGGAATACATGACCCGCAGAAGAGCATTCATAGTATCGGCCCTGAGTCCCTTACGGTGGTGATAAAGCTCGGCTCCCGCGGATCAATCATACGGCACTGGAACAAGATTTACCGTATTGATTCGTTTCCCTTGCGTGAAAGAATACAGGACACGGTAGGAGCGGGCGACTCCTTTCAAGCTGCATTCCTCTACTATTATTTAAAAAAGTTTCCTATCGAGCTGTGCGGTGTACTCGGAGCCGCGAATGCTGCTTCATCTGTCCTCCACAGAGGCGGAACCGACGGACAGTGTAACAATAGAGGGATAGCTCAATTCGTAAAAACGTATCATATCAACGACAGGGGGGACGGGTATGTTTCAATCCAGCCTTGACAGGAGAACAGAGTGAGCTACATGGGACTCGATGTCGGTCAGACAGGATGCAGGGCTATCATCTATGATGAAGGGGGCACAAAACTCGCCTTCTCATACCGCGAATACCCAACGATCGTCCCTGAAAAGGGGCGTGCCGAACTTGACTCAGAAGAGGTAAAAAACTCGTGCTTTTGGGTGATGAAAGATGCGCAGAAGCAGTGCCCGGCCGATTCTGTACGTGGTTTGGGAATATCCACTCAGGGTGAAGCATTCACTCCCATCGGAACCGAAGGGGAATGTCTTGCAAATGCGATGATCACCTTCGACACTCGGGCCGCCGTAATCGCGGAGCAGTGGTCGAATCAGTTCGGAATAAAAAAACTGTACAAAATCACCGGTCATACCGCCCATCCGATGTTTTCCCTTTTCAAGCTCCTCTGGCTGAAAAACCATCACCCTGAGATCTTCGACAGGGCGGTGAAATTCCTCTGTTTCGAGGATTTCATCCAGCATTCCCTGGGAGTAGAGCCCCATATCTCATGGTCTCTTGCGGGCCGGACGATGCTGTTCAACATCCGTACACATCGCTGGGAACAGGAACTGCTCGAAGCTGTTGGGATATCGCCCTCAAAACTTGCCATTCCTGTTCCTTCCGGAGAGAAAGTGGGCACGATTTCTTCGGCAGTCGCACGTGATCTCGGTTTGATAGAGGACGTTGTTGTGGTATCTGGAGGGCACGATCAGCCTCTCGGAGCGCTCGGCGCAGGAGTGATCTCTCCGAGCCTTGCGATGTATGCTACAGGCACCTCCGACTGCATCACTCCTGTATTTCAGAAACCCGTACTCAACGATTCCCTGATGCGCAGCAATCTCTGCACCTATGACTATGCCATCAGAGAGATGTACACAACGGTCGCATTCAGTCTCACTGGGGGAAACATCCTGAAGTGGTTCCGCGACGTGTGGGGAAAACCCGAGGCTGATATCGCGTCAGCAAGTAGGAGAGACGTGTACGAGATACTGCTCGAGAGAATCGGCAACTCACCCTCAGGCCTTCTTGTTTTACCCTATTTTACTCCCAGCGGCACACCGTACTTCGATACCGAAGTACCGGGAACGATCACCGGTTTCCGGCTCTCAACGAAACGGGAACAAGTTCTGCGTGCACTTCTGGAAGGTGTGGCATTTGAAATGCGTCTCAACCTCGATATCCTCGAGAGGTCTCACATCGCCATTAAAGAGCTTCGCGCGATCGGAGGAGGGGCCAGGAGCAAAATCTGGACGCAGCTTAAGGCCGATGTGCTCAACAAACCCATCACCACGGTAAAGGAAACCGAAGCGGCGTGCTTTGCCGCCGCAATGCTCGCCTGCGCGAAGCGCACGGGTGAGCCTCTGGAATCTATTGTGGGACGCTGGGTGAAAACCGGTGAGGTCATTGAACCGAAGGAGGAAAATGCATCGTTCTATACCGACCAGTTCGAATCCTACAAAAAACTGTACCCTGCCATGAAGTCTGTTCACCGGTGAGCATGAGCGTGTGAGAGAAAAAAAGCTTTTACGCTGTAATTTTTAACAATATGCTGGTACAATAGAAACGAAAAATGAGCCGACGCACAGAGGAAAACGAATAACAACTGTTATCCAGGAGGAATGGAGATGATAGAACCTGCTGCAGCCTTTATTGTATACGGAGTGCACAAAGACGGATTAAAGGACCCCATGGGGAAGCCGTTCATCGATGAAGCCATCATCAAGCGATCGAAAGAGTCGCTTCGACAGAGAGGAATCAAGCTCGTTGAACATGATACAATAATCGCGACAAAAGAGGAAGCACGTGAATCGCTCAAACGAATGAAAATGGATGATCAGGTAGACTGCGTGATACTTTATTCAGGCACATGGGTATGGGCATCCCATCTCATTGCTGCCCTCCGTGACTTTTCTTTCAGTCAGAAGGGGATTCTTTTGTGGACTCACCCTGGTTCCCAGGGATGGCGCCCTGTAGGCGGGCTCGTCATGCACGGCGCCCTTCTTGAAGTTGGTATCCCCCATGCCTTCGTGTACGGCCAGGCGGATGATTCAAATGAAATCGACCGCATCGTGAGTTTCTGCAAAGCGGCGCACCTGAAGAAAATACTGAATATGTCAACGATCGGCTCCTTTGGAGGGCGCGGGATGGGGCAGACATGCGGTGTGGCAGACCCCTCGCAGTGGATGAGAACCTTCGGCATCGACATCGACTCCCGAGATACCACAGAGCTCATTAAAGCCGCAGAAAGCGTCGCTGACAAGGAAATCGAAGCACTTCTTCCACGGCTCAAGTCGCTGTTCGGCGCTGCGCCCGATCGCACCGTGGTAAACGAGCGTTCCATGCGCCTCTATCTCGGACTGAAAAAGACCGTCGAGAAAAACCGGTTCGATTTTTATTCAATTCAGTCTTATCCCGGCCTTGCGGACGACTACGCTGCAACATGCTTTGCGCAGTCAATGATGCTTGAGGACGGGTGGGGAACCTCGACACTCGGAGATTTCAACACAGCACTCACCACCCTTCTTCTCACGAAACTGAGCACGGAGCGCGTGTACTATGGAGACCTCCAGCACATAGATAAATCAAACAATGAGATAAAGATCATCGGAGACGGTGCATGCCCCCCTTCTCTTGCAGGAAACCTCGGGCCTGCAGGATTTGCTGAACACGGCATCCCCACAGAAGGGGAAGCGGGTGGCCTTTCCGTGAAGCTCGTCTGTAAAGTGGGAGAGGGAGTTTTGGCCCGGCTGGGAAGGATAAACGGAGAGTTTAAAATGGTCATTGTTCCGGTAACGGTCTTCGAGCCTCCAGCGGACACACTCGAGGCGCGGCTCAGCGAAAGTGGAATCCCGTTCTGGCCTCACGGTTTTGTGACTGCTCACTGCAACATCGATGCTCTGATTGAATACTGGACAAATGAGTATGCGTGCCTCGGATACGGAGCAGACCTTCTTCCCGCACTCGTCGAATTTTGCGATATGACCGGAATCGATGTCATCATCCCTTAGTTACAGAAAGAGGACAATGAATAATGACGACCTCAGGTTAAAAGACTTTAAACCGAAACCGATGCTGGTGACGGAAACCCACATACCTGAACGAGCACGGTATCCAGTTGTGGACGCGCACAACCATCTGTTCGGCGATGTCGATCCTGCGGAAATGATCGATGTCATGGATGAAACAGGAGTACGTGTCTTTATCAATCTCACCGGAAACACCGAGTTCAGGTTCGTGGAACAGGGCTACAGCGCCCGGCCCAGATCGATCGAGTACTTTCTCAAGCGCTACGTATGGAGGCATCCGGGCAGGTTCGCCTGTTTCACCATGTCCGTATTCGCGCAGCTTCAACAGGAAATGCTTATCACGGACAATAAATTCACAGAACTGGCTGTTCGTGCACTCGAACAGGATGTTGGTAAAGGTGCATGCGGCCTGAAGGTCACAAAGGAGCTCGGACTCTTTTTCAAGGACAATACAGGCCGTTTTATACGGATAGACGACAAACGGCTCTCACCCATTTGGGAGGCCGCGGGTGAGCTCGGCGTTCCGGTCCTCATCCACACAGCGGATCCTGCAGCGTTTTTTCTTCCCATCGACCGCTTCAATGAACACTATCTCACACTTCGGCAGGCTCCGGACTGGAGTTTTTTCGGGTCGTATTACTCCAAGGCCGAGCTTCTCTCTCAGAGAGACAGTATGATCGCGCGCCACCCCCACACCACGTTTATCTGTGCTCACGTTGCCAACTGCTCCGAGGACCTCGGCTATGTATCTGACTTTTTAGACTCTCATCCTAACGCCTGTATCGATTTTTCCGCACGAATCGACGAGCTTGGAAGACAACCCTATACTGCAAGAGAATTCATGATTCGCTACCAAGACAGAATCCTGTTCGGCACCGACATGCCGGTGCAAAATGATGTGTACCGTGCTTACTTTCGTTTTCTCGAGACCCGTGACGAGCACTTCGAGTATCCCGATTATGTGGGAAGGTTCGGGTATTCCAGGTGGAAAATTTACGGACTTTATCTTCCTGACGGGGTCCTGGAAAAGATCTATCACACAAATGCGCTCAGAATCATACCCGGGCTCAGTCTCGGATAAACCGCAAAAATGAGAAACCCGCGCCTGCGGGTTTTTGTGAAAAAAAATGGGGAGCATTCGGCTCGGTGTAAAAAAAATCAATATCACGCCTGACCGGCCCGTGTCATTGCTCGGATACTTCAATGAGCGAATTTCCGAAGGCGTGCTCGATCCTCTCAACTGCCGCATGGCGGCGCTCGAGGGGGAAACCGGGCGCCTTCTTTTTATTCAGCTCGACAGCTGCCTCATTTTGAAAGAGGACGCAGACCGCATGAAAAGCCTTATTGCGGCTGCGGGCGTCTACAGGCAGGAGGAGTTACTGGTTTTCACAAACCATACACACACCGCACCTGCGCTTGCAGACTTCTTTAAAACCCGCAGAGAATCATGGTACGTGGACTGGTTGATCAGGCGCCTCACAGAGGAGGCCACCCTCCTTCGTCCTGAGAAGGAATACACGACCAAGATTGCGTTAAGCTCATACTCGGGCCTGTCGTACAACCGCAGATGGTACATGGATGACGGGACTGTGGCAACAAATCCTCCCAAACGGTCTCCCCGCATGAAAAAACCGGAGGGTCCTGTCGACAGGACCGTTCAGGTCGTCGTATTTCAATCCGGAGAGGGGTCTTTGGATGCTCTTTTCGTCAACATCTCGAATCACACCGACACCATCGGCGGGAAAAAGATCTCCGCAGACTGGACAGGATTCATGGAATCGTTCATACAAGAGGAGCTCGAGTCCGGTGTCACCGTGTTCCCTCTCATTGCACCCCAGGGAAACATCAACCACTTCGAATTCGGGAGCGAACGAAACCAGACCTCCTACGAAGAAGCACAGCGGCTCGGTCGCGCATATGCGAGGGAAGTGATCGATGCGGTGCGCACCTGCACTCCCTTTTCCGCAGAAATTCTTTCGTCGCGGGCGGAATCGATAAAGATATCTCCGCGTGAAGTGACCCGCTCTCAGATTGAACAGGCACAGGCACTCATCAACGATTTTCAGCCGGGAGTGGATAAGCGGGATCTGACCGCGGAAGACATCTTCAAGGGTGACCTCACGGTTGAAAGGCTCTTCGCGGATGAGCTTCTGCATTTCGTTTCACACAGACCCCGGGAGTATAGCGTCCCCCTTCAAATCGTGCGCCTCGGCGACGTCGCCTTTTGCGCGCTTCCGGGTGAGCCTTTTGTCGAAATCGGCCTCCGCTTGAAAAGTGTGTCTGGTCCGGGCGCTGTGTTTCCCGTTGCTCTTGCAAACGGATACTTCGGATACATTCCGCTCAGCGAGTGTTTCGAGCGGGGAGGGTACGAAATCCGTGCAACAGGGCACAACTGTCTTTCGCGGAATGCAGCAGAACTGATCGTCGAGTGGCATTTGAACGAGCTTCAGGGAAGGTGATTATCAGATGGAGACGAGCTGTATAATCTCTTTTGCAATGTCTTCAATCGGTCTATACGTCACGTCGATGAGCGGCCACTTTTTCCCGTCTTCTGAGATTCTTTTACAGAAATCGATTTCATCGTTGATGCTCTTCATATCCGTGTATCCGCTGATCATGGGATCGCCGAGCTTTCTTATCCGGTTAATCCTCCTTCGCTGAAGAAATGCAGGATCGATAATAAGACAGAAGAGCTTTAACGGATTGAAATCTTTGTGAAGGGCCGGCATCTGAACTCCGATAATCGGTATATTCGCGACCTTCCACCCCATGTATGCGAGATACACGGACAGGGGGGTCTTTCCCACACGTGACGGACCGAGCAGTACGATATCCGCATCCCCCGCGCTCGCAAGTGCCTTGCCGTCATCGTGTTTGATGGTGAAATCCACTGCATCGACCATCCTGAAATAATCTCTATTGACTTTCTGCGTAAGACCTGGCTGTTCGAGCGGGACTTTCTGCAGAAACTTCTGCATTGTCGCGATAATGGGCCCGAAGAGATCGACGGAGAGAATGTGGTTTTCCAGCGCGAGCCTGTGAAGCAGCCTCCTGTTGAATTCGGAAACAATCGTGTAGACGATCATTCCGCTTTCATTTTTCACGCGCTCAACAACCTCTACAATCTTCTCTTCAGCCGTCACCTCGGTGAGGGTTCTATACTCAATACTTGTGGTGCCGAACTGGTAGGATGCGGCTCTGAGCAGGTGCATTGCGGTTCGTCCGGTCCCATCAGAGACGATCCACACGATCTTTTTCTGTGTTTCCATTGTATCACACGAATAAATCGATACTCATCCTGGTCTCTGTGCCTGTTTCCATGTCTTTTTGCACAAGCATTCCATTTGAAATTTCATCCGCCCCGAAGATGAGCACCTTTTTTGCGGAAATCTTTGCGGCCCTGGACATCTGCTTTTTCACCGGCATGAGATTGTACACGTGCTCTACCGCCATTCCCCTGCTGCGAAGCATTCGGGCGACCCTGAGCATGATCTCGAGCTCTCTGTCAGTCACGCGCACGAGAAAATAGTCGACGTTCTTCGTGTACTCCGGGATCATCCCTTTTTCAGCGAGAATCTCGCCCAACACGACATCCCCCATCCCGAATCCGCACGCGGGTATCTCAACCCCGGAAAACGCCTTGAGGAGGTTATTGTACCGTCCTCCGCCGCACATGGCCCGCATCTTTTCACTTCTGTCAAATATCTCGAACACGGTCCCTGTGTAGTAGTCGAGCCCGCGAACGATAGTTGGATCGAATTCGCAATACATCTGCATACCTGCAGTGCGAACAAGTGAAAAGAGAGTGAGCAGAGAGCCCCGCCCGCTGTTGTTCTCGGTTACTTTTTCAATGTCCTCCGGACCGTTCATCGCGAGATAACGCTCAACCGCATTCCTTTGCTCTTCCGAAAGACCGATCTCATTCATTTTCTCTCTGGTGGCCGCTTCCGTAACCTTCCGCGCGTTGTCGACGATCTTGTAAAGCGCCTGTGTCCTCTGTTCGTCGATCCCGGTCCCGGCCAGGTACTCGCTCACAAAGTTTCTGTTGTTTATCTTTACCACGAAATCGTTTTTCCCGAGCCCGAGAAGAAGCAGGCTATCGATAGCGACAGAAATGACTTCAAGATCCGCCATTTCGCTCTTCTCTCCAAGCACATCAACATTGAACTGGTAAAATTCCCGAAGCCTTCCTTTCTGTGGTTTTTCGTAGCGCATACACCTGGGGATGGAAAACCACTTCATCGGTTTCGGAACCTGATTGTGTATCTTAGCAACCATCCGTGCAAGTGTGGGTGTAAGCTCGGGTCTGAGCGCAAGCTCCCTCCCTCCCTTGTCGGTAAAATTGTAAAGCTGCGAAACAATTTCCTCTCCGGATTTTACCGTGTAGAGCTCGAGCGTCTCGATGACCGGGCCATCGAACTCTTCGAACCCGTAGGAAAGTGCTGTCCGGCGCCAGGCACTAAATATATAACTAAGCCTGTGATACACTTCCGGATAGTAATCTCTCATGCCTCGAACCGAAAAATCAAACTTCATCACCATTACTCCGTTCTATTTTTTCTCCCGTGCGGTAAAAAGACGCATCCATTCGTCTACCGAAAGATCATCCGCTGAGACTTTTTCTTTCACTGAATCGCTTCCCCTTCCCTCTCTTCGGAAATTGGTCTTGGATTTCCGTCCCCAGTATCCGATCAGGCCTAAAAATGCATTCACGTTCATCGTCTGCGCACCGATATGTCGTACCGTTCCGATTATGTGCCTCCTGTCGTCCGTCACAACAGTAATTCTCCCCTTGTTGTGTGCCCGCTGTACGAGGCGTATGATTTTTTCATCAGCATTCTGTGCTGCCGATGAATAGATGTTTCTTATGCGTCCCGCATTCTTTGATCCGGTACCCGGGGTTCCGCTGCCGTCCCACACAACGGTGATCTCCACCTTTTTACCGGCAGCATAGGAATCCAGGAACCTGCATAAATATGCCCTGCTCTCCTCGAGATTCCTCCCCTGACTGAACTCCTTTCTGCTGAAAACGACATTGTAGCCATCGATGATGTAGTGCGGCCTCCCTTCAACGGACATTCGCCGCTCACTCACTCTTTCGCTCCCTGCTTTGTATGTTGAAAAAACTCCTCCGATGGGTATAATATAATAAATTATCCGCACAATTCACCGAATAATTCCTGAGGGGATTACCATTGCTTTCGACCTTTGAGATGGAAAAAGGAGAACTCATTGAAAAAGGATTTACCACACACGCTGAGAGAAATGAGCGACACGCTTGAACCCGATACAAATGATGTTGCCATCATTCTCGCTGCCGGTCACGGAAAACGGATCAAATCCGAGAAATCGAAAATGCTTCACGAAATATGGGGAAAACCGACTGTGTGGAGGGTATGTGAAGCAGCGCTGAAGGGCCTCTCCTCACCCAACCAGATAATCGTTGTGGGGAAGAAGGCGTTCGAGGTCGCACATGCACTGGGAAAGAGAAAAAACCGTATATTCGTGTATCAAAAAAAGCAACTGGGAACCGGTGATGCAGTTCGTGTTGCGATCGAGTCCAGTGAACTTGACAAGTTCCACGGGCATGTGTACGTATTTCCTGGAGATATGGGTTTGCTCACAGAGGACACCGTACGCCAGTTTAAAAACAACTTTCAGCTTTCGGGTTGCGACATGCTTGTCCTTACAGGCACCTTTGAAGGAAAAATAGAGGGAAACTATTACGGGAGAATCGTAAAATCAAAAAACGGCGGAGACGTGATAGAGATAAAGGAGTATAAAGATATACATGCGATGAACCAGGACACTCCGTATTCGGTCACATTCAACTCAAAAAAGGAGATCTTCAAAAGAGAGGAGCTTCTCAACATTCGTGAGTTCAACACCGGCGTGTATGCATTTAAAGTGGACCCTCTCAGAAAGTACTTGAGCCATATAACCCAGGATAACGTCCAGGGTGAGATATACATCACGGACCTTATAAAGATCTTTAACGATGCCGGGCTTCATGTGCAGACCTCCTGTGTAGAGAACAACGACTATGTTGTGGCGTTTAACGTGAAGAGCGTTTTGAAAAGGATGGAGGAGACCTTCAGAGAACAGATATATGAAGGTCTGAAAGACATCATAACCATCGATGATGCGGATGATTTCTTCATTGCGGAAAAAACCGTACAGGCAATTCTTGAGATGGATGAAAAATATCCCGCACTGGACATCAGGATAGGCAAGGGAGTCTACATCGGGGAAAATGTTCGCCTCAACCGCGGTCTCATCATGAATCGAAACTCCCAGATGACTGGAAATATCGTGCTTGGGAAAAACGTGACCATCGGTGAGAATGTACGGTTGTCAACTTTCTCCGACCAGACCATGGAGATCGGCGACGGAACCCGGATCTACATGGGAAACATCATCAAGGGAAACGTACGCCTGGGAAATAACGTCACATTAGAATCAGGTGTACGCATCACGGGGAGCGACGAAGACCCCGTCCTGATCGGCGACAACGTGCTCATAAAGGGACAGACCTACATTTACGGCTCCATCATTGAAAGAGACCTCCTCATCGTGCACTCCATATTAAAAAACATGTACGTGGAAAAAGTCGTGAAAAAAGACGGCGAAATACAGCCGATCAAGTACGTAATTCCCTCCCCGGAGGGACTCGATTCTCTCTCTCCCAGAGAGACAGGAAACCCCCGCACACGCTGACTGACCAGAAGGGGCCGGCGCTTGAAGACTGTAAAAGTCCTTCTTTGTTTGTTCTGACTGAAAAACGGAGAGGATAAACAGTGTGTAAAAATGATACAATTTGTCCCACCGATTTGTGTTGATACGAAACAATTTTTTTGAAATTCCGGGCCTCGAATCAATGAGATAATTTTGTCTCCGTAAGTCTGATTATAAAAAGAATAATATTAATTATAATCCTTGAGCTGGTATTTTTTTTGCATATTAATAAATGGAAGGAGGGTATGTCAATGATTATCCAAAGATACGATCCGTTTGATGTGTTTGAAAGAATGTCTGCTGAGCTCGAAGACTGGTTCGACTTGGCAGGCTCTTCTGCAACAAGTGATATTCTGGGCCTGTACGAGGGAGACTGGTCTCCGAAACTCGATGTGTTCGAGAATGAAGATGCATATTTTGTAAAGGTCGACATCCCGGGCATCGATCAGCAAGACATCCAGCTCTCGGTTTCCAACAACGTTCTCACGCTGAAGGGACGAAGGGAGCAAAAATCAGGTGAGGAGGAAGGGAAGAAAAAGGGGAAGCGGTATCAGAGAGAGGAGAGGTTTTACGGAACGTTTCATCGAACTGTGCCCTTTCCAATGCCGGTTGACGCGGACAATATAGACGCCAAGCTCAAGGACGGCGTTCTGTACGTCACACTTCCCAAGAGAGAA
>Ga0315545_1003109_pt1 | contig 14382 bp, 18 predicted proteins | sample SalMarSW160210MG_FD_203096 | JGI IMG/M metagenome (GOLD analysis project Ga0315545, IMG submission 203096) | Salt marsh sediment microbial communities from the Plum Island Ecosystem LTER, Massachusetts, United States - Salt Marsh Sediment SW1602-10 ... | reverse complement strand
CTGAAGCTCTTCGTTTTGTTCATCCAGTTGCTTGCTCATTCTTTTTTTGAAGCTCTCGCTCCATGCGCTTGCGCTCGGTGATGTCTCTGGCAGTTGTCTGAATAATTGTTTTGCTGCCTATTTTCAGAGAATTAACGCGGACATCTACCATACGGATAGTTCTATCCTTGTTGTAGAAGGTAACCTCCATTGGCTCAATTGCTTTTTCTCCTAGAACGGACCTGAATATCTTTAAGTATTTAGGGGTGTCCCTTAACTTGAGGGTTCCTAGTTTTGAGAAGTGTTTACCGATCAATTCATCTTTAGAATAGCCTAGCAATCTTGTTGCTGCTGTATTACATAATGTAATCATACCCTTCGTGTCAATATTGAAGATACTGTCAGGAGACAGTTCAATCATACTTCTGTATAATTCCTCAGATTCGCTTAGTGCCTCTTTAGATTGTCTACGTTTAGTGGTAGCTAGGGAAGGTGCATTGCTTTGTGTTTCTTCTTTCTTAAACATTGTCCCCCCTCCCATTCTTCTTATATATCTTCGCCTTGGTATCAATGCATTCTAGTTTTTCACATAGACTACTGGTTAGGGTCTCCGTCTCACCTAGAATAAGATAACCCGGGATAGCCAGTGAGTTATATAGCATTTCAAGCACCCTTTCCTGAAGTTGCTTCTGCAGATATATCGGAATATTGCAGCAAAATACACAGTCCAGGCTGGTAAAAGGTGGGGCTGTGGTTGAGACCAAATCAAAATAGGAGAAGTTGACCATTTGCCGGATATTACTGTTCACCGCATAGCCTTCACTTTGGCGGGTGAAATAATTGTCTAAGATGATGGGAGGGAGAGCTTCTACGTCTTTGGGCGGATATAGCCCGGCTTGCGCATCGTCCAGAGCATGCCTGCTAATATCAGTGGCATAGATTGATGTATTGAAGTCTGACAACCTATGCCCCAGGAATTGGGCGAGTAGTATGGCTATTGAGTGTGGCTCTTCACCACGGGCACAGGCAGTGCTCCAGAACCTCAGCCTCGGCTGTCTTTGGTCTTTTTTGTAAGACACCAGTTCAGGTAACACTAGACTGGCTACTTGCTGGAAGGCGTATGTGCTTCTGAAAAAGCTACTCACTTGTATAGTCAGGTAATCACTAAGCCGCTGATACTCTTCAGGGTGGGCATCCATAAACTGCATGTAGTCCAGGTAGGTTTTTGCTCCTGTGGACTGGAGTCTCCTCTCCAAACGACGTACCACCGTTCCACGTTTATACTCTCGGAAATCCTGCCTTCCATCTTGGTATACTTTATTAAGAAGTGAATCAAGAGTGATAGCATTGCTTTCCACAACTATACTCCCGAATGGTAGTTATGCCAATTGTATCATAAAAGCAAGAGAAAAGCCAGTAGGCATTTAATAATATCGTATATAGCCCAATAAAAAGTAGACACCGTGGTAGAGGGAGGATAGCCAGTGACACGATTACAGGGGAGTTTGCTGTTGAAAATAACGGGGTAAAAAGAAAACAAAAAGGGGGATACCGCTTTAGTATCCCCCGATTACTTGTCTGATGCTGACAACTATTTTTCTTTGTTGCTTACCATTCTTCCATTGGGACTATTTTTAATTCAGCCTCACAATTGGGGAAACAACCAAATATGGTATTTTGAGGTGCATCCTTTAAGATTTTTTCCTTTACTTCCTCGTATTGCCCTTGATATTCGGGGATTTGCTCCCCATTAACATTAAATACCATAACCATACCATCTTGTGATTTAATGACAGTTTTAATCGCTTGCCTATCCTGCCTCCCAACTAGGTAGCCTTCAGCCCATATTTGGTGTCTTATATTCGGCACTCTAATGCCGGATGATTCGTCCGTTAAGAATCCCGGGTATGGATTGCTGCTTCTGTTCATCTTAGTTCTCCTTTTCCCTTGGAAATGTGCATTTACTATCATTCCACCAGTAACAGGAAGGGTAGCAAACCAGCCCCAGTGGACATTTTACAGCCTCGGTAAGGGCGTTTTTAACTAGCTCTGGCCAGTTGCCAAATGATATGCTTATCCTATTCTGCACCAGCTCGATTACATCATCGGTTACCTGCTCTTCAGGTATTCCTAACTCGTTAGCGCAGACTAGGATATCATATTTAGTCAGCATGAAGATAACCCCCTCTCCATAATATTTTTGCAATATAATCAGCCCTCTTTACTGTTTTATCTCTCCTTCTTTTCTCTCTGCCAACGCTCTGAAAGGTACACAATCAATAAAGTTATACCGACAATCAAGGCAAACGCTATTAGTGGTTCGTGATGAGAGAATTGTTTCCAGTTGACCCAGCCTTCAGATGTAAAGAATTTCTGGTGAACTAACCCGAAAATAGCAGCCATCAAACTCAGAATAGCTAGATATAACCATTTGGACTCGATATACATCGTACTTACCTTTTAATTCCCTCACTCAAGTTGTTTACACTCCACACTTCCATTCTAGGGCGACAAAATTAATTGTCCATAAAATTGGTGTTTGAATTTCGTTAAAATGTTACCATTGTTAATCTCATTCCTTGATAAACGCTACCCGAATATTGCATTGAATTTTCGGTAAATTTCCCTTATAATTTGCTTAGTTAGTTTTTGGGGCAGGTAGATGAGCCGACTTATAGAGCAATTGAATCGGGTTTCACAGGCTATACCGCAGGCTATGGGATTTAAGTCGACGCAACAGGTGTTACCGAAGCCAAGAATGGTGCTTATTGCTGATTTGGCTCAGGTTGATGTTGATGGGTTGGCTGATTATGTGGATGGGGCTGATGCTGGGGTATTACAAATTTCCGATTTAATTGAAGGGTCTAAAACCCTTGGGAAAGTACGTCAGGTGGTGACTGATATTCCTTGGGGTGGTTGGCTAAAAGATGTTGGACAGGGAGGGATGGAACGAATAGCCGAGGCTGGCTGCGATTTTGTCATCTTTCCACCAGCTAATAGTTTGCTGGCAATACTTAAAGATAATAAACTGAGCAAGATTTTGCAGGTAGAGGCGTCCCTTAGTGAGGGCTTGTTAGTGGCTATTGAAAGATTACCTGTAGATGCAGTGTTTATTGCCGGCGACCAAGAGGGGGAGTATTTCCTCACTTGGAATCACCTCATGCTTTTTCAGCGATTCGCTGATTTGCTATCCAAACCCCTATTAGTCTCTGTGCCATCAAATGTAACGGCTAATGAACTTCAGACTCTATGGGAAACAGGTGTTGAGGGAGTAATGGTAAAAGTAGAAGTTGGGCAACCTGAGAGGAGATTAAAAGAGTTGCGTCTGGTAATTGATAAATTAACCTTTACATCACAGCGCAAGCGAGGGAAGGTAGAAGCTTTGCTACCTTATATTGGTGGGGAGAGAAATATGGTGGCTGAAGGGGAAGAGGAGTAGTTCTATTATAGCAGCTAAATAAGGGTAATTATTTCCCGACTAGACTCTTTATTAGGACCAGTTCATCTCTAATAAGTCTGAGTATAAGGAAGTTCCGCCTTATAGTTTCTTTACTTAGTCATCTGGCTCTGAGATATCTATATGGCAGCGCCATATTCATTTTTTTGCTATGTGGTGAATAGTGGCATAGGGTGGCGGGTTAAAGGTCATTTGGTGTGAAAACATCATAATTTTGGTCCAGTTCATGGGTATTGGTTTCATTGTTGCCCTGATATACCGTATGCCTTTTTTCTTTATTAATTTCTTTATATTCAGCGCCTTGCCAGGCATTATGCAAGTCTTCAGTAATAGTAAAGAAGCGACGGTCACCATGGATAACATACCAGTCAGCTTTAATGCCTACGGCGCCAAGCAGGGGAATATAGGAAATCAGAAGCTCTTCTACAACATCACCCAAGGGGGTGGGGTTGATGTGCCACAAACACAGTCTTTAGCCCTTCTCCAAGATTTACCACCTCATCAATAAAACCTCTGCATTCAATCAAGCGATATTTGTCTATATTAGCTGCTTCCAGAGAAACTTTATGTAGCATTCAAACCCCTCGCATTCATTTAGATATATTGTTAAAGGGTCTTATGTAGCCTTAATGGCTATGACCGCAAGCGTTGCCATGATTTACCCTCCGTGGTAATAGCCGGAGCAATTACCATCTCAACCTTATGCATTTCCTGGATGGTAAGTGCCCCACAGGTGCCCATTGCGGTGCGCAGTGCCCCGACGAGGTTCTGGCTGCCATCGGTAACTGAAGTGGGACCGAACAGGATTTGCTTCAGTGTGCCAGTGGTTCCAACCTTTATTCTAGTTCCTCTGGGTAGGGCTGGGTGGGGGTGGGACATACCCCAGTGATAACCTAACCCCGGTGCCTCTTCAGCTTGGGCAAAAATGGAGCCTAACATTACAGCATCGGCACCGGAAGCGAAGGCTTTGCATAGGTCTCCACCATTACTAATCCCGCCATCAGTAATTATTGGCACATACCTGCCGGACTGGCGTAGATATTCGTCTCTAGCTGCGGCACAATCCATGGTAGCCGTTACCTGTGGAACGCCGACACCAAGAACTTGCCTTGTAGTGCAAGCAGCGCCCGGTCCTACTCCTACCAAAACCCCGGAGATTCCCGTTCTCATAAGCTCTAAACATGCGCTATAGCTTACACAATTACCAACAATAATGGGTAGTGATATGGACTCACGAAGCTCGGAGAAGATTAATCCACGATAGCTCTTTGATATATGCTGGGTAGTGGTAACGGTGGACTGGACTACAAAAATATCAGCCCCGGCTTCAGCAGCTATTGGAGCGAAGAGTTTGGTATTAGCTGGTGCCACCGAAACAGCGCATACCGCTTCTGACTTTTTAATAGATTCAATTCGTTCGCTAATAAGGTTCTCCCTAATCGGTTGGGAGTAGATTTTTTGGAGAAGGGGAGTGACTTCAGAGTCAGATGCTTGACAAATTTCAGTCAATACCTCTTTAGGATTGTCGTATCGGGTTTGAACCCCCTCCAAATTAAGCACTGCGAGCCCACCTAACTTACCCATTAGGGTAACAAAGTTGACATCAGTTACTGCGTCCATTGCTGAAGCCATAATGGGGATAGCGAAGGTGAAGCTATCTACTTTAAAATCAACGTTTGTCTGGTCTGGGTTAGCAGTTATATCGCCAGGGACTATGGCTACTTCATCAAACCCATAGGAATGACGAAGTTGCTTAAATTGGGGAATAGACATTTTACCACCTCTCCTTAAATAGGAACTATATCAAAAGCAGAAGTTTAAAGTCAATAAGCTCTTTGTTTACAAATAGTAACTATTAGTAGAGAGTCACGGTTGTCTTGACAACCAACAAGAGTAATTTATTATTGTTTTGTTTATTACGACTATTCAGTGTGTTTATAGAGGGACAATGGTCGGGAGATAGTTGAGAAATAAGATTAGAAATTTTGATATTATTAGCTTTGGTAATATTGATACGCTTGGCGACAATGCGCTATCATATAGTCTGATACCACTGAGTTATTACCATTTCAGGCAGGGAAAGGTTTAAGTTCTTTATTTGATGTACAATTATGGCTAATAAGGAAAGTATGATAAGAAATGTAGCTGGAATAATATCCACAGCGCTTCATCCTTATGTGGTAGTGGCGCCGGTGGTGGCACTAGTTGCCTACCAGGCAAGTTCCAGTCCGGGAGACTGGGTTAAGTGGACAGTTGCCGGCTTAATGCCGGCTTATCTATGTACACTTCTCTATATGCAGGCAAGGGTGATGGTTATCACTCACAACACTGGGGGGCAGGTGCCCCACCACTCCTTTTTCCGGGAGAAACCGGGAGAGATGTTCCTTCTGGCATGTCTTTTTGGTTTTCCCAGTGCGATGGTGCTCTTTTTTCTAGGCTCCCCAAAGAGTATTATCGCTACCTTACTCGGGCTGGCTGTCACCGGACTTACAGTGGCTGTGGTAAACCAGTTGTATCGTGCCAGTTTTCATGTGGCTTTTTTGTCAAGCATGGTGACCTCTCTAGTCTTTATGTTTGGTCCTCCATCACTAATTGCTGCCCTTCTTATCCCAATACTGGGGTTTTCTAGATACCAACTCGGTAAGCATACCCAGTTACAGCTAATAGTGGGATTTGTGGCTGGATTGATAATTACTGTGGCTGTCTTTCAGGGGATTAGCCTCCTAGAGGCTATTTAGAAGTAAGGGGGATTTTTGAGGACTTTTTGGGTAAAGCCGGAATTGCGTATTCTTCGATAGGCGCTAGAGCTTGGGTATGAAGGCTTTGCAAACTGGCTGCGCTTTGGCTTGGGTAGGCGTCAAATAACCTTATGAGGATGGACAATGATAATAGAATAATTTGCGTCAAAGCAGGTTTTACCCGTAGCAGGCAAGGTATACCAAAGAATTTTAAGCTGTTACTGTTGCCGGTAAGAAAGCTAGCCAGCGTAGACGGATAATTAGCTATAGGTTATAATAGTTAATTTGAGGAAGATAGAAGGCGATGCCCTCTCTTTATGTGGTAGCTACCCCTATTGGTAACTTGGAGGATATTTCATTACGCGCCCTTCGTATCCTGCGGGAGGTGAAGCTTCTTGCGGCTGAGGATACCCGCAGGACGAAGCGGCTACTCAACGCTTATGATATTAAGACACCTATGACCAGCTATCATGAGCGCAATAAGTGGACTAAATTGGATTACATTTTAAGCTGTCTTAAAGGTGGAGATGTAGCTCTGGTTTCAGATGCTGGAATGCCGGTTATATCTGACCCTGGCTATGAACTGATTGTGACAGCTCACCAGCGAGGTATCTCAGTGGTTCCTATTCCTGGACCTTCTGTGGTTGTCACTGCTCTTGTTGTCTCTGGATTGCCTACAGAGCGGTTTATCTACTTGGGATTTCTGCCCCGTAAGACTAATGAACGGCAGCATCTTCTGGAATCTGTTGCTGGTGAATGTGGTAGTATTGTTGTCTTAGAAACCCCTCACCGATTACGGGCTGCGCTAAATGATATACTGCTTGTTTTGGGGAATAGGAAGGTAGCCGTTTGCCGTGAGCTTACCAAGCTTCATGAAGAGGTTTTTCGAGGAGCAGTTAGCCAAGCCATAGACCACTTCACTGAGCCAAGAGGTGAGTTCACTCTAGTTATTGAGGGCAAAAGGAACGAGGACAAACCCCAATTGACTGAAGAGATTGAGCAGGAGCTACATCATATGCGCTGGGCCGGGATGACTGCCAAAGATGCGATAGCCAAGATGGCTGAAGAAACAGGAATATCAAAGCGGGAGTTGTATCGATTCTGGCTGAAGATAGGTAAATCTTAATCAACATGGGAAAGGAGGTTGAAATGCGTCGCGGTTGTATAGCAATCGGTGAGGTTCGTTGTGATGGGTGCGGTTGCATTATAAGGCACCCGGAGCGCTATTTAGCTATCAATGAAGAGGATGGGGTTGAAGTAGATGAGGGAAAGACTTTTTACTATTGCAAAGAGTGTAGCCAAAGTCGAGGTTATGCTCATTATGAAGAAGAAAAGGGTGAATGGGTATTCACTTTCTTTCAAAAGTAAGTGCAAGGCGATTTTTGAGTCAGGAAGTAGGTTATGAGTGAGAAAATATTTATTGGTGTAGCTTGGCCATATGCTAATAGTCCGTTGCATCTAGGTCAAATTGCTGGGGCATACTTACCACCGGATATATTTGCCCGTTACCACCGCACCAAGGGGAATGAGGTATTAATGGTATCGGGTAGTGACCAGCATGGCACACCGATAACTATAAAGAGTGAGCAAGAAGGGAAGAAGCCGGAGCAAATAGCCACCGAGTATCATCAGCAGTTTCTTGACTCATGGCAGAAGCTAGGCATTTCCTTTGACTTATTCACCACTACCGGCACTGCCAACCATACTGAGGTAGCCCAAAATATCTTTCTTACCCTTCTTGATAAAGGCTATATTTATAAGGCTAGCATGGCACAAGCCTTTTGCCCTCACTGCCAACGCTTTCTGCCTGACCGCTATGTTGAAGGCACTTGTCCTCATTGTAGTTTCATCGGAGCACGAGGCGACCAGTGTGATAATTGCGGCAAGCCACTAGGTGCGGTTGAGTTGATTGACCCCCATTGCCGCATATGTGGCACTTCTCCTCAGTTTAAGGATTCAGAGCAATTCTTTCTCAGACTCTCCAACTTTAGAGAGAAACTCATCACTTGGGTGAAAAAGCAGACTCACTGGAGACGGAATGTGCTCAACTTTACCATAAGCTACTTAGAGGGAGGGTTGAAGGATAGGGCTATTACACGCGATATAGAATGGGGAGTCCCTGTGCCACTTGATGGCTTTGAAAATAAATGTCTCTATGTATGGTTTGAGGCGGTTATCGGTTATTTATCAGCGAGTAAAGAATGGGCTAAGTATACCGGGGATAAGGAAAGATGGCGTTCTTTCTGGCAGGGTGAAGCTAAGAGTTATTATTTTATTGGTAAGGATAATATTCCATTTCATACCATTGTCTGGCCAGCAATGTTGATGGGATATGGCAACCTTAATCTTCCTTATGATGTACCATCTAATGAGTTCTTAACTATAGAGGGCAGAAAGCTTTCTAGCAGTCGTAACTGGGCTGTCTGGCTACCCGATTATCTATCACGCTATGAGCCTGACCCATTGCGTTACCTATTATCAATAAATATGCCGGAAATAGGGGATACTGATTTCTCATGGCATGAGTTCATTCGCCGTAATAATGATGAGCTAGTGGCTACTTATGGGAACCTGGTTCATCGGGTGCTTACCTTTGTTTATCGTAGCTTTAATGGCTGTGTACCCACACCTGGGGAATTTGATAGCGATAGTCAGACTTTGCTATATAAAGCCGAGAATACAATTAATATGATGGACGAGCTTCTTCACTGGTGCCATTTTAAGGAAGCAATAAGGTTGGCTATGTCTCTAGCTCAGGAGACTAATCGCTACCTAGAAGATAAATCTCCTTGGAAGAAAATCAAACGGGATAGGCAAGCTTCAGCCACTGCTTTATATGTTGCTATTTCAATGCTCTGCTGCCTTAGAACGGCATTATATCCCTTCTTACCCTTTAGCTCTCAGAAATTACACGAGTTTCTTGGTTTCGATGGCAATATAGAGGATGGTGGCTGGCGGCTACAACTTCCATTACCGGGGCAGAGGTTACTTCCCCCTGAACCTCTGTTTTCTAAATTGGATGAAGGGTTGGTGGAAGAAGAAACTAAGCGGTTGGGATTACCTGATAATTAAGGGGATATTTTGGAGCTAAGCACAATTTACCAGCCTATTCGGGAAGATTTAATCAAGGTAGAGGATAAGCTAAGGTCAGTCAGTAGGGTTGATTCTCCCTGGCTATCTGACTTGATTAGCTATAGTTTAAGAGGTGGGGGCAAGGGGATTCGTCCAGCGTTTGTTCTCCTGTCAGGCAAGTTTTATGACTACGACCTTCATTATCTTCTGCCCATGGCTACAGCCGTCGAGCTCTTACACGTGGCTACCTTGGTTCATGATGATGCTATTGACAAGTCCCCCATTCGCAGAAGCCGACCAACACTATATAATGTGTGGGGTGAAGCTAAGGCAGTGCTCCTCGGCGACTATCTATTTGCCAAAGCGGGGGAGCTTACCGCTACTACCCAGAATCTGCGGGCTGTAAAGCTCTTTGCCCAGACGCTGAGGACTATCTCCACGGGGGAACTATCCCAGATTTTCAGTGCCTTTAGTCTGGAGCAAACATACGAACAGTATATTCAGAGGATATCTTACAAAACAGCAGCCCTCTTCAGCCTCGCTATGGAGTCAGGCAGCGTTCTGAGCCAAGCTCCGGAAGAGTCAATCAAAGTGTTAGAAGACTACGGTCATAACATTGGTATCGCCTTTCAGATTGTGGATGATATACTGGATTTTATTGGTACCGAGGAGGAATTAGGCAAGCCTATTGGTTCAGATTTAGCTCAGGGCACTCTTACCCTACCGGCAATGCTGCTTTTAGAACGCTACCCTGAGGATAATCCGGTGAAAAAACTGTTTCAGAACCCGGATGAGCAGGAGAATGTCAAGCTGGCGATAGAAGTAATCCGCAATTCGTCAATTAGTGAAGAATGCTATGCAATTGCCTCAGATTATTGTACTAAGGCTTGCTATAATCTTAATCTGTTGCCAGATAGTCCCAGTCGCCAGACATTAATAGAACTAGCAAATTTTGTTATAAATCGGAAGAGATAGTCCGTGCTACATTCTGGTTCAGATAGATAGATGGCACTTATTGAGAGTGCGGCATGTCATATCCTTGCTTCTGTGTGGTTACGGGCGAAGTAAAGCGATCTCATGGTTGTTACCATCCTAATGAGATTAATTATGCTCTTTACGCTTCGTAATGACAAGAAGATAAGTCACATGTCACTAATCACATGAACGAGAATGGATTGTTGACAGTGAAGTTAGAGGTGGCTTATAATTTCGTTGTCCAGTGAGCAGATTTGCCGAGGGAATACGCAAAGTTAAAAATAATTTATTTTAGCTAGGAGGGGAGTTATGGGAAAACTAGGTATAGCTGTTGATTTGGGAACCAGTGGCTTTAGAGGGCAAGTTATTGACTTGGATAATGATAATAAAATAATCTCTACTGCCATTACTACACGGCACCCCATGCCAGGAGCCAATGTAATCGACCACGTACATTTTGCCCTGGAGGTCGGATTGGACACAGCCCATGATACGGTTATTCATGCTGTCAATCGGGTTATTGACAACCTTAGAATTGACAAAAATGACGTGGTGCGATTGGCTGTCTGCGGCAATCCTATTCAGCTTTCTCTTTTCAAGGAAATTGAGATAAGAGACCTGGCTTATGCCGGAAAACGAAAGCTTGAAAATCTGGGAGTGGTTTCTCCTAAAAGAGATGCTGAAATAGTTAAAGCCTCGGATATTAGAGGTTTTAACCTGCCGTCTCAGGTAGACGTTTTGATACCACCTGCGGTTCGCCATGAGATCGGAGCCGACGCTCTGGCTATGATGATTCAGTCACGTGCCCTGGAAAAGGAAGAAATCGCCATTGTCACCGATTATGGGACTAACAACGAAATGTCCCTTATAGTAGAGGGGGAAGTCTATACCGGCTCTACGGCTGCCGGTCCTGCCCTTGAAGGTCAACAGATTGAAGACGGACTATTAGCTCTCCCTGGAGCCATCTCTGATGTCGATTACCTAGGGCAAGGTCTTCATGGCGGACTTCAGTGTTTTGTCCTTGACCAGGACATGTTTCCTCAGGCAGGAGACCGAGTAGACCCCGAGTCAGGAAGAGTCCTAGTTAAAGGTGAGTTAGAGGCTGTGGGCATTACTGGTACCGGAACGGTTGCCTTAATTAGCCAGGCGCTAAGAAGCGGGATGATTGCTCTTCCCAGAATCGCTATGAGTGATGGTAATATTAAACTTGCCAATGGTGTCAAGTTTACCAATCATGATGTTGAGGAGGCGGGTAAGGCTATCGGTGCGGTCAGGGCAGGGCATGTGACCCTTTGCCAAGCAGCCGGTATAGAGATGAACCAAATAGAAACGGCTTATATGTCTGGTGCCTCGGGAACCTATGTTGACGCTCTGAAGGCTCAGCAAATAGGTATGGTACCGGCTGATGTTAAGAGAATATTCCAAGTGGGAAACACCTCTCTGGCTATGTCCAGGGATATGGTCGCAAACGAAGATGCACTGTGGGACATGCAAAAAATGGCTAACGAACTGCGACAAACTCATGTTATGTTTGCCGATTCTAAGGTTTTCGCCCAGATTTACGTTCTGGAACTTTCCTATTGGACTGAGGGTATGCCCTGGAAGACATACCAACAGTTTCTTAAAAAATACGGGTTTTCTCCTATAGTAGAGCCTGTTAGGATTCCCCAGGTTATTAAGACTGTGACGAGGGACATACCAGACTTTGGGATTATGGGTCTGAAGATAATTCCTGACATTGGGGAACGGAAAGAGATTCTTTTTGAGGGCTGCACCGGATGTGGGAAGTGTATTAAGGCATGCCCCGAGGAGGCTCTTGTTCTGGAAGAAGACGATACCATCGTTATTGACCTGGCTCTATGTGATGGGGTAGCCTGTGGAAGATGTGAGAGGGCATGCCACGAGAAAGTGTTCGACCTGATTAAGCTACTTACTTCAGAAGCTAAGGTCCGATAAAGTAGATGTTTGTCGGCGGAGGAGAAATGACCATCGATCGATTGGAAGCAAATTCTCTAATGATAGCCACTTTGAAGAAGGTAAAGGGGATCGTGGATGTCAGCCCAATTTCTGAAAAAGATAAGCAGGAGATTATCAGAATTGAGAAGGAGGCTGAAAAGCAGTCTTTGATGGGTATGGGTAAGGTTGTCCCTACAGGGATAATGGAGGTAGTGGCTTGTGATTTGGTCTATGCGGCACTAATGGATATGGACTTTGAGTGGGGTTCTCCCAACCTGATTTTAAAAAAGGGTGAGCGGGTGGTGGGTGAAGAGGTTAGAGATAGCGAAGTTATTGCCAGGCTGTCCCAACAGAAAAATGTCTGGTTTATGCACAAGAATTTTGTTGTTTACAAGGACAGAGTGTCTTTTCCTCAGGATATCATGAAAAAGCTCTGCCATTTTGAGATTCCGTCCCTCCCGGCAGAATGGGGTATACTGGAAGGAAGCGATTTTTCATATCGTTCCCTTATTTACGCTAACCCCGCCACTCCTACTGATATCTTTTTGAAGAATAGCTATTTTGAAGGGCTTGACCAGTGGGGCTTGGGGACTATTCTCATCGGGGTCAAATTGTAACCACGAAATCACTCGCCTATTAGCGTATAACTGCCCATCTAACTATATCGGCCAACAATTATTCAACCATCTTGACATTGATAAGAGTCAGAATAATTATTGTTTCCTGCTTAGTTGCAAAGTGATAGATTTAAGACTCTTGAGCCATTTTTATCAGAAACATTGGCAATTCAAGGGCGCTAACCGGACCCAATACGACTTCCCAATCCCATGAGGCTAACCTTCTAATAGACGCAGCCAAAGGCTCGCATACTCCGGGTAGAATGACCTTACGGTGGCTAACTTCATCGGCTATCCCTGATTCGCCGAGCGATTTATAAATTTCAGAGGGGTTAAGGGTATCTGCCGCCAGAGAAGCCTCTAGGCTGTAGCTCTGAGTATTTACGGCTAATAAAAAGGCATCGACATTAGTTTCCTCAAGGATAAGCTTTATGGCCGAGATGGTTTCATGACAATTTCCGTTTATCAGTACCATAGAATTAGGGGTTGGGTTTCCAATTTTTATGATGCCGGGTGTTACTGGTCTTCCTGGTGCGGTATCGCCTATTTCAGGGAGTTCAATCTTAAACACTTTTTCCATTGCGGCTGCAATTTTTTCGTCCAGTATGGGACATTTAGTAGGCTCGGCTTTGCCTTCAATTACTAGTTCAGCAAATTCCACATCACTGCCCGCTCCACATTCACTGTAGCTCACATCTGGAAGATAATTAAGTAAATCCTCTTCCTCAAGGGGACGAAACTCCTCATATTTTTGTTCTGCCATGTTATTACTCCTCCTTCAAAACTAAGACTTAGTTAACAGTTAATGGGATATTCTTGTCATATACGGTAAATCTTCCTATCAAACCCACCAAGGTAAGATAGTACTATAATAAGGTTATGATTGACATATTAAGCCTGTATACTGAATTATAACAATCTCCGACTATGACCAATAAGCAGAAAGAGAGGCACACCAACTGCTTCCATATATATCATTGCTGTTCTTGTTCTGTAATAAGGTCGTCGGTGTGCCTCCCTATGCACTTTAAAACGGCAGTTTGCCCATAGCCAACAGCGTGAAAGCAGGCCACCAAAGACCGACGAATGTCCATATGATTAGTGACCAACCTAATGTCTTGCCGGAGAACTTGCCGTAGGCGTTGAGCCAGACCATGATATAGAGAACCAGGTATCCAGCGCAAGCCAACGCCATGTAGCCGTTCGGGGCAAAGACGGTTAAAAAGAGAATTATGTAGACAACGGTTATTAAGCCTACCGTGGCACTGGCATTGCCCACTGATCTCGGGTCTGTCAGCCCGGCATATAGGGAGTACCCCACGATATTGTAAAAGAACCCGTAGGCGAAGAGCAAGCCGCCAACAATCGGGTCCGCGCCCATGGTTGCAATGATGATGGCGCCCACAATCGTAAGTGTGCCCACCATGAGAGTAAGGGCACCTGTCCCTTTGGCCTCTCCTTTGCCTAGGAGAAGTAATCCTACGGGAAACCACATAAGACTAATTCCTAAAAGTACTGGGACTACCATATTCCCTTCCTCCTTTTCTTGATGGATTGAAAATGTGATGCAACTTAAATATCAACTTAA
>Ga0315545_1003103_pt1 | contig 14406 bp, 10 predicted proteins | sample SalMarSW160210MG_FD_203096 | JGI IMG/M metagenome (GOLD analysis project Ga0315545, IMG submission 203096) | Salt marsh sediment microbial communities from the Plum Island Ecosystem LTER, Massachusetts, United States - Salt Marsh Sediment SW1602-10 ... | reverse complement strand
CGAAGCAAGCGGCGGCGTGCGGCGATGGTCCGGTCGATGCGGCATACGAAGCGATAAGAGAAGCGACTGGAATTTCGCCGAAGCTGGAGAGCTATTCGATACGAGCGGTTACCGGTGGAAAAGAGGCCCTCGGCGAAGCGACGGTACGAATTAGCCAAAACGGCAGGACCTTTATCGGTAGAGGTATCTCTACCGACATTATTGAGGCCAGCGCAAAGGCTTACGTCGATGCGATAAACCGGATGGTCGCGACTACGGGTGGAGAGCAGGAAGTGAAAGTGGAACTGTGAATGTGTGGATGAGTTAATGCGTAGATGAGTTGATGCGAAAATCAAAAGGTAAGCCTGCAATAAATTGTGGGGCTAAATATCTAAAGTTGATAGCCAGGAATATCATAGAGTGAGAAGGATTATGGGAATGACAATTACCGAAAAGATTTTAGCGAAAGCATCGGGGCAGAAGGAAGTGAAGCCGGGACAGCTTATTGATGCAAAACTTGACGTTGTGCTTTTTATCGATGTGACCGGGCCGCCGGCTGTCTCAATGCTGGCTGAGCACGGGATAGATAAGGTTTTCGACCGAGAGAAAATCGTAGTGACGCCGGACCATTTTCAGCCTGCAAAAGATATCAAAAGCGCCGAACTGCACAAACGTCTCGACGAGTGGGCAAGGCGACACAAGATTAAATACTATTACAAGATCGGTAGAGCTGGCGTATGTCACGCGCTGCTGCCGGAGCAGGGACACATTCGGCCTGGTGAAGTTATTATTGGGCCTGACTCGCATACCTGCACCTACGGGGCGTTTGGTGCATTCGGTACGGGGGTTGGCTCGACGGATCTGGCGGCGGCGATTGCGACAGGTAAGCTATGGTTCAGAGTACCTGCTTCAATGAAATTCGTGCTGAACGGCTCGATTCCGCACGGTGTGTACAGTAAGGACGTTATCCTTGCGGTGATTGGAAGAATCGGCGTCGATGGTGCTCTATATAAGGCGATGGAGTTTACAGGGCCAGCTCTCTCTGAAATGTCGATGGAAGCACGAATGACGATGACAAATATGGCCATCGAAGCAGGCGCGAAGAATGGAATAATCGGCTTTGACGATGTGACAAAGCAATATCTCGACCAGCATCTAAAAGACAAAAAAGAATACACAGTTTTTGAATCCGACGAGGACGCCGAATATGTTGCGGTTGAGGAATTTGATTGTTCAAAGCTTGAACCGATGGTGGCGCTTCCGCATCTGCCGAGTAACGGTGTGCCGATAGGCGAGTGTGCGGGCAAAGCTATGGACCAGGCGTATATCGGTAGCTGTACGAATGGGCGGATTGAGGATTTAAGAATTGCAGCGGGAATTATGAAGGGTAAGCAGGTTGCGATTCGGACAATTGTTGTGCCGGCGACGCCAAGCATCTGGAAACAGGCAAAGGACGAAGGATTGTTCGATATATTTTACGACGCCGGCTGTGTGATAGCAGCGCCGACTTGTGGGGCGTGTCTCGGCGGGTTTATGGGCGTATTAGCTGAAGGCGAGAAGTGCGTCAGTACAACGAACCGTAATTTCGTCGGCAGAATGGGACATCCAAAGAGTGAAGTTTATTTAGCCAGTCCGGCAACAACAGCGGCAAGCGCGGTGGAAGGGAAAATAACTGATCCAAGGGAATTTCTTTAAAGAAATCCTAATATCTAAATTCTAAATTCTAACCATCTTTGAGTGACCTAAGTGGTACTGTTCATAGTTCATAGTTTGTAGTTCATTGTCCATTGATATAGATTGTTGTAATTAGCTTTGGTGGGGCGAGCCCCACCCTACATAAGTTCAGTATGAAAAGCAAAATAATGCCACCTGCTGTGTTTTTTATTTTTTTATTAGCGGAGATAGGGGTACATTTTGTTGTTCCAGTTATAAGGGTTATAGCTGCTCCGTACAGGTATCTCGGCATAGTACCGATTGTATTTGGGATAGTCTTGAATGTCTGGGCTGATGCGCTTTTTAAGAAGAAATCAACTACGGTTAAGCCATACGAAGACCCATCAAAACTGGAAGTCTCAGGGCCGTTTTGCATCAGTAGACATCCCATGTATTTAGGAATGGCTGCAATACTTTTCGGGACAGCGGTCGCGCTGGGGTCTTTGACTACCTTTGTGTTGCCGATGGTTTATGTAATAATCACAGACTTCATATTCATTCGCTTCGAGGAAATGAACCTTGAAAGGATTTTCGGCGAAGAATATCTCGAGTACAAGCGAAATGTAAGACGATGGATATAGAGAAGTTCACACTTTATCTACAATTAAGGAAGGACAATAACCATGGCACGAGCTTTTGTCTATAAGAGAGACCATATAAATACGGATGAGATAATACCAGCCAGGTACCTCAACACCGACAATGAGGCAGAGCTGGCTAAGCATTGCCTTGAGGACCTTGATACGGACTTTGTGAAAAAGGCGCATAAGGGCGATGTAGTTGTTGCAGGAGAAGATTTCGGCTGCGGCTCAAGTAGAGAACATGCGGTCTGGGCGTTGCGAGGAGCAGGTGTGCAGACAGTTATTGCCAAGAGCTTTGCGCGGATTTTTTATCGCAATGCCATCAATAACGGATTTTACCTGATCGAATCAAATCAAGCCCCTGACAAAATTAACGACGGTGACGAACTGGAGATCGATTACAAAGCTGGCTTGATAAAAGATAAAACCGCTGGTATAGATATTGAATTTGCGCCGCTGCCGGAATTCGCGCTCGATATTATCGCAGACGGCGGTTTGCTGAAACATATAATAAAAAGAACCGCGGATTAACGCGGATGGACACGGATTATAAGAGAAAATTGTATAGGTAATAATTTGTATGGCAAAGAATGTATTTATATTGGGCGCTGGGGCATCCAAGGAGGCAGGCGCTCCTCTGATGGCAGAATTTCTTGACGTAGCGAGGGATTTGCTCACTTCCGGAGAAATCAAGGAAACTAAAGACAAAGAATCTTTTCAAAAGGTCTTTGAGGCAATTCAACAATTTAGAATCATACACTATAAGTCATATATGGACCTTGACAATATAGAAGCCGTATTTGGGGCCTTCGAGATGGCACGGCTGCTCAAAGGGTCGGTGAACTATTCTGCAGAAGAAGTGGAAACTATCATTAAGGGCATCAAGACCCTAATAATCAAAACGATTGAGCTAACAATGAAGTACTGGTTAAATAGGTACCAGATTTCGGCAGCTCCTACCTATACTTCCTTTGCAGAATTAGTTGTGAAACTTGGGAGTGAGAGTGGCAAGGGTGCATCATCCGTTCTAACTTTCAACTACGATCTTGGATTGGATACGGCGTTTTACCGATGCGATGTAAAGGTTAATTACGCAATTCCTGAGGATGATGAAATCGACAATCCGCCCTTTGTTCATATGCCAACTTTCAATCTATTGAAACTTCACGGTTCGCTTAACTGGGGGAGGTGTTCAAATGAAAATTGTGGCTTGATCGTACCGTGGCATCTGAATCGTTTCTTTGAAAACCGCTCCTACAATGGATGGCGTGATAAGACGGGACGGGTTATGCTAGATATTGCTTCAAGATTGGCCGAGCATAAACATACAAAATGTGATTGCAGCCTTAATCCGGAACCTGTGATTGTTCCACCGACGTGGAACAAGACGGAATATCACGGAGCATTACGGGAGGTATGGGCACAAGCGGGTAAAGAACTATCAGAAGCTGAGAATATTATTGTTATTGGATATTCGCATCCGGTTTCAGACTCGTTCTTCAGATATCTATTCGCTTTAGGGAGCGTTGGAGAATCGAACATAAAGCGATTTTGGGTTTTCGACCCTGCGGAAGGTAATGAAGTAGAGAGCAGATACAGGGAATTGATAGGAACTGGGATTGATAAGAGATTCCGTATATTCAAAAAGCCCTTTAGCGAAGCAATAGGAATTATCGAAAAGGAGTTATACAGAGCAAGATAAACTATGCTTTTTAAGTAAGAAAAAATAATCCGTGAAAATCCGTGTTAATCCGTGGTTAAGAAAGGAGACAATACGTGTCAAAGAGTTATAAGATTGCTGTAATTCCTGGTGATGGTACTGGGCCGGAAGTTACGGTTGAAGCGGTGAAGGTGTTAAAAGTTGCGGCGGATAAATTTCGGTTCAAGGTCGATTTGAATGAGTTTGACTTCGGTGGCGAGAGGTACAAAAGGACAGGTGAGACTTTGCCGGATAGTGCGGTAGATGATCTGCGCAAATTCGATGCGATACTATTAGGTGCGATTGGTCATCCGGATGTGCCGCCGGGGATTCTGGAAAAAGGCATTTTGCTGAAGGCACGATTTGAGCTGGATCAATATATAAACTTAAGGCCTGTTAAGCTGTATCCCGGTGTCGAGACGCCGCTTAAAGATAAAGGGCCTGACGAGATCGACTTCGTTGTAGTTCGTGAAAATACGGGTGACCTTTATACGGGCACCGGCGGTTTCACCATGAAAGGAACGCCACACGAGATTGCAGTGCAGTCGGCGGTGTATAATCGGTTTCAGGTGGATCGCTGTTTGAGATATGCGTTTGAGTACGCTCGCAAATACGGCAAAAAAAGCCGAGGTAAGGGAGACAACAATACGCTTGCTCTTTGCGGCAAGACCAATGTGTTGACGTACATCTACGATTTGTGGGAGCGAGCGTTTCATGAGATGGGCAAGAAAGAATATCCGGATATAAAAAGGGAATATTATCACGTAGATGCGACGTGTATGTGGATGATTAAGAATCCGGAGTGGTTCGACGTTATAGTCACGGGTAATATGTTCGGCGATATCATTACCGACCTTGGTGCGATGGTACAGGGAGGGATGGGTATTGCAGCAGGTGGAAATATTAATCCCGAAGGGGTGAGCATGTTCGAGCCGATCGGAGGAAGCGCACCAAAATATACTGGGCAAGGTAAGATCAATCCATTAGCGGCGATATGTGCGGCCCAGATGATGCTGGCGACGCTCGGCGAAGAAAAGGCAGCGGATGCAGTTGAAAAGGCTGTGATGTATGTTACAGCCAACAAGATAAAATCACTGCAGGCCGGCAAGATGGGATACTCAACGAGCGGAGTTGGAGATATGGTAGCTGAAAAAATCGCGGATTAGTGATTTCTTATAAGGGACCGAGGCTACTTTAGTATGGTGACTATGCCGCGGTTGCCATCGACCTGAATTGTCTGGCCGGTTTTGATGATCTCTGTTGCATGGCCTACATTAACGACTGCGGGCAGGCCAAGCTCACGAGCAACGATGCTGCCATGAGAGAGCAGGCTGCCCTGGTTCATTACTATTCCCGCGGCAGGTAGAAAATAAGGGGTCCAGCCCGGGTCGGTAAAGGGAGCTACGAGAATCTCACCAGCTTCGAGCTGCGTGTGACTGTCGGTTCTGAGAATCACCTTTGCCTTTCCGGTCGCCACGCCGGGGCTTACAGCAAGGCCGTTCAGCACTTGAGAGTTGGTCTTGACTTCTTCAGGCACATAGCTGTCGGGATTGAAACTGCCTACTATCAAATCAGGAGGTGTTATTGAGTTCCATTTGCTGTATTCTGTTCGCCGGGCGGCTATGACATTCTTGACGTCGAATTCGGCCTGTCCTTTTGTTACAGGCTCGATCTCCTCAAGCTTGAGAAAGAATATATCGTCGGGGTCGGCGAGTACGTTGCCTGCATGGAGTCTCCTGCCGAGTTTAATAAGTAAATTCCGCATATTAACCAACAGTTTTACTATTTCACTTTTTATGTTCTCACGAAAGACCGCACCGTTCTGAGAGCGTACAAGAAAATGATTGAAGAACATTCGCTTTACCGGATTCCTAAGCTGCCGGCGACATTGCTGCTCAAGAGATTGACGCTGTCGGGTAATTTCTTCGAGATTTTCGAGTGGATTGGTCTTATTGATACATGAAATATAGCCTCGGATTAGCCCAAGGACATAATCCGGGGATTCAGACCACCGGGGATTGTATAGCTCTAATTCGGCTCGACAGTGGTGGCCGTGGTGAGTCATAAAGTCATTCCAGCATTTGAGAAATTCATCTGCTTGTGGCATCTTGGATATCCCGGCTGCGATGTCGTGCCATGAGTCTCCTGCAAGGATGCGTCTTTTGAGTTCGGGCAGTTTGTTTGTTTCGACAGCCAAATTCCATAGGTCTATAGCGGCCTGGGCATCGTCCATGCTGCCAACGCCAGCTAACAATCTGCCTGCGTATGTCACGTCTGAAAACCACCTTTCACATACCCATAAAAGACCGAAATACGCGGTCATTGTTCCAAACAGATACGGTGCGTCGCCGAGCACATCACAGAAGTCAGCGGCGAGAACTGTGCATCGGCTGGCAATCTGCTCATTGGACATGTTGCTAATGTCAAGCTGTTTCCGTTTTTGATTCTTGGCTCTTATTTTTGCGAGTATAATTTGCCCTTTTCTGGGTGTACAGGAGAGAATTCCGGCAATTAGAAGAGGTATCTTCAGGATGAATCGCATTCGGCTGACTCTTATCTTTGGCAGGTCGTTATCCGTCATATTCTCGAACATCTCATTCATTTTGTTTATATCAGGGTTACTTCCAGCGAACTCTGCCCAGTCATATTTACTAGAACCAGGAATGGCTCTAATGACGGCTGCCCATAAACTTGCGTTGAAATAGACGCGTCCGGCAAAGTAACCGTGTGTGAGGATACCCGCTCGGTCGATGCAGAGAATATCAAAGACAGGGTCAAACATGACTTCTGCCATATTGTCAATAAGGGACTTTGTGATTGGTGTGGCGACATCGGGCATGACTTCCTGAGCAAGGAAGTTGCTCCAAACCCAGCGGATGCGCGATAATTGTGCCCGGCCGAGCGCGGTAATGGGCCTGGATTGAAGGAAATATACTTCATTGCCGCAGATTGCCCATTCGATATCCTGGGGACAGCCGAGTTTGGCTTCAACAGATTTTGCCAGCTCTGCGATTCTTTTAACAAGCGTCTCATCGATGCTTGCGTTACGTGCCCGTTCACTGTTGATTGCCTGTTGCTGAATTGCACCATGATCGTCGATAACACTCTCAATCTTCTTTTGCGAGATCGTCTTTGAAATGGTCTTGAGATTGCCTTTGGCTATCGTGAATCGGTCCGGTGTCACTTTGCCTGAGACCAGGATATCCCCAAGGCCAAAACACGACTCGATAATCATTACGTCCTGCTGACCGGTTACAGGGTCGGCAGTGAAGACTACTCCGGATGCGTCGGCTGGGATAAGCAACTGAATAATGACAGCCATATTTACTTTAAGATGGTCAAAACCGTTCTTCTGTCGATATTCATAGGCACGCAACGTCCACAGCGAGGCCCAGCATTTCTTGATGGCGTCGATACATCCTTCAAAGTCGGCGATGCCCAGATACGTATCATATTGGCCGGCAAATGAGTGGGCTGGTAAGTCTTCAGCGGTGGCTGATGACCGAACGGCCACATATTCAGCGGCAAGTTTGCGATAGAGCGTACCTATTTGCTCGGCAAGCATTTCAGACATGGGTGCCTGAACTATAGCCTGTTGTATATTCGAGAGAATTTGTTTTCTCTCATTGGGCTGGGTGTGCTGAAGCCTGGGCAAATCGGCCTTGAGCTGAAAGACTATATTATGAGAGTTAAGATGCTCACTATATGCAAGGCCAGTGACGCAGAAGCCGGCAGGCACAGAAATATCCACGTGACTTAAACGAGCGAGGCTAACGGCTTTACCGCCGACGATGGCAGTATCGTGGTCTTGAATCGCCTGCAGTGGAATGACTAATGGGATTTTTTGCATATATAATCAGTTGTAGCTTTGCCTTGGCAATAGGGTACCAAATTTGTCACTGTAATACAAGGCTCTGGTCTGAGATCAAAGGTCTGGCAGGGTAGTAACAGTATATTATTGGCGATCGGCTTATGATTACTACCCGTAATGGGTGGGCGAAGGCAAATTAGAGCCAGGGTGCCATAGCGGCGAGATAAAGCTCAATTTCTAACGTTGGGATTTGATTGCCAGATTGTTATCTGGTTTAATTAGGCATAACAATTATGCCAGCGAATTTGACGTCAGAATATTTTAAGGCAGAGCAACGGTTTCATACTGCGACAGCCAACGAGGAGAAGATCCATGCGTTTGAGCGGATGCTGGCAGTGATGCCTAAACATAAAGAAACCTACTATCTAAAGTCAGGCCTGCGCAGTAAGCTAGTGCAATTTCTAAAAAATCAGGTTAACATTTCGGCTCTGTCATTCCGGACCCATTCGGCTGCGCTCAGGGCAGGCTTTGATTCGGAAACCAGACATTGCGTTTTTCCTGGATTCCCGCTCCCCGCTTACGCGGGGACAAGCTTGCCCCTGCGAAAGCAGGGGCGGGAATGACAGGTGGTCATGTGTCTTTGAAAAGTGACAGTTATTTATTTGAAACGGCACTAGAGAACATCATAATAAATTTTACAATAGTACAGTGGATTCTCTCAGCAGCTCATTAATAAGCCTCAGGCTTATTAAATTTAGAAGGCCCTTCCGGCGATTAAGGCTTAATCACGTTCCGGCTATCTTTGCTGTGGAAATAGAAAAACTAAGGTATACCTTACCGCCTTCCAATTTCATTTTAGGCTTGACCTTAGCCTAACATCATTTATTATGCCATTTTGGTTTCGATCCTGGTTCTGTTTATCACTGTAGCGCTGCTTTACAAATGTTTTGATGATTTATCGCTCAAATAGTTAATGAAAAAATGGTTGCCCTGTAGGATGGCAATGACGAATAGAAAAGAGGTCGGTATACAATGGCAAAAAAGAAATCTAATAGCAATCCTAACTGCGATACTACAAATTATCTTTTCACAAGTGAATCTGTGACGATGGGCCATCCTGACAAGGTAGCTGATCACATATCTGACGCGATCCTTGATGCGATGCTCGAACAGGACCCCAATAGCAGAGTCGCATGTGAAACAATGGTCAAAACCGGTATGGTGATAGTCGCTGGCGAGATAACAACGAAAGCTATTGTGGACATTCCTACAGTGGTACGTCAAACGATAAAGAAAATTGGATACGACAACCCTGAATTGGGCTTCGATCATGAGGGTTGTGCGGTGATTGTATCTATAGGAAAGCAAAGTCCAGACATCTCACAGGGTGTTACCGAAGGCACGGGCCTGCATAAAGAGCAGGGAGCCGGCGACCAGGGACTCATGTTCGGCTACGCCTGTAAGGAAACACCGGCTCTTATGCCGATGCCAATTCAAATGGCTCACAATCTGACAACCCGATTGGAACAGATGCGTCAGGGCAAGAAATTGCCCTGGCTGCGACCTGATGGTAAGAGCCAGGTAACAGTTGAATATGAAAACGATAAGCCAAGGCGAATTCATACCGTCGTAGTTTCTACACAACATGCCCCTTCCATACCATATAGGAAACTACGCAAACAGATAATCAATAAAGTGATCCTGCCTGTTTTGCCGAAGCGTCTTGTCGATAAAGATACGATATTTCACGTCAATCCGACTGGCCGATTTGTTGTTGGTGGCCCCAGAGGAGATTGTGGCCTGACCGGAAGAAAAATAATCGTCGATACATATGGTGGAAGAGGCAGCCACGGCGGTGGCTGCTTCAGCGGTAAAGACCCTTCAAAAGTTGACCGAAGCGCAAGCTATATGGCGCGATACGTTGCTAAAAATATCATAGCGGCGGGTCTTGCCGATGCCTGTGAAATTCAGCTATCATACGCGATCGGCGTGGCTGAGCCGATATCAGTTCTTATTGATACTGAAAGCACAGCGAAGATCAGTGAGCGGAGAATTAGCGAAATCGTGCGGGATATCTTCCCCCTAACTCCGAAAGGTATGATTAAGCATCTGAACCTCGCACGTCCGATTTATGCTGACACCTCGCACGGTGGTCACTTTGGTCGAAACCATCCCAACTTCACATGGGAAGAAACCGATATGGTTGCCAAACTCCGAAAAGCCGTGGGTTTGAAGCCAGCACCAAAGAAATGACACTGCAGTAGTAACATAGCTTTGGTTAGCGATTAACCTACTTAAGCGCTTACAGCCTTGGTGAACGATACGCCCCACAGATAGATAACAAGTGAAACGAACTTGCCATAGTCAAAGAGTTTTTGTATCTTTGCGTCATGCGTAGACAAGGCTGTTGGGCTGATTCGAAAACTAAGAGGATTTTCTCTGTTCGCCGGCTGTATGCTCTGTTAGTCCCACGGGCGTATAGCGTTATAATGTTCGGCGCGCTATTCTGTACACTAACGGTCAAATTATTTCATTCCTTGCGTTATAATTTGTTCGAAGAATACCTTGGCTGGATATTAGCAGACATATCCGTACTGCTGGGCATCGAAGTTATCCTCGCAATAGTCTGTTTTCGATGGCCGCGAAAGTGGATCATACGAACAGCCACTGTCATTGCAGCCGTTATATGTACGTGGTCGGTTATGAATGCCGGCTGGTTGATACGAACAGGAACACAAATCCTGCCAACGGAACTGCTGCCGCTGATCCATGATCCGTTGAATTCTTTGGGCATTGTTGCCGTCAATCTGATACGGATGCCAAAGGCGGCAATCGCTTTGCTCGCGCCGAGTTTTGTTGCCCTTACCTTTTTCTTTTTCGCTTTGGCAAAACCTGCACATCCAAACTACAACCGCAGGCTATTTATTGGCAGAATCGTAGTTTGCATCGTAATCGTCGGTATGAGCGTTCCAGCTTGGGGAGCGGTGGTCAAGCGTGGCTCTCCGCAGGTAGTTTCCGCCGGATTGCGCTACAATTCACAGTTAAGGGCAGTTATGAGCCTTGTTCTGCCTGATTTGCGAGACATGGCTAAAGCAGATATCGTCAAGGCCACACGAAAGATACCTTACTTTGATCAGATAAAGATGACGTTAAAACCGGAGCGAACAAATCACAATGTTGTCTTGGTGGTCCTTGAGGGAATTCAGTACAACTACACTTCTTTGGCAGGCAAACAGAGCCGTTTGACACCATACCTTCACACTTTGGCAAGGCAGGGTGTCGAGTTTACGAATGCTCGTTCGACAGTGACACACACAACGAAAGCACTGTTCGCGCTACTGACGGGGCGGTTTCCCTCGGCTTCTCAGGATATTGCAGAGGCGGTTCCTGTGGAGAAGTCCTATGCCAGCTTGGCCACGATACTGAAGGGCCAATTAGGTTTCCGTACCGCGTTTTTTCAATCGGCCAAAGGCAACTTTGAGTCTCGCCCGAGTCTGGTCCACAATCTTGGTTTCGATAAGTTCTGGGCCAGAGATGATTTGAACGATCCCAACAGCTTCGTTGGTTATCTGGGTTGTGATGAGTTCTCAATGTTAGAACCAATCACAGAATGGATAACATCTGACGGCACACCTTTTTTCTTAACCATTATGTGCTCAGTAAGCCACGATCCATACGTTGTTCCCGAATGGTTTGCTGAGCCCGCTCGAGACCCTGTGGAACGTTACCGACAGGCGATCTCCTATACTGATAAATTTTTGGCGGCACTGGATGTGGAGCTTGCCAAGCTTAATCTTGTAGACGAAACGATCTTTTGCGTTATAGGGGACCACGGCGAGGCATTTGGCGAGCATGGCTTGCTCGGTCATGAACGAATAGCTTTCGACGAGGTTTTGCGTATACCATTTTGTTTGAGGGCGCCTTTTTTGGTTGAACCCGGCACCCGTATAACCGAACTGGTCAGCTCGGTTGATTTGGTGCCGACCCTGCTGGGCCTACTTGGATTTGAGACGGAATCTGGCGATTTTGACGGGGCCAATGCGCTTAGACCGCTGCCCGTCGAGAGGAAGACCTATTTTGCAGGTTGGATGCAACAAGGACCAGCAGGTTTTGTACGAGGTCATCGCAAGTTCACATATAGTCCGGAGAATAAGACAGTCTCCTTATACAATCTAAGCAGCGACCCTCTTGAGTTAAACAGACTTGAGCTGCCTGAGTCCCTTATTGAGATGATTGCCGCTGAAATTTCAGGATGGCGTAAAGAAACCATTTTCAGGATTGATCAGCAACGAGCCGGCAAAAAAACGCTGTTCGGTTCTTGGCACTGTAACTGGACGGAACGGATTTGCTCAGCCAAGTATCAAAAGCCGGATTGATTAGTTTTTGTCTATTCGTCCATAACGGCAATTGTACCTGTAAGACTACATCAAGGATTATGTGCTGGATTGACAGCCAGCAGTAGTTGATAAGTTTCTTGAGTGTGGTGTTTTGTGAACACATGACGGATCACATTGTTATCTAACAAGTTGTAGAATGTTCTTGTGTATAAATAGAGCAGTTAGGCATAGGGGGTGTTGAAAACCGGCAACATAAAGTGTGGATACAGCGCTGCCACTTCTTGCAAGCTCAAATATGCGAAAAGGTATAACTTTTTTGGCTGTAAATCCTTAGGTTTGACGAGTGTCCTGAACTATTTTGTGTCTTTCGATGCTGGCATGTCTTTTGCATATTAACATTATCTGAAACAAACTTGGCAATATGGGCGGAGCGTCCTAAAACCGACAATTCATATTGACCCAAGGAGGAGGAACGACCCGCCCTTTTGATAATAATGTAAAATCGGTACCGACGTCTCAGAATTTAACATCGCTGGTTTTACTTAGATTTCATTCGGGGTCGTTCCGGAGGAGGGGCGACTCCATTTTATTTTGCGCACGTCCCCATAATTTACCCGCCTTTGCAGAAAGCCACGGGTTCTACCCGTGGATGAATGCGAGAAGGGTATCCGCCGAAGCTTTAGCAAAGGCGGATGTGCTTCGGCGGGTTCCGCCGTAGGTGTTCATCCTTCGTAGTAGTTCTACTACGGAGAATGGAAAGGTGCCACGGGCTATGCCCGTGGGGCTCCACTTTCCGGCATAAGCAAATTTTTAAGCCAGCAAGCGCAGATTGATTGCTTGGCTACTTTGCGTCCGAAGCGAAAAACCACTACCACCGCCGACAGAATCTGTTAATATATTCTATAGAGTTATTCTTGCGGATATGCCCTACCGTTCGGCAACGACAAGGAAGTTACGCCGTGGCTCAATTAAAGAAACAACTCGGATTAATTGACGTGTTCGCTGTGGCGTCCGGCGCAATGATAAGTTCGGGCTTATTCGTTTTGCCAGCCATAGCATTCGCTAAAGCCGGACCCGCCGTAATCATTTCATATCTTCTCGCATCGATTCTGATATTGCCAAGTGTCTTCAGCCAAGCCGAATTGGCTACCGCCATGCCCAGAGCAGGGGGAACTTATTTTTACGTCGAGCGGAGTTTGGGTTCGATCTGGGGCCTGTTTGGTGGATTAGCAAATTGGTTTTCAGTTGCATTGAAGAGCGCCTTTGCTATTGTTGGAATGGCGGTTTTCATCGAGGTTGTCCTAAACGTGGTTTTTCATATACAGGTAAGCCAAAATCAACTCAAGGCAATAGCATCCCTTTGCTGTTTAGGGTTCACGGCACTGAACATTGTGAGCGTCAAACACACAAGTAGATTCCAGATTTTGCTTGTAGGAATATTGTTGGTAATACTCGCGTTGTTTGTGTTTTTCGGTTCCGGAAACGTTGAATCTGCACAATATAAAGGTTTTCTGGAAAAAGGCTGGTTGACCATATTGGCAACCGCTGGTCTGGTCTTTGTAAGTTTCGGAGGCCTGACTAAGGTAGCTAGTATTGCAGAAGAGGTGAAATATCCCGCAAGGAATCTGCCGTTGGGGATGATACTGGCCTGGTTTATTGTATCGGTGTTTTATGTTGGCGTAATCGTAATTACAGTTGGTGTTGTGGATGGGAAAGAATTAGCTGCCAGTCATATGCCTATATCACTAGCGGCGAGTAAGTTTATGGGTTCTGCAGGTTTTGCAGTTCTCGGTTTAGCTGCAATAGCTGCCTTTGTGACAACAGCAAACGGTGGCATACTCGCTGCGTCTCGCTCGCCCATGGCCATGAGCAGAGACCAGTTGCTCCCCCCACTTCTGAGCCAGGTGAACCAGCGCTTCAGAACGCCTCACACCAGCATCCTGCTTACAGGTGGATTTATGATTGCCGCCATTGTTTTTCTTGATATTGAAGTGCTGGTTAAAACGGCCTCGACCTTGATGATAATACTTTTCATTCTTGTCAACGCCAGCGTGATTATGATGCGCGAGGGCAGAATACAGAGCTATCGACCCAAGTTCATATCACCGCTATACCCTTATCCTCATATCGCCGCCATAGTCGCATACGGTGCCTTAATCATAGATATGGGCAAAGTGCCATTGCTGATTACTGCCGGCTTTGTGGTCATAAGCGCAGCCTGGTTTTGGTTTTATGTTTCCAGACGGGTCAGTAGGGCCTCAGCCGTGATGCACGTCGTTGAGCGCG
>Ga0315545_1003102_pt1 | contig 14408 bp, 13 predicted proteins | sample SalMarSW160210MG_FD_203096 | JGI IMG/M metagenome (GOLD analysis project Ga0315545, IMG submission 203096) | Salt marsh sediment microbial communities from the Plum Island Ecosystem LTER, Massachusetts, United States - Salt Marsh Sediment SW1602-10 ... | reverse complement strand
CCTGCCTTGGTCTCAATATTTAACATCTCCGGCTCAGTTACTACTCTTACTCCGGAGACATTTAAAGTATCGAAGATATCCAGGGAGGTAGCCCGACCGAAAGATACTGGGTTATCATGGTTTCCATTTATCATTATTACCGGGGTTTCTGCTTCGCTTAATCTATAAATCTGCCGGGCGAATTCACGTTGATGGGTAGGATTGGGATTACTATTTTTGTAAGCATCACCGGTGAATATTACCAAATCCACCTTTTCTTCCAGAGCAATATCAATTGCATAACTAAAACATTTTATAAAATCCTTTAATCGGGTATGTAAGCCAGTGGAAGAGTCTATCCGTCCATAATTTTCCATCCCCAGATGAATATCGGCTAGGTGAAGAAGTTTCATCTAATTTTTTTACCTTTCCAATTTTTCTTCAAGGTTAAAATTGCTATATCTATCTAATCTTCTAAATTAAGGGGAATAATTTCTTTAATTATAACACAAAGTTTAATGTAACTTTGCTGCACTTTCGCCAGCCAGATATCCAGTGCTCCAACATTCCTGTAGATTATATCCCCCTGATGGGCCGTCAAGATCTAAAATCTCCCCGGCAAAATAAAGCTTTCCCATCTTCTTAGAGCCCATGGTATTCGGATTCACCTCTTTAAGGGAAACTCCTCCGCTGGTCACTACCGACCACTTAAACCCTAACAGTTCTGTGGGTGTTAATTCTAATTCTTTTAGCAGGTGAACTAACTTATTTCGTTCTTCCCGGCTGATGTAATCCACCTTTTTCTCAGGCTTTATACCGGAAAGTTTGATAATTACCGGTATCATAGATAAGGGCAATAATCCTTTCAGTGAATTTTTAAACATCCTCCCCTTGAACTCCTGAAAATCTCGCTGGATACGTTTATCCAATTTTTTAAAATCCAGAGCCGGTTTTAAATCTAAAATCAATTTTACCGGACCATTTTTCAGAAATGCCCCAATGTTTTTACTCATATCCATGACGATAGGCCCACTCACCCCGAAGTGAGTAAAAAGCATCTCGCCAAAACGTTCATCCTGTTTCTTGCCATTCTGAAACAATTTGAGTGAGACATTTTTAAGAGATAAACCCTGTACTTCTTTCACCCAATTTTCAGAGGTCTTTACCGGGTTTAAGGCAGGGACAGGTGTAATGACAGTGTGCCCCAATTGTTCAGCCCATTGGTAACCGTCACCGATAGAACCGGCCTGAGGATATGCCTTTCCCCCTGTACAAATAATACATTTATCGGCATTTATCTGGCGGTCTCGAAGGAGAACCTGAGATATTTTTTCGTTCTTCTGCTTAAATCCGGTTACCTCGGAATTAAGCAAAATGTTGACTTTTCCCTCCGCTAAATATTTTATAAGCACATTCAATATATCCTGGGCATTGCCCTTCTCCGGGAAGACCCTATCTCCCTGTTCTACTTTTCCTTTTACTCCTCGGGACTCAAAAAAATCAATCACCTCACGCGCTCCAAATACCGTCAAAGCACTATAGAAAATACGCCCATTTCTGCCAAATTTTTCGGCAAATTTTCTTATATCAAACTCATTATGAGTAAAATTACAACGTCCTTTGCCGGTAATCAGCAATTTTTTACCCAGAATTTCGTTCTTTTCGATTAAAACAACCTTTGCTCCCAATTCTGCTGCCCGACCAGCTGCCATCATCCCAGCTGGTCCCCCGCCTATTACCGCGATATCAAATGAATTATTATCTTTCATAGCAAGTGCATCCTTCGCTGTGTCAAGGGGACGGTTCTTTTGACACGGTTTTAAATGAAAATAAATATCTGTTCTTCATTATATATTACTATATTATCTAAAAAACAATAATTTCAATTCCGCGGCAAATATTTAAAAATATTTAAAATTTCGTGTATAATAGATTTAAATATCTATAAATCAGTTCAAGATTAACAGGAGAAAATATTTATGATTTCCCTTGAAAATATCAGCATCGGATTCCAGGAGAAAATTCTCTTTGATAATTTAAACTGGAGAATCCCCAGGGGCAGCCGCATCGGTCTGGTGGGTAATAACGGTACCGGAAAGACCACCCTATTTCGCACTATCGTAAGACTTGTTCAACCCGATAAAGGTAATATTACTTTACCACGAAATCAGCGAATTGGCTACCTGCCCCAGGATTTAATCGAACTTAAAAGCAACATCGACCTCATCTCCTATTTAAAGGAAAAATCAGGTATTGCTAAATTAGAACATTCCCTTAAAGCTTGCGAAGAACACCTGACCTCCCTCTCTGCTGAATCGAGCAAATATCAAACAGCTCTTAAAAAATATGAAAAGATATCCAACCTCTTTGAGCACCGAGGTGGTTATACTTTTTCTGTCCAGGCGCATAAAGTGCTCAAAGGTTTAGGCTTCCGGGAAAAAGATTTTACCCGGCAATGTACCGAATTCTCCGGCGGATGGAAGATGCGAATAATCCTGGCCTCTATACTGCTTTCTTCACCGGATATAGTTTTACTTGATGAACCTACCAATCATCTGGATACAGAAAGCTTGGAGTGGCTGGAAGGCTGGCTACTAAATTTTTCCGGGACTATAATAGTTATCTCTCATGACCGATACTTTATGGATAAACTTATGACCCAAATTGCAGAATTGGCTCATCAAAGATTGACCATCTATCAGGGAAATTTTTCCTACTATCTAAAAGAAAAAGAAAAACGACACGAACTATTACAAAAAGAAGCCAAAAATCAACAAGAAAAAATAGCTAAGACCCAAGCCTTTATCGAAAGGTTTCGTTATAAAAACACTAAGGCGGCACAGGTGCAAAGCAGAATAAAGATGCTGGAAAAAATTCAAATAGTAAAAATCGATAAAGCGCCAAAAAAAGCAACCATCTATTTTCCCAAATGTCCCCGCAGTGGGGATAAAGTAGTAAGTATAGATAACTTGACTAAAAAATATGAGGAAATTCCTGTATTCAGCGGCCTAAATTTTACCTTGCACCGTGGCGAAAAAGTAGCTCTGGTAGGGGTGAATGGAGCAGGCAAATCTACCCTTTCCCGGTTAATCAGCAAAAGAGAAAGACCGACTACCGGTAAAGTGCATTTAGGACATAAAGTAAATCTGGCTTTCTTCTCTCAGGAGAGCTCTCAAAATCTCAACTATAATCATACTGTCTGGGAGGAAATATCTGCCGAACCAAGTTCTATGACTACCGGGGAAAGGAGAAATTTGTTAGGTGCCTTCCTCTTCTCCGGTGATGCTATTTATAAACCGATTAGTATTCTCTCGGGGGGAGAAAAATCCCGTCTGGCTCTGGCAAAAATTCTGATGCAGGAATCTAATTTTCTGATACTCGATGAACCGACCAATCACCTGGATATAATAACTAAAGAATTGTTTCAGCGAGCTTTATTAAAATACTCAGGAACCATATTAATTATTTCCCATGACCGTTTCTTTCTAGATAATCTGATAACCCGGGTAATTGAGATTCGTGATGGGTGGATTTATGATTATCCCGGAAATTATTCTTATTTTATAGAAAAACGAACTCAATTGTTGGTAAAAACTAATAATAGCGGTTTACCTACTAAAAGAGTGGAGCAGCAGAAGCTAAAGGTAAAAACTTTAAATAAACTAAAAAAAAGGAAAGAAGCGAAAGAACGGAATCGTATCTACCGACTAAATAAAGATATTCTGGATAGATTAAAATCAGCCAAAGAAAGAATAAAGGTTTTAGAAAAAAATAAAGCCGCAACAGAGAGTAAACTATGTGACCCGGTAGTTCTTAAAGATTCAAAGAAAGTACGGAACTTAATGATTGATTTAAAGAAATACAAGCAGGAACTTACCGCTCTAACTAAAACCCGTGAAGAACTAAAATTAAAAATCAACCCCCCTCTCCCCTTAGAGGGAGAGGATTAGGGTGAGGGGAAGTAGGACAGGTATCCCGCATATCCTACATAAGATAAACAAAAATCCTTAAAAACAAATTTTAATCTCTTAAATTAACTCTTCTCCATTTCATTCCAGGTCATAAAGATAGGAACAGCAATTAAAATATCAACAGCCCCAAAAAATTTTCCCATTAATAGTACTGCGAATCCTACTACTCCGGTTAAAACACCTACAATTAAAAAAATTCTTTTAGCTGAATCCTTATCTCCCTCTTCGAACTTTTTCATCCCTAAAAAATATAGCACAGCACACAAAGCAGCCGAAATTATAAAGCCCAGGCTATCCCCCATCATAAGGGACAATAGAGCTAATGCCCCCAAGCCAGCTACTGAAATAATCATATATGTCCTGGTATTTAATCCACCTCCACTTACTATTCTGCCTTTACTGGTAGAAGAAGTTGGAGAAGAATTTTCTTGTCCACCTTTCAGATTAAAACCACATGACGGACAAAAAGCTACCTCACCCTCAATTTTTTTACCACAATTCGGACAAAAAGACATTTTTTATCCCTCTTTTCCTCTTGATTATTTTAATTTTGCTCCACAATTCTGGCAGAACTTATCAGCTGCTCCCACAGGTTTACCACAGGAAGGACAAGTATTCGAAGTTGAAGACTTAGCCTTCTTTGTTACAGGCTCAGCAACTACTATTCCTAAATGTTCTTCTATCTTACTAAATATCCGTTTTACTTCTCGGGAAGCTTGCCCCCAATCAATAAGAACTGTTTTCATCTTGGGCTTCATACCAATAGTCACAGTAGTCTCATTAGTATCAGGAATAGATTTTACCTCAATAATCCCTTCTCCTCCAGTAGAAAATATAGTAAACCCAGTAGATATATTGATTATTCCTTCTTTTTCGTTTTTGCTAACTACTCCAATTTTAAGATCTTCCAAGGCCTTAGTAATAGCTGAAAAAACTTCCGAGAAACTCTTCTGATAAATTCTCTTTTCTTCTCTCTTTTTCGCTGCCATTTTGGTACCTCCATTATTAATAAATTTTTAAATTTAGAAAAATAAAATCCTTTTTGCTCTCTATTTGAAGAGAATTGTAAATTTTTTTAGGCAAATTTAATATTATATTTACCCCTATCTTATAAATCCCTTAGTTATTTACCATATAATAATTCGACATAATTTTTAAAAATCCTTCTTTTTTGGGAAAATATTTAGAAATATTTTTTGGATTTTTGTAAATTGAGTCTGTACGTATTGTAAATAGAGATTGTCACGCACTGATAAATCAGGGCTCTCAATGACTTTTAGGAGAGGGGCGGGTTCGATGAATCGAACCCCTACATTTATTTTTTATTTTGTTTTATAATGACAGGCGGGACGCCTGTCTTACGGTGTGAGTAGAGATTGCTTCGTTGCTTCGCTGCCTCGCAAGGACAAAGATGGATTCCCATTTTCATGGGAATGACAGAGAGGATAAGAAATTAATCACCCCCACCTTAATCCTCCCCCCTCAAGGGGGAGGAAATTTAAAAGAAAAAATTTTAAAATATATTATTTGTAATGTTTTTTAATCTAAATCGATTTCTTTTCCTTCGACTTTTAGTTTTTTTCTGCTGACCCAGACGAAGCCATGGTCTGCAGTGATAACTGCTACATCTACCGGTCCGCCAACACCAGGCATATCTCCCGGATTAGCTATAATCCCATCGGAGAAACGCTGGATTGCTGAAGTAGTCTGAACCATTAAAGTACAAAAATCTATGGCATCTTGCAGGGTCATTGTACCCCATTGGATAGCATATTGTAGGCTTCCCAGCTGCTTTCTTATTTCTTCTTGCCCCAGGTTTTGCATTGCTTCATTAACAAACTTTAGATTGTTGATTCTTCCATCAAATCCTAAAACAATCCGGGAAACCACATCATTTTGACCGATCCAGCTTGCTCCGTATTCTTTGTTTTTTTCTTTGCTATCTCGTTTTTTCTGAACCTCACCAGGAATAATACAAGTATAAACTTCGTGGGAACCATCTTTATTAAAACCAGCTACCAGAAGAGTTATCCTATCGATTCCGCCGATTCCATTTTTCAAATTCCCCTGCAGATCTTTAAATTGGAATTTAATCATATAATTTTCTTGCTTAACTTCTACCACTTCGAAACCCTGCCGATTGAGGTCATTATTAATCTTTTCTACCGCATCATCTAACCTCTTTTGCCATTCATATTTTATATCAAAAAGACTGTGCAATCTGTCTGCAGCATCTCTTGCGTTCAATCTTTCTACTTCGTTCTCTCTTTTAAACTGCTCGATAAATTTACTGACACTTTTCATCTCTCCATCTTCTGGTAAAAAAGCCAGTCCGGTTACAATTACCCCAATCCTTTTATTCAACTGAAAAAGTTTGGAAGCATTATCACTTCCGATGCGAGCCATCCCTTTTCGATTACGATATGATTGCCGGCTATCAGCGGCTAAAACTATTCCTTCCGGAGTGGTGGTATTTATTCCTAATGACATATTATCATCTCCATTTTAAAATATTTTTTTACTTTCCTTTTTTTTCTTCCTCGATAATTTTAATAAGCCTTAATAATATTTCTATTCGCGGCTCAGCATTCATATGTATAAAAACCTCTAACGCCTCCTGATAATATTTTAGTGCTTCTTCAGATTTGCCTAAAGTAATGTAAATCAGACCGATGTTTCCCAGATTAGTCGCTACACCTTCTTTGTATCCTATCTTTGTATTTATCTTTAGTGCCTCCTGATAATAATTTAGGGCTTGATCAGTTTCCCTTAAATTATTGTGGGCCAGACCAATATTATTAAAAACATTAGCTATCCCTTCCTGGTATTTATTCTTTTTATTAATCTCTAATGCTTCCTGAAAAAGCTTTAATCCTTCTTCAGGTTTTCCTGAATCAGTATATATTATTCCAATATTAGTCAAACTATTAGCTCTAGCTTGTTCATCTTTGAATTTTTTGCTAATCTCTAATGCCTCTTCTTGACACCTCAATGCTTCATCGTGTTTACCTAATTCATTGTATAGGGTACCTATGTTGTTAAGATTATGGGCAGCACCCTGTTCGTACCCGAGTTTTCTGTTAATCTCTAAGGCTTGCTGATAATATTCTAATGCTTCATCTGGTTTGCCTAAATTATGGTAGATGTTTCCTATGTTGCCGAGCGCAGCTGATTTGGCTGGCAATTTCGCAATTTTATTTTCTGCTCTTTTTAAAATATTTAATGATTCTTTAAAATATTTTTCCGCCTGATTTAGTTTAGATAAAAAATAATAACAGTTACCGATAAGGATATTAAAGCCAATTTTATCTTCCTCGGAGATACTTAAATCATGCAGACATTTTTCATATACTTTAATAGCTTCCTCAAATTTATATTCTTTCTCATACTTTTGTCCTGAGCGGAAAGATTCTTTTAATAAAAGATTTCTTTCCAGAGCATCAGTTACGGTTCCCGGTAAGTTTCTATCGAACAATTCCTGCCTTTCGTATAAGCGATTATAAAGCTCTTCTCTTTTAGATTTTTCTTCTTTATTCTTTTTTTCTTTTATTATTAAATATAGGTCAAATATGAGTATTAAGGCACAGACAATCCACAGCCCTATTTTCATTTCCATAGTTATATTTTTTAGCGCAAATATGCAGACAGCAAATATTAATGGTCCTGCTATTGAAATAATATTTATTAATAAATTCATATTTTTATCTCCTTAGAGAAATTTTGATTAGGGTGAATTTTTGTTACTATATTTTAATATTCGATAAAACTTTAGAAAATCCTTTTTTTTGTGAAAAATATTTTTAAAATAAAGATTAAAAAAAGTAATCACCCACACCTTAAGGGAGAGGAGAGAGACGGGTACGATTCATCGTGCCCTTACATAAAAAGGAGGAAGTGTAAGTGCAATGAAACAGGAGATGAAACAGGGGATGGTTGTCTGTTTCATAGATATATCATCAATGTTATGGTAGAATTATGATTAAATGATTTCGGAGAAACAAAATAAAATAAAAAAAGAAGGAGTAAAATAAATTTGAAAAGACAAGCCAAGGGATATCTGATGGTTGCTGCGGCCGCAACTCTGTGGGGAACAGTAGGCATACAAGTACAAACTCTTTTTAACTACAATTTATCTCTCCAATCTATTGTATTTTGGCGATTATTTTTTGCTTTTATAATCTTATTCTCCTTTGTTTTTTTTACCAATAAAAAGAGGTTAATAATTGATAAAAAAGGTCTTGTTTATATCGCATTAATGGGGCTTTTCAGCCAATTACTTTTTAACTTATTCTATTTCAGCTGCATTCAAAAAACTACTATTGCCACTGCCGTTACTCTGTTATACTCCGCTCCAATATTTATTGCTGTTATGGCCAGAATTTTTTATAAGGAATTATTTACTCCAATTAAAACCGTAGCTTTATTCCTTTGTATGGGAGGTTGTTTCTTTACCGCAACCGGGGGCTCAGTAGCTGTGCTTAAATTAAACTTAATCGGAGTTTTGATGGGCCTGGGGGCAGGGTTTACTTTCTCTTTAGTAACCATTATCAGCAAAGCTATCATCAATAAGTATCATCAATTGACGATTATTGTCTACGCACTTGGATTTGGACTTCTTTTTTATCTCCCCTTCTCTCATCCTCTAATAATTTTTCAAAAGAGTTTACCTTTAGAGGTATGGTTGTTAATATCCTCTTTTGGCGTAATTTCTACCGCTATAGCTTATGGACTTTATATCACCGGAATATCTTATGGTATCGAGGTATCCCGGGCGGGAATTATCAGTACTCTGGAATTAGTAGTTGCAGTTATTCTTTCTTATCTGATATTTAAGGAAGCCCTTTGGGGATGGAAATTAGTAGGGCTTTTAACGGTTGTATTTTCGGTGATAATTATCCAAGTGGATAAGATTTTACCTGCAAAAAATAAATTATTTGTTGATAAAATACTAAATTCTTAAGGGATTAGAGATTGCTACGCTTCCTGCGGTCGCTCGCAATGACATTTCTATTTTCCAAAACTTTTACTTCTTCAGCTTTCTCTATTTTAATGTTTTTTGCTTGGTAATTAGTTAGATACACTCCGCTGACTACGAAGATTGCCCCGATAACAAGAGAAGAAGATAATTTTTCGTGGAGAATTAGAATGGCCATCAAAGTAGCAAAGATGGGCACAAAATTAATAAATATTCCAGCCCGGGAAGGGCCAATTTTATCAATTCCTTCATAAAACCAGGTAAAGGCTAAAGCAGTTCCCAAAAATCCTAAAACAAAAACACTCAACCATACTTCTAAACTATATTGCATAAAATTTTGAAGCGCTCCTTCCCGATAAGCAGGTAAAATTAGAATTAGAGTACCAGCAAGGCAGGCATAGGTAATGGCTATAATTGGCTTAAGGTCTTTCATTATAATTTTACCAAGCACAGTAAAGGAAGACCAACAGACCACACATCCCAATATAAATAATTCCCCCCATCCAATATTGCCTTGTAAAATAACCTGGAGATTGCCCTGAGAAATTACTATCAATGCCCCAGTAAGAGAAAGAATAATCCCTGTAAATTTATATTTTATAAATTTTTCCTTAAGTATTAAAGCCGAAAGTATAGTTATTACGGAAGGGTTTAAAGATACAATCATAGAAGCCCGACTGGCTGTAATAAATTTTAATCCCGAGAAAAAAAGAAATTATAACCAGCGACACCGGTAAGTCCGAGAGCTATAATCAATAGAAACTGTGGGAAGTTAATCCGGGGGAATTTACCATAAATTTTAAAGATAAATAAAACTAAAAAGAAGGAAGCCAACAGGAATCGTAAAAAAGCTGAAGTGAAAGGAGGAAGGTTTGCTGCCATTATCCTCCCGGCAATAAAGGTGCCTCCGAAGAATAAGGCTACCAGAAATAATTTTATATAAGTAGTATTGTTTTTTAAGAAAGTTTTCAAAATATCTCCCTACGATTATTTACCTACTATAAATCCGCCATTTTGTCTAAAGCATTCCCTTTTAAACGATAAATTATCCATTCGTCCATAGGTTTTGCCCCCATTTGGTCATAGAATTTTCGAGCCGGATTCCAATCTAAAACAATCCATTCCATTCTGACACATTTATGTTCTTTAGCAATATGGGCACAATATTTAAATAAGGCAGTGCCAATTCCTTGTCCTCGATATTCCTCAGAAACATATACATCTTCTATATAAAGACCAGGTCGCCCCACAAAAGTAGAAAAATTATAAAAGTATAGAGCATAACCTGCGGGTTTTCCTTCAATTTCTGCTATAAGAACTTGGGCATATGATTTATCTCCAAAGAGGGTTTCTCGGAGAGTATCTTCAGTGGCAACCACCTCTTTAGACATTTTTTCATATACTGAAAGTTCCTTAATAAATTTAAGAATTAAGGGGACATCCTCTGGGGAAGCCTTTCGGATATTCAGATTGACCTTTTCAGATTTTTTTAACATAATTCCTCCTTATAATCCACATTTAAATAAATAGGACAGAGTGTAGCTCTGCCCTATTTATTTAAATTTTCCAACTTTTATTGAATATTATTTCTTAGTTACGTCCCAAAAAGCAAAAAATATTTTCAACAGATTATATATGATGCTTTATAGAGAATTTTATAATAAATTATGACTTCTTGATTATGATTATAATTATGTTGTAGGGGCACAATGAATTGTGCCCCTACATTACAGTTTTGTTTAATTTTTGGGTTGCAATTATTTCTTACTAATTTAAAATCTTCTTCTTTATTTTCATTAAAAAATTATTCTAAATAGGCTAACTCTTCGCTTTATAAATTTACACTCCTTTTAGCCCGACTTCTTCGGCCACTTCCTGCATTCCGGATATAGTATCAGCAAGAAGGTCAGTAAGTTCCATTCCTAACATCTGGGCCCCTTTTTCGATGATAGACCTATCTACTCCAGCAGCAAATCTTTTATCCTTCCATTTCTTCTTCACTGATTTTACTTTTACATCCATAACACTTTTGGAGGGTCGAACCAAAGCTGTAGTCACCACCAGGCCGGTAAGCTCATCTATAGCATACAAAACTTTTTCCAATTCTGTCTGTGGCTCAACTTCTGAACAGAGCCCCCAACCATGACTAACTACTGCTCTAATATATTCCTCAGGCCAGTCCTTTTCTTTTAGTATTTCCTCACTTTTCTTACAATGTTCTTCGGGAAACTGCTCATAATCAAGGTCATGAACCAAACCGATTACACCCCATTTTTCTTCATCCTCTCCCCGCTTGCGGGCAAAATAGCGCATAACTCCTTCTACGGCTAAGGCATGTTTTATCAGACTATCACTCTTGTTATATTCAGTGAGCAGCTGATAAGCTTCTTCTCTGGTTGGGACTTGTGAACTCATCTTATTTCCTCCTGTCAGCGTCGTTTTTTATTTATTTCTTTTATTTTGACTGATTTTAGCAATTTTCTATTATCTATTATACCCTCTCTAATTTAATTATAATATATTCTATAAAATATTCAAATAATATCTTTGTTTCTTCTTTCTTACAGTAAAGATTTAACTATCATGGATTCTGGATAGGTTCATGCTTTTTTTATCTCGCTTGCCTCCACTCTTAAAAATCTATTTAAAACTAATATTGATAATCCCATTACCAAAAATAACATGGCAATACCAAATCTGTCAGCAATATAACCGAATAAAGGGGCTAACACTATCATAAAGAATGAGCAGACCTGGCTTTCAATAGACATCACCGTAGCACGTTCGTTTCTTTCCATATAATCACCAAAAACATCAACCGCCAGGGGCCGCCTGCCGTCTTTCAAAAGATAGAGTAAAAAATAAAGAAGTATAACTACTAACATAATTTTAGTTTTGATAGCAAAAAACATAATAAAAAATACTAGCCCCAAAATATCAAAACTGATATCCATCAATTTGTCAGACTTAAATTTTAGGTTTAAACGGTAAACGTTTCGGGAAACCCATGAACTAAAAATATACATCACCCCATAAATAATTCCCAAAATTATTTTCAATTGAGTAGCTGCCTCCATTGAGGCTACTATATAAATTCCAGAAACTAAAATAATATCTTCTAATATGGGCTGAATGTAATCTTTTAAAACCTTAAAAATGGCATCAAACAGAGAGGAGCTCACCACTACTTTTCTGAGTGACCTGTTGGCAAAAATATTCTTTAACTGTTTAATGCTATGAGTAATAAAATTTTTTATAATGATAGTAGTTTCTACCGGTTCGTTCAGGGTATCAGGATAAGACCAGATTAAGAGAAAATCAATAACGTAAGGGATGATACTGAATAAGAAAATCGATTGCATCCTGGGTAATCTAATAATTAAGAGGATTGAAGCAAAGGCAGATAAAGAAGAACCGATTAAAGAAAAAGAGCGGGTGCGGCCATAGACAAAAGTCTTGTGTTCGAACCAGCCCTTCTGTTCTAAATAGGAATAAATCATTGCCTTATGAGTACCTGACCTAAAGGCCTCTCCAAGGCCAAAGAAGACCATAGCTACAGCTACAATGACATAACTGCCTCCCTGGAAAAAGAAGAAGAAAGAAGCAATATAAAAGATAAAACAGATCATCAACTCGGTCTTTTTCCCGTATTGGTCAGCAAATATCCCGGAGGGCACCTCAAATAGATAGATAACTATCCCCCTAATAGAAAATAAAGTTCCTATCTGAAATAGGTTAAGGTGCACCACCTGTATTAGATAAATATATAAGTATGGTTCAAAAAAACGAAGATTTTTTAAAAACCCATACAGGCAAAACTTTCTTATTTGATTATTTTTTTTAATTAATTCGTATATGTCTCCCATAATTCATTAGCAAGAATAGGAACAGGGGAAAAGAACAGAGAACCGTCCCCTGTTCTTTTTTTAAAATTTTACTTCAACGTTTTCTCTTTCTTCTCCTTCTGTTTTGAAATAAGGCCTGCTCTTAAAACTAAACAGATTGGCAATTATTGAAGTCGGTACTTGGACTATCGCTATATTATATTTCATAGCAGTATCATTATAGAATTGTCTTGAGTAGCCTATCTTATCTTCCGTATCTTTCAGTTGTTTTTGTAAATCCAGAAAGTTTGTGCTGGCTTTTAAGTCTGGATAATTTTCAGCAACTGCAAATAATCGACTCAAGGCACCGGCTAACTCTGAATTTGCTCCTAATTTTTCCTCCGGTGTTTTTGCGGATAAATATTTGGTTCTGGATGCCGTCACTTCTTCTAATGTTTCTTTCTCATGCTTGGCGTATCTTTTTACAGAGCTTACCAGATTAGGAATTAGATTAAATCTTCTTTTTAGCTGAACATCGATCTGCGCCCAGGAATTATCTATTCTACTTCTTAACGTTACTAATTTATTATAAGTTAAAACCCCCCACAATACAATTAGAATAACAAAAATCATTATAAAACTCATAAAAACACCCCTTTCTCTTTTTCATCTTGATAAATTACTTAAAAAGCACCGGCTCCGCCGCCACCGCCTCCTCCTCCGCCTCCAGAAGAGAAGCCGCCACCAGAACCAGTTGAAGAACTTGTAGTGGTAAAAGCAGAACTGAATACTGTATCAAAAGACTTGAACATACTGTTATTCAATCGTCCGCTTCTATCAGTCATACAGTATAAGTAGGTAGAATTCCTTAAGGATATATCTTGATTACTTAAGACCAGTTTTAATTTTGAAATTACTTTATCTGCTACCCCCAGGGAGATAGCGTAAACCAGATAATGCTCCCAAACTACTATAGAAGGGATTTCGTAATCCTTCATATTGCTAAAATGTAATAAGAATCTTTTAAATGCCCTCCATTTGGTATATTCATTAATTCCCGTTTGAGTCTTTTTTCTTATCAATGCACCATAGATTATCACCCCAAAGCCAGTGAAGATGACAGCAAACAATAAGGGCATAATAATAAACAACTGCACTTTTAACAGGGCTCCCAGAGCAAACAATAAAAATATTCCGGCAAATTCCATTAAAACTACCTTACCTGCAGTCTTCAATCCTTCTTTTGATAGGCCGAAATAATTATATTTTTTAAATTCCTCTCCGACTTTTTTCACCCATTTATTATAATTGTGCCGAAAACTGCTCTGGGTTCTTGATGCCTTAGCATAGTCTTTTATCTCTTTTAAAGTTACACTCGCTCCATTACCGATAGAATAAAAAAGCCAATGGATTAAATATGATTCATGTTCTTTTAAATTAGTGCTGTCTCCTTCTTCAATTAATATAAATTTATAATCTTTTTTTCTTCCTTCTTGAATCTCTTCGATCTTTAAGTATTTTTTACGCACTAAGTCCATCAAAGTTGCCATAATATCTTTACTGCCCGCCCCCTGGATACTCATTAATTTACTCAAGACTGCAGGTGTAATATCCTGAGCTAATTCACGGTAATAATCCATTTCAACCTCTGGTTTAAGC
>Ga0315545_1003100_pt1 | contig 14412 bp, 13 predicted proteins | sample SalMarSW160210MG_FD_203096 | JGI IMG/M metagenome (GOLD analysis project Ga0315545, IMG submission 203096) | Salt marsh sediment microbial communities from the Plum Island Ecosystem LTER, Massachusetts, United States - Salt Marsh Sediment SW1602-10 ... | reverse complement strand
TTCAGACCTATGGTTTCACACCAATGAAATTATCCGAAGAAATGAATTTTAGTCAGCTTCTACATAATGCAGATGAAAGAATACCAGTAGAAGCAATTGAATTTGGTGCCAATAATATTTATAAACTGCTACAATGTTTTAAATAAGTGTTGATTTAAAATAAATACTTAGATCTATTTAACCTCTAAGCAGACCTTTAAAACTGATTAATTCTCTTAAAAATTGGTTCGAAATTTCACACCTCGGGGCAGCCACATTTAATTTACACCAAAACATTTCTATATTATAAGTTCAAGCTCAATCTCATCCTTTATAGCTATACCATAATCTCCTGTTAGAGGTATAGAAGGTTTTAATTCTCTGGATGCTTTGATTGCATCCGGATAAATTATTTTCAGTCTGAAATTTCTTTTTTGGTAAAATTTTAGTGCATCAATATTATCGTTTGTGGTTACAAGCCACACTCTTCTTTTGCTATTCTCTTTAGCTAACTTTATAGTCGCTTCAAGTAAAGCAGAGCCTATGCCTATATTTTCTACAAGACTATTAAGTGAAACTATTTCAAATTCATTATCAGCTATTCTAAATGTAATTAACCCAGCCTTTTCATTTTTAAAAATAGCAATAAAACCATCTAAGTCCTTGATATTGTGGATAATCCCCTTCGTAGCTATAAAATTCCCGCCCCAGAAATCATTAAAAATAAATTTAATCCATGGATTGTCGCTATTTTTTATCTTCCTAATAAGAATTTTTGGATTCATATTTTAAATTTTAAAGATTGAATTTTCACAATCAAGTTTCATTTTGTAATTGAATAATATTTGAATTTATGTTTTAAATCAATTATTTCCCTCAAAATTTGGTTCGAAATTTCGCAACCCGGGGCAGCCACCTTGTACACTAAGCAAAGTGACAGACTTCCCTAATTTAAATAAGATCTTTAAAAATGAGTTATTTTTATATTAGTTTATTAAATATATAACTGACTTTTCCTCTTGTTCTTTATTTTACTGGCCCGAATTCTAACTTTCAAACCCTGACTAGTTTTTTAGGATAAGTAAAAAACTAAAAATTATATTGACAAAAAAAATTATTTATTTAAGATACTAATAATATTAGATACTTAATAAAATATTTATCTTTATTTTTTACAGAAGGAACCATGTTTGTTCCGGTAAGTATCTGAAAGGTAAAAGTATGATCAATAGAAAAAAAACAATTGAAGAGATTACCGAAGCTCTTTATGCCATCAGACGTAAAATAGCTGCAGAGATGCAACTTTTATTTAAAGAGATGCAGATGACCCATCCTCAGTGGATAGTACTCCATCACATAAAAAAGAATGGAATAACCAATATAAAATGCCTTGCAGATGTTCTATGCATTACAAGTAGTGCGGCTACACAGATAGTCAATGGACTGGTAAAGAAGGGACTGCTCATAAGGAAGAGAAATAAAGAAGATAGAAGGATACTAAATATAGAACTGTCTGCAAAAGCAAAGGAACAGTTTGGTCTGATAAAGAATAAAAGTTTCAATGCATTATCATCACTGTTTGATACCCTCGATGATAAAGAACTGCAGGAATTCCGAGACCTCAATATTAAGGTAGCCACCAGGATGCCTAAAAAAGATTCCGGCCAGAAAGAGAATTAAATGCTTAGATTGGTAAAATATCTTAAACCCTTTACATTTTTAATATTTATTTCCATAGTACTGCTTTTTTTACAGGCACTGGCCAATCTTGCACTTCCGGATTATATGTCAAATATTGTAAATGTCGGCATACAGCAAGGAGGCATAGAGAACGCAGTACCCGAGGCTATACGAAAGAGTCAGATGGATAAGCTGGTAATATTTATGGATGAGGAAAGCAGGTCCGAGGTACTTGAAAACTATACCCTAAAAGATATGAACTCCCCTGATTACGAAGAGTACTTAAAAAAATATCCCCAGCTTAAAAACGAGGGGATCTATATACTTAATAGGATAAGCACGGAAGAGACCAATAGGATAAATAAATATATGGGTAGGGCATTTCTTGCTGTTTCCGGTATTGGACAGATGATAGCTGATCCTCAAAAGGCAGCTGCCGCCGGCAGCATGCTGGGGCTTGACATGACCAAAATACCCGAAGGAATGACAGCCGAACAAGTATTTGCCATGATAAAAACCCTGCCCGAGGCACAGTTGTCAGAGCTTCTTAAAACAATGAATGAACGGTTTGATGATCTCGGTGATAAGATGGTGACCCAGTCTGCAGTAGGTACGGTTAAGGCTGAATATACTGCTCTTGGTATGGATACAGGTAAGGTGCAAAGTAATTACATATGGTATACAGGACTATTGATGCTTCTTCTATCCCTTGCATCTGCTGTATGCACTGTTGGAGTCGGTTATCTATCTGCAAAGACAGCAGCAGGACTGGCAAAAAATCTCCGTGAGATGGCATTTGACAGGGTAGAAAGCTTTTCAAATACTGAATTTGATAAATTCTCCACTGCATCCCTTATCACCAGATCGACAAACGATATTACTCAGATCCAGATGCTTATCATTGTGCTTATAAGGATGGTCTTTTATGCTCCCATTCTTGGAATAGGCGGAATAATCCTTGCCCTCAATAAAAGTACTTCCATGTCCTGGATAATTGCTTTAGCAGTAATAGTCATACTCTCTCTTATAATGGTAGTATTTTCTGTAACTATGCCAAGATTCAGAAGGATGCAGGCTCTTATTGACAGGATCAATCTTGTCTTTAGAGAGAGTCTTTCGGGTATTATGGTGATCAGAGCTTTCAATTCTCAAAAATTTGAGGAAAAGCGTTTTGATGGGGCAAATACAGATCTTACAGCGACTTCCCTGTTTATCAATAGGGCAATGGTCGTAATGATGCCTGTAATGATGCTGATCATGAACGGCCTTTCACTTCTAATAGTATGGGTGGGTGCCCATCAGGTAGCTGCATCTAATATACAGGTAGGCGACATGATGGCCTTTCTCCAATATGCCATGCTTATAGTAATGTCTTTTTTAATGCTCTCAATCATGTTCATAATGATTCCAAGGGCTTCAGTTTCTGCCGGAAGGGTAGCTGATGTTCTGGAAACGGAACTCGTTATTCATGATCCTGAAAAACCCAGAGAATTTACGTTACCGATACGGGGACAAGTAGATTTTAGGAATGTATCATTCCGCTATCCGGGAGCTGATATTGATGTCATTCATAATATAAATTTCACTGCCAGACCTGGTGAGACAACAGCTATAATAGGGTCGACCGGTTCGGGGAAGTCAACAATTACTGATCTTTTACTCAGATTTTATGACGTTAATAGTGGACAGATACTTATAGATGGCATTGATATAAGGGAAGTCACACAGCATGATCTGAGAGAAAAGATCGGGTATGTACCACAAAGAAGCATCCTTTTTAGCGGTACTATTGAGAGTAATCTCCGTTATGCAGATGAAAATACAAGCGAACAGAAATTAAAGGAAGCAGCAAAAGTGGCTCAGGTAGCTGATTTTATAAGTGAGAAACCAGAAGGTTTTGATACAGGGATATCACAGAGCGGAAAAAATGTGTCAGGAGGTCAGAAGCAGAGGCTTTCAATAGCCCGTGCACTGGTCAAAGATTCTGAAATACTCATACTTGATGACTGTTTCTCTGCACTCGATTTTAAAACTGAGAAAACACTCAGGAAAGCTCTTAAGAGATATTCAGAAAAAAGCACGCTTTTTATCATTACGCAGCGCGTAGGTACCGTTATGAACGCGGAACAGATAATCGTACTCGATAAAGGCAAGGTAGTCGGAAAAGGTACACATAGAGAACTAATGGAAAGTTCTGATACTTATAGAGAAATCGCTCTTTCGCAGTTTAAAAAGGAGGAACTGGCATGAGTGATAGAGAAAAAAGCACACAAGGAAGAACACCGGGACCGATGGGTTTTGGGCCTCGCGGTGGCGGTATACAGATGCAGGGCGAGAAACCACGTGACTTCAAGGGTACTTTAAAGAAATTTATTCAATATATTAGACAGTTTAAAATACAGGTGCTGATCGTAATGATCTTTGCTGTAGCATCTACTATTTTTGCTATAGTAGGGCCAAAAATAATAGGTAAAGCTACAACAAAACTTTTCGAGGGAGTAATGCAAACCATATCAGGAACCGGTAATGGTATTGATTTTAAGTATATTGGTAATATAATCCTCATATCTCTGGGTCTGTATGGGGCTTCTGCCATATTCTCATATATACAGGGATGGATAATGTCCGGCGTCTCAATGAAAATTACTTACCGTTTCAGAAGGGACATATCCAAAAAGGTAAACAGAATGCCCCTTAAATATTTCGATAATACTAATCAGGGTGAGATTCTTTCAAGGGTAACCAATGATGTAGATGCTATAAATCAAACATTAAATCAGAGCCTTACGCAGATAATAACCTCGGTTGCCACTATTATAGGAATTCTTATAATGATGCTTACAATAAGCAGGATAATGACACTGGTATCTGTTTTCATAATCCCGCTTTCACTGGTATTGATAATAATCGTAGTAAGACGCTCCCAAAAATATTTTATGCAGCAGCAGGTTTATTTAGGTCATGTAAATGGCCATGTTGAAGAGATGTTTGGTGGTCATAATGTAATGAAAGCATTTAATGGTGAGAAGAAGAGCATTGAGAAGTTTAACGGTTACAATAACATTCTTTATGGAGCAGCATGGAAATCACAATTCCTGTCAGGATTGATGATGCCCATATCATTTTTTATAGGGAACCTGGGTTATGTTGCAGTATCAGTTCTAGGAGGATGGTTTGCTGTACAGGGAAAGATGTCAGTGGGAGATATTCTGGCATTCATCCTGTATGTAAGGACATTTATGCAACCAATTTCACAAATGGCAAACATTTCTAATGTTCTTCAGCAAACAGCAGCATCTGCAGAAAGAGTTTTCGAATTCCTGGGAGAAGAGGAAGAGTCACCCGATATAAAAAATCCTGTAAAACCAGTTAGCATCTCCGGGAGTGTAAAGTTTAATAAGGTACGTTTTGGATATAAACCAGATCAGACTATCATCAAAGGTTTTTCAGCTGATATCAAACCGGGACAGAAAATAGCTCTCGTGGGTCCCACAGGTGCTGGAAAGACAACCATGGTCAAACTTTTAATGCGTTTTTATGATGTCAACAGCGGCGGTATATATATAGAAGGCAACAATATAAAGAATTTTACCAGAAAGGAGCTGAGGTCTATATTTGGAATGGTTCTTCAGGACACCTGGTTATACAAAGGGACCATTATGGATAATATAAGATATGGCAGGCGGGATGCTAAAGACGAGGAAGTTATTGAAAGCGCTAAAATTGCTTATGTAGATCATTTTATTCATACACTGGCCAATGGTTATAATCATGAACTTAATGAGGAGACTTCAAATATTTCTCAGGGCCAGAAGCAGCTTATAACCATAGCTAGGGCAATACTTGCAAACCCAAAAATACTGATACTTGATGAAGCTACAAGCTCAGTGGACACGCGAACAGAGCTTCTCATCCAGAATGCGATGGATAATCTTATGAAGGACCGGACAAGTTTTATAATTGCACACAGACTCAGTACCATCCGTAATGCTGATCTAATACTTGTTATGGATAACGGCGATATAGTGGAGCAAGGAAAACATGAAGAACTTCTTGAAAAGAATGGCTTCTATGCAAACCTTTATTACAGTCAGTTTGAGAACGGCGATTATCTTTCACAAGATTGAAAATATGAATCCTTATATAACTGAATTGCTGATCAATTTTAATTTGCATAATTCAAGATTTGAATGAGAAACATCTTGACTGTGACGCTCAGCCAGTTTGAACTCCATCTACTACCCTCAATCAGATAATATAAAAAATTCATTATGTAAATGTAAAATTAGTTTTAATTGTCTCTAAATCCTCCTTTAGGTCAGTGGATTCATTAAGATAAAAAGTTCTAAATATGTCAACTAAGGGGAGCCACTGGTTCTTCGGTTTTTCCCCGAACAACAGGGCTTTCTCTCACTTTTCTGGGGCTCTATAACTTATTAAGAAGACCCATTATCTGTAATCTCTTCTATGGAAATGCTTTTAAAATAAAAAACCCCCGAATTACTTGATATACTTATTCTAATAAAAGATTCTTTTTCTTCAGCCTTAAACATTTCTGTAAATGTTACCCAGTCTTGATGTATTTCTTGGGTCTCTGATATTGGCGGATTGCCGTTCTCTCCAGCAAGAGTATAATTTCGAGATTCCGTTATTGAATCTTTCCAAAATGAATATAAAAATAGAGGGTTGGAATTATGGTTCTTCATGACTATTGAAAGTCTGTAATTCTTATTGGGTTCTATAGGAGTTCTATTACAAGTAATAGATAGATTGTCTTCTACATTAATCTCTATATATTTCTCCCCATCGGTGTCTTTATAAGAGGTAATCTTATAATCATAATTCTTTTCTTTCTTTATTTTGAATTCAGCACCTATATCATTTTTAATAATAATTGAATTAAAATCCTTATCTGATACATAATTTTCACGCCCAAAAGAACATTGCAGACTAGCTAATATAATTATTAGGATTAGGATAATTAGAACTGTAGCTATTATTCTCTTTCGTATTTTTACTTGCATATCAGATAAATCTTGTTTCTTCTCCTGCATATTTTCCTCCTTCAGTTCTGTTTCATTTCTTTATTTATCTTATTTAATTCTGGTAATAGTCGTGTGTGATTTATATTTGTAATTAATACCTCTTTTGTTCTAAAATTGTCCTATACAGGGAGCAGCTAAATTCAGAAGCTCTTGGTTGTAATTATTTTTTTAGCATTTAGTAAGGGTTTTCCTTAATAAGATTGACCCAATAAAAGATCCAATAAAGGCAAATAAAATAAGGGCAGTCCATCCGTACCACAGATCAACAAATCCTCCAGGTCCTCTTAAATTACCTATGAGGACTACCCACACTATAACGTTAATCAAAAAGCCCGCAAACCAGATGCTGTTAGGAGAAAGTCTACCCAAAAACAGGCATATTATGAAATTATAAATAGATACACAGAGGAACATTAAAAGCATGGCCATTATATTACCAATAACTTCCATTAGTCCCTCACCAATCAGAAAAGATAAAAAAAATCCTAATACTCCACATACTATAGAAATTAAAACCGATGCAATTAATCGAGATTTATCTTTCCTTTTCATTGGTTTCCCATTGATATTTTCCATGTGTTCGTGTAATAAATTCCCAGGAAGTTCTCGTGCAACTCTTAAGCATACTCCTAATTGTCTATCTTCTTTTAACATATCCCTGAAAGCTTGTTCCATAAGTTTTTTATATTCCCTAAGGTATGACCTGGGATATAGGTTTAACAGAAGTCCATAGATTCTTATTGCTATAATGTTTGTTTTCTTCATATTTTAATAATTAAAGTTTTTATTAATTCCAAGCCAGATAAAAGTTTCTTTTCTTAGCTATTTTAAGGGCACTATGATATCTATCCAGTTCCATAGATAATTGTTTTCGGCCTAAGTCTGTCAGTCTGTAATATTTTCGTCTTTCATCAGCAGCTACTAAATAAGGTCTTTCATAGGCTTCTTCTATTAGTTTATCTGTAAGCATCCGCTTAATATTACCATACAGTGTCCCTGGCCCCATTTCTACCTTTCCATCAGAATCATACTCTGTCTGCTTCATAATCTCATAACCATGTCTTTCTCTATCGCAAAGGGCAAGTAGTATATAGAAAACAGAAGGAGTAAGTGATTGTCTGTATTGTTTTTGTCTCATGTAAATTTATTATATATCGAAAACAGATATATTATTGCCTGTATTATATATCGAAAACAGATATATTGTCAATGTAAAGAATTCCTATATATCCGGGGAAATTAAAGTAATAAATTTCTGCTAAATTTATTTAGTTCTAGTAATAATTGTTTATAATTTGAATATGATTTGATTGTATAGGAGTTCTAAAAGCGTCCAATACGGGGAGCCACTGACTCTTCAAGTTATTATAATAAATATAGGTTCTTCACCAAACAACGGGGTAAATCAAGCAGCTATTGCAGTTGAGAACCAATAAAAGCGATATAAAAATGAAAACACAAGGATATAAAAATAAAACTTTACAATCTCTAAGGTTTTATGATAAATTTATAAAGTAAAGCACAATGTTAGTGCTTTAAAAAAGGGAACAGTGAGCGTTCGAGAGGACGCTTTTTTTATTTTATAGCCCTTTTTTTAAAGTTAAAAGAAACTGGATAAAGACGTCCTTTTTAAGTAGCATAGTATGCTACCTTTGGGGTTAAAGAGGGCGTTTTTTTATTTTAAATGTAGGGTAAAAGGGCGATAGATATAAAATATGAAGTTTAGCTTAGAGATATTATTTTTAAAGCAAAGAAACAAACTGAAAAAAGAAAGTGAAGAGGATTTATTTAAATTGATTTTTAGGCTCTGTAAATTAAATTTGGGAGGGTAGACTACTACGGGCGAAATATCTTACGAAGAACAAATTAAGGCATTATCAAAGATAAGTAAGGCTATTGTCTCAGATTCGTACTTGGAAAATATGCTTAGCTTGATAGTGGTAGTAACCGCACAGGTTATGGGCTCAAATATATGTTCTTTGATGCTTATTGATAGAAAATCAGGGGAGCTTGTAATAAGGGCTACTCAGAGTGTTAGTGAAGAGTATAACAAAAAGTCTCCTTTAAAGTTGGGAGAAGGAATTGCCGGCAAAGTGGCAATGGAAAATAGACCAATTACTATTAAGGATGTTACTAAAGACAAAGAATATAAATATGTAGAAATAGCTAAGAAAGAAAACCTATGTTCACTCCTATGTGTTCCTTTGGCAGTAAAGGGAAAGGTAATCGGAGTAATTAGTTGTTATACGTCATCACCTCATGATTTTACAGAGACTGAGATAGACATCTTAACATCTATAGCAAATCAGGCAGCTGTTGCTATTGAGAATACGGAGCTCTTAGTAAAAAGCAGGATGATTCAGGAAGAATTAGAGGTTCGAAAAAGAGTTGAACGTGCTAAAGGTATTTTAATGAATGATGAATGTTTAACAGAAGAAGATGCTTACCTTAAGATTCAGAAATTTAGTATGGATCATCGAAAGACTATGCGGGAGGTAGCAGATGCAATAATTCTGACATCAGAAATAAAAAAATTAAAGTAGTTAAAAACTTATGAATTAATATAAAAGAGTTTAAAAGGAGAGAGGAGAAAATATGAATTTACAAAGACCTAATTCAAACGATGCTACAATGACATTCAATCGTTCTAAAAATGTTGTACCAAGCTCAGGTATATGCTCCCGGTGTATTGATGGATGTAGGGGTAATTGTGAAATATTTAAAGCTTCGTTTAGAGGTCGAGAGGTAATTTACCCAGGTCCTTATGGGGAGATGACTGCAGGAGCAGATAAGGACTATCCTATAGATTATTCACATCTTAATATTCAAGGATATGCATTGGGTGCAAGTGGACTTCCAGAGGATGTTCATGCTGGTCCTGAAACTACGAAATTCCCCGATGTAAATACAGAAACAGAATATGGTTGGAATACTAAGGTCAAGATGCGTGTTCCAATTTTTACTGGAGCGCTTGGTTCAACGGAAATAGCTAGGAAGAATTGGGAACATTTTGCGATTGGAGCTGCTATTTCTGGTATTACTTTAGTTTGCGGAGAGAATGTTTGCGGTATTGATCCTGGCCTTGAACTTGATAAAAATGGCAAGATCAGCAAATCTCCAGATATGGATCGCCGGATAGAAACGTATAAGAGGTTTTGCCAGGGGCATGGTGAAATATTAGTACAGATGAATGTAGAAGATACGCGATTGGGTGTGGCCGAGTATGTAAGAAAGAGGCATGAACTTGAAGCAATAGAACTAAAATGGGGACAAGGTGCTAAGTGTATCGGCGGTGAAATAAAAGTCAATGGTTTGGAGCGGGCACTTGAACTTCAAAAGAGAGGCTATATAGTTACCCCGGATCCATCTGTCCATGCAAATAAAGAAGCTTTCAAGGATGGTGCTATAAAGGAATTCGAACGCCATTCAAGATTAGGTTTTATTTCCGAAGAATCATTTTTGAATGAAGTTAAGCGCTTAAGAAATCTTGGCTTTAAACGTATAACTCTTAAAACCGGAGCTTATTCTATGAGAGAGCTAGCTATGGCTGTACGGTATTCCTCACAGGCTGAGATTGATCTTTTGACTATTGATGGAGCGCCGGGTGGCACCGGAATGAGTCCCTGGAGAATGATGGAGGAATGGGGTATACCAACTTTCTATCTACAGTCTTTGACCTATGAATTTTGTGAAAAATTGTCAAAGAAAGGTATGCGAGTACCTGATATTGCAATTGCTGGTGGATTTTCTACAGAGGATCATATATTTAAAGTATTAGCAATGGGAGCACCATATGTAAAAGCGGTCTGCATGGGTCGTGCCTTAATGATACCGGGGATGGTCGGTAAAAATATCGGAGAGTGGATTAAAAGTGACAAGTTGCCAAAGACGGTATCTGATTTTGGAAAAACTGAAAAAGAAATTTTTATCTTATATGAAGAACTGGCAGATAAATACGGAGAGAAAATTAAATATATCCCCTTGGGTGCCATTGGTGTCTATACATTCGTTCAGAAGATCAAAGTCGGACTTCAGCAAATTATGGCTGGAAGTAGAAACTTCAGAATAGATACCATTTCAAGAAAGGATATCATGGCTTTAACTATAGAGGCAGCAAAAGTTTCAGGTGTTTCATATGTGATGGATGCTTATCGGCAAGAAGCGGAGGAGATTCTTGATGGAGAATAAGTTGTTATTAGTAGAATTAATTTCAGTTAACGAGATAAAAGGAGGATCATAACCATGGAGGAAAAAGGATTATGCAGTACATGTATACATGATAAAGACTGTGCCTTTCTAAGACAGTTTCCAGTTTGGCAGTGCGAGGAGTTTAGTGATTATGAACCTAAGCCAATAAAGTCAAAAAAGTAAAAAATAAAGCGATAATATATATTTGGCTTTGATGTTGAAAGGTTAGAATAGCAACTTTTTGAAACTTTCCAATTTATAATAAAAGTTATTAATATTATGAGTTTTTTCTATTTGTTGAATTTTTTATGATATTTAAGGATGGATGCGATAATAATAAGTATCAGTAGAATAAATATATTGATATATATAACACTACTTTTTGAATAGTATTCTGAAAAATACCCCGAAAGATACTGGAATACCATTACCCCTAAGTTGGCAAAAGTAATCATAAGCCCGGAAATCGAGTTGGCATATTGCGGAAACAGTCCTGATGCTATTGAAAAAACAATTGGAAAATTACCAGCAACTGCAATGCCGAACAAGAATATAAGGATATTTTTAAATATCATATCTTGAACAAAAAGAATTCCTATAAGCAGGAAAAAGGATGCTATAAAACTAAAAAGCACTATGCTCTTTTCATTTAAATGCTTGATAATTCTGTTTCTTAGTATCGTACCAATTAAAAGAGCCATACCATATATTGCAAGGAAAAGAGAGCTAATGTTGATTTCTATATCAATATTCTGAAAATAAGACGTAAACCACATAAAAAAAGTATTCATAACGGAAATATAAAGAAATATTATTATACCGAACAGTATAAAATTTATATTGGAAATAATCTTCTTGTTAGCCTTGAACAAGGTCTTTAGACCGCCATCTACTCGAACTGCTCTTGGTACCTTAAGTTTCCATAATATTATTGTTAAAGCAAGCAGTAATATAACACTGAAAAGATATAAATTGTGCCAATCAGTATTTATAAAAAGCATTAGACTAACCATGATAGGGGCAACAAATACAGATGCTGTAGGTCCCATATCTAATATAATCAGGCTTGATGTCCTGCGGGTGGAGTATATGCTCCCAATAATAGAATAATTCCCTATAAACAGTATTCCTGTTCCAAGTCTCATCAATATGTATGAAACTATAAAGATAGAAAAGGAATGTGCAAAATACATCATAATGAAACCGGCTATGCTCACGCCCAACCCAATATAAAGTACTTTCTTCAGGCCTATAAGCTCTATAATGTTACCGGCACTCAGCGATACTAAAATCATGGGTAAAATACTTATAGCAATAGCTGAACCTATAAAGTCCAGACCTATATTAAGTTCTTCTGAAATAAGTGGAATTAGAGGTCCAATGATCTGCAAAGATACAAATGACACAAGTAACTGGAAAAAACCCAATACCAGTATACTATTTTGCTTGATTCTATTAATAGTCTTATTTGCCATTGTAAAACTTTTAAAAATTAATAACCTTAATATATTAATATTGAGGCATAAATAAATCAATTTAAATCTTTATAAATTATAAATATAACAGGAAATTTGCGTGGTGAGGTAATTAAAAGTATGGATCTTAAAATTTCAAATTTTTACTGCCTTTTTTTGTAAAAATAAAAAGTACAAAGGTATTTACTAAGTTTTAGCTATGAAACGGAGGCGGAGTTTTCGGTGAGATATTGTGCTGTATTGATTTATGTCGGTATGCTCATAGACAAGCAGGCCTTCGTTATTGCCAAAACAAAGACTTGCGGATCCGGCCCCTCCACCATCTTCGGCTTTGATATAAAAAGCATCTAGCAATTTAGCATCTTGTGAAACGTACCCGCAGATCACAATTCCCACTAGGCAGCCCAGATTGGGATTGAAATTAATCAAGTCTGAAGTAGTACCGCCGAAAATAATAAGATAATTTTTTCCATCGAACGCCACCTTGGGGTAATAATCTTGATGATAAGCTTGCATCATCATCTTGATGCTTCCCACTTTATAGTTCAAGGGCTGGTTTGGAACGGCTTTAACGGCCGCACGGGCTAAATCTGGCCATGCTGTCTCATAAGGCTTGGCTTTTTTCTTACTGGCTTGACTGATATCATGCCAGGCAAGCATGTAAGACTCTTTGCCATTTGAAGTTATTGTACAGTAACCATAACCTGCCTCAAGGTTTTTTATGATTATCTTTGGGGTACCCCTTCCAGGTGCTCGCGCTGCTGAAGTTGAGTTTAACTCCCCACAGGTTGCTTTTGCCTGGTGAAGCTAAAGAGCGCCAGATGACCAGGTAAACTGGTTTACCAGTCTTGTAATCTTTACCACACGCGACACGGGGATCTATATGGTAACCCCATTTATGGATTGGGAATCCTTTTGTATCAAGGATTTTCCCTTTTGGCGTCACCCGGCAGCCAAGCAGCCATTCACTCTGAGTGTAGTGACTCTCAACCCAGACGATCAGGTAATTGGTACCGTCAAAGAAAACGCGTGAAAAACGTTGAAGGTACTGGGTTTTAGGTGTAAGGAAGAACGGTTTTATTTTAGGATGTTGATAGAAGGCTGGGTCCATATAGTTTATATCATCTTGTTTATCTCCAGCCTTACCTGAAAGATAAACCCATTTGTTAAAGATTTTTATATTCAAGAGGGTTTGATTAGGATCAGCGACACTGATGTGCTTTGCAGACTTGTACAGCCAGTGGGCAAATACCTGTCCCAGAAATATTGAAGCACCCCATTCTTTACTGCCAAGTTCGAAATCATCAATTCTGTGAATAACACTGATCAGACTTTTCGTATTGATTTTTGGACCGGTGTATAAGTGAGTTTCTATACTGCGAAATAGTTAATTTTCTCATTTGATGCCTTTCATAGCCCGGTTAAGGATTTTTCCTATATTGTCTGATTTAAGATTGGATAGTATAGTTGGCCAGCGCGACTCAGGTGGAAGCCATATTCTTCCATGCCTTAAATGCTGCTTGCGGTCATTAAAAATTTTCTCCAGTACTCTTGAACGCTCCTGTTCATCAGCGATGTAAGCCTCGCTCTCAGGGTCTGAGATAGACTGCTGTATGTTCAGGCATTGTTCTTTAAATGAATTATCGAAGTACTTGATAAAACAGATTCCTGTTACAAGATATCTAAAATGCTACTGGTCCTGACCCATTCGAAAAGATTCCAATTTTGCCCAGAAAAGTTCTAGATTTTTTAAGATTCTCATTTTTATCCTCATTGATCTGTTTTATTATTTTGGTATGCAGTTCTATATTTATTCCTATTGTCACAGCGTTCTGAGAAGAGTGTTTTATTAACATCTTAGTCAATACAGAAGTCATTTTCACTATATAATGACTTTCACCAAAAAACCTGGTTGTTTTTATTGTGATGTGGTCCTTTTTTTGGCTATTAAAACTATGCTGCCGATTATTCCGACCAGTAGAGCTATGGGGCATACAATTACGGAAAGAATAAAAAATACCGGCTCATCGCCCAGACCTGCCCAG
>Ga0315545_1003099_pt1 | contig 14414 bp, 9 predicted proteins | sample SalMarSW160210MG_FD_203096 | JGI IMG/M metagenome (GOLD analysis project Ga0315545, IMG submission 203096) | Salt marsh sediment microbial communities from the Plum Island Ecosystem LTER, Massachusetts, United States - Salt Marsh Sediment SW1602-10 ... | reverse complement strand
AAAATATTTCTTCAGTTTTTCTTAAACTACCCGTGCCGAACGCAAATACCTTTGTGGAATGGTTATTGTGTGAATATAATCGTGATAAAAGAACGGTTTTCCTAGCTCCTTCAGTTTTTTTTCACTCTGATACATATGAGGACGAAGGGGAAGTTTTGATTGATTTTCGCTATCTTAATCCTGAAATTTTGGAGGAAGGATTGGATATATTACAGGACGCTCTTGATCAGTATTTGGGATTACATGGGGTTAATGTAGCTGAACAATGATATCGGAAAAAGAAATAGTATCTTCGGGTTTCCAATGAGTAATTATGGATGTTTTAATGGAAGGGTTGTATGTCTTTAAAAATAAAAGTGAAAAAACTAAATGAAAACTTGCCACTTCCTACTTATCAGACCGAGGGTAGTTCAGGTCTGGATTTACATGCTTCGGAGGATTGCTTTTTAGCTTCTGGTGATTTTAGAATGATTCCTACGGGGATATCCTTAGAAATACCTTTTGGATATGAAGGACAAGTTAGGGCGAGGAGTGGTCTTGCTTCAAAATTGGGTATCGGAGTATTAAATTCACCTGGAACTATTGATTCTGACTATAGGGGTGAAATTAAAGTTATTCTTTTTAATTTTGGTAGAAAAGATTTTGAGATTAAAAAAGGAGATAGAATAGCACAGTTAATTATTTCCAAGGTGGAGAGGATTGATTTAGTTGAGGTGGAAGATTTAAAGAATACTAAGAGAGAGGACGGTGGATTCGGCTCCACAGATTATTGATTATGATGAAAATCTTTATGCTTTTCATGACTCAGTTTTTGAAGTTCACTCCCGGTTTCTTACGGGAGTTTTTGGCAAAAGTAGCTGGGACTTTATGGTTTTCTTTCGCTTCGGACAGAAGGAAAATCATAGAAGAAAATTTAGTAGTAGTTTTAGGTAAGGTTGAAAAAAAAGACGTAAAGAAAGTTTTTATCAATTTTACGAAAGTGTATAGTGATATTCTCAATGTACCCAATATGAGTAGAGCATATATGAAGTCGATGATAGATATTGAGGGAGAATATTTTATTAAGGAAGAATTAAAGAAGAAAAAAGGTGTAATTATTGTTTCCTGCCATGTGGGGGGGATGGAATTGGCAGGAATATATCTTGCGAGTCTGGGTTTTCCTATTAATTCCGTTGCGGAAACTAAAGGTCCTGGTGTTGATTTCTTTAAGTTCTATAAACGTTATAGAGGGCGTTTTGGAAGTAAGTTGTTGCCCCTTGAGAGCAAGAAATTGCCTTTTCGATTGATGAGAGTTTTAAAGAATAATGAAATAGTTGTTTTGGTTGGAGACAGGGATATCACGGATTCAGGTTCAACGAGTGAATTTTTTAATCGTAAGGCTTCAATTCCGAGAGGAACCGCTTTGCTTTCTAAAAAAACAGGCGCGCCCATTTTAGTAGGGGTTTTAGCGCTTGGGAAAGGCGTAAAGCGTTATTCGGGTATAGTTTTTCCTCCTATTTATCCGGAGAATTTTGATTCGCCCGATGAAATATTAAAGGAAGTTATTAATCTAATGGAAAAGGGTATAAGAATGTATCCTTTTCAATGGTTCGTTTTTCAGAGAATTTGGAAATGAAAATTCTTTTCGTCTCGGATTTTTATTATCCCCATATTGGAGGGATTACAGAACATATATACCATCTTGCGAACGAGTTTGATAGTATGGGACATAGAGTTTCGATACTTACAGCGGATATAGAGGGAGATTTGAAGCCCGATGAGAAAAGGGTTATTCGTCTGGGTAAATCCATGGTGATTCCTATGAATCAGTCTAATGCCAGGGTTACGGGATGGGTCAATCTTTCAAAGCTTTCAAATGTCGTAAACGATTATGATGTTATTCATATTCATGGTATAATTGCTCCGACCCTACCTCTTCTTTCTCTTAAAGTATCGAGGAAAACAAATATATTTACTTTTCATCCGACTTTTAAATCTTCTAATTTGTATCAAATTTCCAAACAATATTTAAAGCATTATTTTAAAAGAATTCACGGAAAAATCGCTGTTTCAGTAACCGCGAGGGATTCTATTGCTAAATATTTTCCGGGTGATTATAGAATAATTCCTAACGGAGTCGATCCCAATAGATTTAAAAATTCCGGAAAGAAGAAAAATCCTTTTGAAATTTTGTTTGTCGGAAGAATAGAACCGAGAAAAGGATTACAGTTTTTAATAGATGCTCTGCCTCGTATAAAAAAAGAATTTCCGGAAGCGAAGCTTACAGTAGTCGGTGGTGTTTACAAGGATATGAAACTGGTTATACCTTCTGAATTGAAGAATTCGGTTAAGTTTTTGGGTTTTGTAGCGCCATCGGATCTTCCCGAAATATTTAGCCACGCTTCTATCTTTGTTTCCCCGGCTATTTGCGGAGAAAGTTTTGGAATCGTTCTATTGGAAGCAATGGGTACCCAAACTCCGGTAATTGCCTCAAGTATTGCAGGTTATAGGTGTGTTATCGAAGATGGTAAAAACGGATTACTTGTTTGTCCCGAGAGTTCTAAAGATATCGCCGATAAAGTTATAACTCTTTTTAAAGATGAAAATTTATATAAAACTCTAGTCAAAGGAGGGCTTAAAACGGTAGATAAGTACTCCTGGGATAAAGTTGCGAAGGATATCTTAAATTTTTATTATGAAATCGATCCTTCTTTACCATAATATATCAAAAACTTTCTCTCCTTACGGGTCGATTGTATTTCCTGAAGTTTTTAGAAAACATATAAAGTTTATAAAAAGTAAGGGGATTAAATTTCTTTATCCGGATGAATTTTTTAAAGCGGACTCGGGAGTTTTACTGACTTTTGACGACGGTTTTGTGGATTTATATGAATTCGCTTTACCAATTATCATGGAGGAGAATGTCCCTGCTTTAATTTTTGTGGTTTCCGGTTACGCGGGAAAGAAAAACGATTGGGAAGTTACGTTAGGTAAATCATTCACACATCTTTCCTGGAGTGAGACACAGGAGATGCGTAAATACGGGATAACCATTGGTTCTCATTCTCATCTGCATCCCGATTATTCACGCAGTCCGGTTGATCTGGTAAAAAAAGATATGAAAGAATCCTTAGAAATAATATCCGATAAAATAGGTGAGAGAGTTAAATATCTTTCCTATCCGTTCGGGAGAATAAGAGAAAGCGAAATGGAGTTAGCGGAAGAGGTAGGGTACGAAAAAGCTTTTGTATCAACTCCTCGTGAGACAGATAATCCATATTGTATAGGGCGCTGGGCTGTTTACACAATAGATACTATTTTTAATCTTTCTGCTAAAATCGGACTGAACAGATTTGGTGCGTTTGAGAAGTTTAAGTGCAAAGGGATAAACCGGGTCTCAAACGCGACGGGAATTATAAAAGCCTTTGGCCGAAAATAAGTTAAATGGTTAAATTGGAAAATAGTCAAATAGGCAAAACAAAAACTACAGGTCTCTACATGTCCTACATGTGAGAAGAATAGCTGACAGCTGACGGCTGACGACAAAGAAAATCACAAATAATTTTTTAAAAGTAAATCGGCTCAAGTTTACGAAAATGAAAACCTGAGCCGATCTTTTTCCCTCTCCTTGTTTTTTCTTTCTAACTTCCTAACATTCTAACTCTCTAACTTTTTTACTTAACCATTACCATCTTACCATGTTTTGCATAGTCTCCAGCCTCAAAAACATAAAAATATATACCCTGAGGTACTTGTGCGCCGACACTGTTTTTTCCGTCCCAACTGATTTGTTTGAAGCCTGCCGGTTCGTTTTTATCTACCAGAGTTCGGACTGCCTGACCTGCCAGGTTGAAGATGGTGAGTTTAACGTGTGAGTTCTTTGGTAAGCCGTATTTTATAGTAGTATTAGTAGCGAATGGGTTAGGACGATTCTGCGCGCAGCTGAATACTTTCGGGATCGCTTCTTTTGTTTCTTCTGAGGAAGTTTCAGGAGATGCTTCTACAGAATCTTCCTCGGTTTTTTCAAATTCAGGGGTAATAGCCAAAGATTTTGTTTCTACGTTACTTGAAATTGTGCCTTCATAATCCCATCTTATCGATAGGTCAGCATATGTATGGAAATTGCATCCTTCTTTAGCTTCAAAACCCGGCTTTAAATAAATGGTTTCTCCGGCAGCCATTGTAACATTACCACCGTTTAATCCATTGCCTTGAATTAGGAAATTTTGAGATGTGATTGAATTATATGCTTGATACGTTTTTGTGTCACTTATTGCAACCGTATCATTTTGAAGAGTTATATCTCCGGGTATGCTAAAATATTCGCTCTCATTGCTGGTAAATGTCACATTATCGATATTCTCCACAACTTTTATTTTGCCATAAGGAACGTCTACTACTGGTATAGTCCATGTGTAGGAATCTTCACACCACCAATCATCACCTTTTCCTCTGTTTCCAAGGTCAGCTATTTCGACTTTAAAACGTTCCATATCTTCAGTTATACCAGAAAAGTAAATCTTTCTTGAAATTACGTTTTCGTTCGAGACCCATTTGCTCTCCATTGTATTTCCTGGAATGTAAGACCCGGGTATAGGTTCTAAAACATCGACAAATGAACCGTAGACTGGATTCCCTTTGTAATACTGATCAGGGGGGGAATGTATAAAAAATTTCTCGTCGTCTTGATGATATACTTCGCCATTCATATCGTTTATTCGGTAATAAGTCGCATATTTTTGGACGTCTTCATAACCAGGATTCTTTAATACAACAGGATTTCCCGGATATCCTTTGTTAAGCCTAAAAAGAGGTATATCGCTGTATGTTATAACTTGAGGATTTCTTCCTTCCGCTTCTTTTATAAAATATGACATAGAGAGCACATTTTGATAGCTGTTTACACAAACGTGAGCTTTCATACTTCCGCAATAGTTACTACTATAATCAGGCCATGGTTTAGGGTAAGTATTTATATAAAATGGTGATCCCTCGTCAACCATTGATGCGTTTTCGACCACTTCATCGTCAATTATCCACTTCTTTACAAATTCAGTTGTGTAGGTACAGGTAACTTCCCCCGCTGCATCCCAACTTGTCCAGTTTCTGGCATGGGTCGCATAGATAGTAGGATTAAAATCAGCGTACGGCAGATGAGCGTCAGAGACTGGAACCATGCCATCGTTTGGTTCTAAAATACCTTTAAATAAATCTAAAAAAGGATTTTGGCTCCCTATGTAATCACCTGCTATACAGGCTGTCTGAATCTGTGGGTCATTATCCAATAAAAATTCGGCATAAGACTTTGGTGTGCTCGTTGGATTACCTACTTCGACAAAAGGCAAAGAATTTACACCCATTTCAGCCAACTCGCCTGTCTTTTGCCATCCCTGAAATCCACCATGTTGTTTAACAAGGCCTTCTATCCACGATGCTTGATTGAAGCCAAGATTTGGAGTTCCTACCGTAATCAATTTTCTTACCTTATTCTCAGCCCCATAGTAGGTAATTGCAGCTCTTGCCACTAAACCACCCATCGAATGAGCAACTATATCAACTTTATCTGCTCCTTCTGTTGCGTTAAGAACCGTATCGATGAAGTTTGCCAAATGTTCAGCCCAGCAGGCATTGTTAGCAGAAATCCTATACTGATCTCTCCAGTAATTTTCAGGTATTTCATTTTCAGGGTCGTATGGGTCTGGCATGGGAGGGGTAGGTGGAGGTTCATACCTTCCGTAACTCCCTATCACTCCCCTCGTTCCGTTTGGATTATAGTAGGAGAAATGGTAGATACTTTTTTTGAATCTTTTACTTAATCCTGCTAATTTTGTATTTTTATCGCATTTTAACGTTATTCCTTCTTTATATCCTCCATATTCCGAATTTATAATCTTATTTAATGCAGATTGTGGATTACCCCATGTGTGTTCCCAGGCTATATCTGGTTCTGCGTCGCCTTCGATGCCATGCACAAAAATAATCGGACAATCATCAGCGATTATAATGATTGGAAAGAGAAGAATAGAGAGTACGATAAGGTAACTTGATTTTTTTGTAATCATTTGTCCTCCTTTAAGGTTCATAATAAATACTAGTTATCAAGTTTACCTTTCCAATGCAGAAATTCGGTTCTCTAAATCTTCATTTGTTTCCTTTAGCTCGATATTTTCTTTCTTAAGTTTACTTATTTCTTTATTTTGATTTATTACGTACAACGTTAATTCTTCAACCTTTTCTAAAAGTTTTGCCTGCATATCGCCGACCTTTACACCATTTTCAAGCACTTCTTTTTCTGTCGGAATACCGGGAAGGCTTTTATTGACCTTGATGTGATTTTCAAGTTTGTTAAGTGGCATTAACTGATAATTATCCGCAAAAACGAAATCAGACCAGCCGTCTGCTGTAACTATGACTTCTTTGGCGGTAATTGTTCCGTTGACCGCGAGTTTGGATTGGGGATCGACCGTCCCGATACCGACATAGCCGCTATTTCTCTTTATATGTAGACATAAACTTTTGTAAGTTCCATCGTCTTTTCTGCTAATAATTGAAAAGTCTGAACCTACATCATTACCAGATTCAGATTCTTGCTCCGTTCTCAAAATCCATCTTGCATTATTAGCATTATCTGTGCAGAAAGCTACGTCTCTTACTGTTCCATCATTTCCATTAATATAAATGCCAGCTGAGCCCGAGCCGTCACCGAATGTTGCTATCTCACCATTACCTCTAATAAGAACACTGCCATTTACATCAAGCTTTTTGGATGGACTTGACGTCCCAATACCGACATTTCCTCCCCCATGCATAGTAATACAAGGGAGAGTGCCTCCATTACCATAAAATTTTAGACCATTGTAATAATCATTATATCCTTCTATTGATGAGCCGCCAAAGTAAATTCTATTATTAAGAGGAATTCTTATGTTGCCATTCACGTCTAACTTTTTTCCCGGACTCGACGTCCCGATACCAACATTTCCGTTATAATAAACTCTACTTGCATCCCCATCCCATAAACATGAACCATCCCCTCCACCAATAACTTCCTGCCAGGTTCCTACACCCTCACCATCAGAAGTTAAAACATAACCATCGTGTTTGCCTGTTGGTAATTTGAACCCATTCATCTGTAATGTACCTGCCACATCTAATTTTTCTGTTGGTGCTGTCGTCCCGATACCGACATTTCCATTACCTGCTATTCTCATCCTTTCAATCATATTTCCATTATAAAATTTAAGTGGAGCATTCCAGGTATATGCAATTGATGCCCCATCTGTATCCTCAGCACGAAATCTTAAACGAGCAGTATTCAGGAACCCCTGAGCTAGTTCTAAATATTGATTTCCGTTGACAATATAGACCTTTGCTACGCCCGCTTGATTACCGCCCGGCGTATTTGTCGATCCTATGATAACTTGGTCTCCAATGTCATCCAACCGTACATAAGTTCCCACATCGCTCCAACAAGACGATCCACCCCCTCCACTAGGAGCTGCTTTCCAGGTTCCTACACCGCTACTATTAGAAGTTAAAACATAACCATCACGTTTGCCCGTTGTCAATTTAAAACCCGTCATTCTTATTGTACCATTAACATGTAATTTCTCGTAAGGATACGGTGTCCCGATACCGACATTTCCGCTTGTCCAGGCTTCCGGTAGACTACTATTATCTTCCCAGTGCCCTCTTTGTCCATAAACATTTCCACTAATTAACAATACCAGTACTACAATACTTAGTTTTCTCATACTTTTCCTCCTTTTTAAGTGTTTTCCTTTAATCAATAATTTCTATATGGGATATTGCCTGATGCGATATAAATACCGAGTTATTAGAACCTGTCTTACTTTCAATCTTCATAAATATACCCTTTGAATTCCTTCCGGTAATTTCGCCTTTAAAAGCAGTACCGCCTAAAGTTATGGTTTCCACAACGTGTTTTATTTTTTTTGTATCAGTTTGCCCGGTTTCCATTTTTTTATTTACTCATTTTATTTTTTTCAATCATACATTTTTCTTTGTACAAAAAACATTCCAAATACCCGTACTCATGATAAATGCTTGGTAATAAAGGCTTTATGCTCAAAAGAATAAAAGATAGAATTTGTTAGGTGCGAAAAAAACTCGCACTTTGATTTAAGAAATCTTTTTTAAATATTTGTATTTTAATGGTTTATATTATGTGAGAAAAATGCACGGTGATATTATCCTTCTTTTGTGGCATTAAGATGGTTGAAGTGTATATTTTCTGTGTAGATTTTAAAGTATGCTTCCCTCTTGACCTGTGATATTATTATCTTATAATGTATGTTAGGAAGGAGGTAATAAGAAATAGATTTAAGTAAGCTCGACCTTCTGAAAGAAGGGAAATTCGCTAAAATATTTACAAAAGGAGAAGTAGCGTACAAAGTCGGCAAGCTTTCAGATAAGGAAGTGCTAAAGGGGCAATTCAAACTTCTCTCGGAAATAAAAGACCCTCATTTCGTATCGGTTTATGAATGGTTCGAAAGCAACGGAAAATGCGGCTTTTCTATGGAAAAAATCAATTTTCCCACAATTAGCCAAATATTTAAAAACCCACCTTCAAAAAAGGAAGACTTTAAAAGATTAGAAAAAATTATAATCTCTATCCTCGATTCGCTTTTTGTATTACACTCAAAAGGAATTATATGCGGGGATTTAAAGCCGACTCATATATTCGTCGATAATAAAAATAGTGTTAAACTTATCGATCCCGGCTATGACCCGGATATAATAACACCCGCATATGCTGCCCCGGAAGCCCTGACCGATTCTCCTACCTTTTCCTCCGATATTTACTCGATAGGCGTAATACTTTATGAAACATTAACCGGAGAAAAAGCATTCAAAGGAAATTTATCTAATATAATAGAACATAAGCTGAAAAAAGGACTTCCTCCTCCGGAAAACATAAATCATGCGATTCCCCAGGAGATAAATCTTTTAATTAAACGGATGACCACAAAGGAGCCCAATAATCGCTTGAAAAGCATAGAAGAAGTTAAAAGAGAATTGGTTCTTGGTTCTTCTGCTTCGGATAAAAAACTTTCTTTTGTTTCTGTTTTTTCGGGAAGAGAAAAAGAATTGAAAGAATTTGATTCCCTTCTTAAAAAACTACCCGAACCGCGTATCTTATGGATAAAAGGAGAAAGAGGATGTGGAAAGACAGCCCTTTTAAACCAGTTTAAAATAAAAGCCTTATGTACAGGAATTGACACTAAAGAAGTCACTTCAGGTGAATTTTATCGCTTATTAAGTGATAAGAAACCCATTTCAGAACATCTTGTTCTCTTACTGGATAATATATCATCATCCTCCGATATCTCAGGTATTCTTAAAGGTAATGCAATAAATATAAGAGTAAATCCTCTTGTAATTGTAATAAGTTTGAATGATAAAGTAAGCTGTATTGAGGAACTCTCGGATATTACAAGTACTTTCACTTTAAAACCTTTAAATAAAAAAGAAATCACATTTATTATCGATAAAAACTTTTCGCAACTTGAAAACAAAAAAGAGCTTATTTCCTTTTTAGTAGAACAATCAAAAGGAAATCCTTCTTTATTAAATCAGACAATCGAAATTTTAATCGAGGAAGGAGTTATTGAAAGGAAAGGAAATAAGATTCTCTTCAAACAGAAGAAAATATCATCCATTCCTCTTCCAAAGAGCATGGAAGAGAATTTAAAATTTCAGATGAAGAATCTTCCGAAACAGGAAAAAGGACTTTTAGAAATGTTGTCCGTATTTCCCGAGAACATCCCAATAGATTTAATTTTACTTTTAAAAGTAAAAAGTCCCAATATTTTAATCAATTCTCTTATCTCGAAGAATATACTACGAAAGTATAAAAAAGGGATTGATTTTAAAAATGAATGGGTTAGGGAGTTTCTTTACAAGAAATTAACAAAAAAGGAAAAAAAGGATATTTACACAAAAACAGAAAGGAAAGTTCCTTCTCCCGAAATCTTATACATATTACAGAAAGACTTGGGAAAGAAAAGAGAATACCGGGAATCTCTAATAAAGATATCGAGAAAGAAAATACAGGAAAAAGAATATCCCGATGCAATAAGATTCTTAAAAGAAGCTCTCTCAATAAAAGATGATAAAATCAACAGGATAATACTAGCAAGAGTTTTGGAACTTTCGGGAAACATAAATGAAGCCTTATCACTTTATAAAAAAATAATTTTAGAAGAAAAAAACCCTTTTTATCTTTTGAAAATTGGATCGCTTGAAGATAGAATTGGTAATTTAAAAAAGGCCGAAAAATATTTCAGAAGGGCAGCTAATTTTGCTGAAGGTAAAGTAAAAGCACAAGCAATTTACTGGCTAGCATATTTTCTTATAAGAAGTGGTAAATTGGATGAACCATCCAGACTTATCTCAAAATACAAAAAAGACGAGGGAAAATTGCCAATGCGTCTCAAGTTCGTTGAGGGGCGAATCCTGTGTGATAAGTGCGAATTTACAAGAGCTTTGAAAATTGTAGAAGAAGAACTAAGTAAAAATCCTTCGTATGAAATGAAAAGACATTTTACGACTCTTGGAGGAATAGTAAAACTAAAAAGCGAAGAGTATCAAGAAGCAATAAAATATTTCCAAAAATGCATTGATATGGCAAAAGAAGAAAACGATATAATGCACGAAGCTACATTTACTGGTTATAAAGGACGTTGTATGATTGGACTTGATAAATATAAAGAAGCTCTGGAAGAATTGGAAGAAGCTATTTTATTATATAGGAAAATTAAACTTGGTTGGCTTGAGGACGAATTACTGATAGAGGTGGCACTTATTTATTTGTGTATGGGATACTGGGAAAAACTTCAAGAGAGAGTAGAAGATGTTAAAGAGAGATACGGGAGACTCTCTTCACTTTTAAAAGAAAAACTATTTTATAGTAGAATTTACAGAGGTGAATGGGCTGAAGTCGAAAAGATCAGAAAGGAATTAGAAAAAGAAGAACTCGACAACTCTTACCTTTTTGATGATGCAGTAGGTATTCTTTTTGCTTTCAAAGGGGAATGGAAGAAGGCGGAAAAAAGATTTAAGGAATTTGAAAAAAAAATAAGGGGAAACCTTGGAGCAGTTAGAACAAATGCCTGCAGACTTTCAGAAGTTTTATTCGAGCAGAAAAGAAAAGAAGAATCAATAACCATTTTAAAGCCCTACGTAGAAAAAATTGAGTCGATCCAATCTAGTTTTGAAAAGGGAAAACTTCTTTCTTCCTGGGGTTTAGTTACAGGAGACATTAAATCTATTGACAGAGCCATTAAACTTTTTTCCGGCATAGGCCTTCCTTTTTATACTGCGAGGTCACTGTATAAAAAAGCCTATGTTTTAATCAATGAAAATGAAATCAATGAAGCGGTTGAAGAACTCAAAAAAGCCGAGAAAGTATTTAAGGAGTTAAAAGCAGGTTACTTTATTGACAAAACAAAAGAACTTTTTGTAGAATGCGCAAAGAAAACTTCCGCAAGAAGTGGATACATAAACACATACGATGAAATAAGTAAACTTCTCTCATCCATAGATTCAGAAAAAAGATTCGATGAAGCCCTGGCTGTCCTTACAGATTTCTTTAATGCGGAAAGAGGTGCTATTATACTCAAGGAGAGAGAAGAAGACATCATTATCTCTTCTTATAAAATAGATCTGGTGACTTTGGAAGATGCAAGAAGAATATCCTTAAGTGTAACTAATAAAGCGGCAAAGGGTGAGGTAATTGTCGCGGGAAATGCTTTGGATGATTCAAGGTTTTCCGATATGGGTTCGATAAAAAGAAATAAGATACGTTCGATTCTCTGTGTTCCTATAATTTCAGAGGAGAAGATTTACGGATCACTTTATCTGGATTCGACAATTAAGAACGATATATTTTTACCTTCCGATAAAGAATTTCTACAATCTATCGGAAGGGTTTTGGGCGTCCTTTTTTCTAAAGGGGATATTCTATACAGGATGAGGGAAGAAGTGAAACAATTGAGGAAAATGACTTCTCTTCCTGAATCATTTCATTCTATAATAGGTATATCGAAAAGCATGCATAAGATATATAAAACAATAGAAGAAATAGCGGAAACGGATATAAACGTTATGATTACAGGAGAAACAGGAACTGGAAAGGAACTCATCGCTCGAACCATACACAATTTGAGTAAGAGAAAGAATAGACCTTTCGTAACTATAGACTGCGGTTCGCTCTCGGAAACCCTTTTGCAGAGTGAGTTGTTCGGATACAAGAAGGGGTCCTTTACCGGAGCAATAAAAGATAAAGAGGGTATATGCGAAGTAGCGAACGGAGGAACGCTTTTCCTGGATGAAATTGGAGATGCTCCTCCATCTATACAATCGGGTCTTCTTAGGGTCACGGATAGGGGAGAGATAAGAAGAATCGGAGAAACGGAATTCAGAAAAGTCGATCTTAGAGTAATATCAGCTACAAATAAAAACCTCGAACAGGAAGTAATAATAAAGAACTTCAGAGAAGATTTTTTTTATAGGTTGAATCAGATAGAGATTAATATCCCACCTTTACGTGAAAGGAAAGATGATATCGGTTTGATATTAAATTATTACTTGGATATATTTACCGATAAGAAGAAAAAGAAAATGAAAGGTTTTCAAAAAGAAGCAATAGCCATATTGGAGAACTATTCTTTTCCCGGAAATGTGAGAGAATTGAAGAATATAGTGGAACTTGCTCTTATAAAAACAAAAAATAAATATATATCTAAGGATGATTTATCTCAGAAGGTTTTAAGAGAAAGTTTAAAAAATTCAAAGAGTAAAGAGGGGCAATCATTAAATGCTATTTTAAGCAGTTACGAAAGAACACTTATTGTCGATTCGTTAAAAAGAAATAACTGGAATATAACCAGGACAGCGAAAGATCTTCAAATTTCAAGAAGATCGCTTCAACTTAAAATTAAAAAACTGGATATTGTATTCGAGAAATTATAAAGGTTATACGCTTTGTTTGAGAAATTTTTTGGATAAGATTCTGAATTCTATTTAATTTCGATAATAACCGGGAGTTTGATACGTTTAAAATATGTTGATTTAATAAGGTTAATTGTTTTTTCGATATCTTTTTCTTTGAAACCCGCGGTTACAATTTCTTCTTTACTTTTACCCTCATCGACATAGAGCCCCAGAATAGGATCGAGTATTTTATAGGGTAGGAGTTCTTCTTCGTCTTTTTGGTTTCTATTTAATTCCGCCGAAGGAGCTTTTCTTATAACCGATTCAGGAATCAAATCGCCCTTGTTTTTGTTTATCCATTCCGCCAATTCATATACTTCGGTTTTGTACAAGCTTCCTATAGGGGCGATGGCTCCTACCGTGTCACCGTAAAGGGTACAGTAACCTGTCAGGATTTCCGAACGATTCCCAGTCGCGATCACGAGGGCATTTTTTTTGTTTGCTACGTACATCAACAGGTTTGCCCTGATTCTTGCCTGTAGATTTTCTTCTGGGACATTGATTCCTTTAATGATGAATTTTTTAGCGAGGGTCTCCAAATAGATGTTAAAGATTTTAGTTATGTCAAATTCGCTCAACACAATCGAGAGATTTTTACAGAGTTCATAAGAATTATTTTTACTGCTTTTTGAGGTAAACTCTGTTGGCATAAAGATACAATCGATATTTTCTTTGCCTATTGCGTTACTTGTAAGTAGTGCGTTAACACTTGAGTCTATACCTCCGCTTAGGCCTATAACGGCGCGCATGATATTGTTTTCTTTGAAATATTTTTTTATTTCTTCGATGATTTTTGCGTATATTTTTTCCATGTTTATAATCGATAATTTTATATTAATTATGTATTTGTCAAGTACCCACATTATCTTATCAAAAAAAATTTCACATGTAGGACATGTAGTACGTATAGTTCTTTATTATTTATTTTGTTTTATTTATCCTGTTTGTAATATATCGTCATGGTAAAAAGCATCCATACTATTTGTAAGGGGAGCTTGACAAATTTACAGGCAGATTTATACTAAACTGAGGTTAAAATATGGGAAATAAAAAATCAATGTATAAAACGTTTGTGGATACTAATTTCTCGGCGGCTCATCAATTAAGAAATTATGAGGGTTTGTGCGGCGAGTTACATGGGCATACCTGGAAGGTTAGGGTGGAAGTCGAAACTGAATGGCTCGATAACATAGGTATGACTATAGATTTTAAGGACTTGAAGAAAAAAGCGGATTCCGTGATAGGGAGATTCGATCATCGATGTCTTAATCAGATAAGTCCTTTTGATGAGGAGAATCCGACCGCGGAAAATATCGCCAAATACGTTTATGTTGAAATGAAAGAACTTTTGCCTGATAAAATCGAAATTGTCGAGGTAATAGTATGGGAATCGGCAAATTACGGCGTAAAGTACTCGG